>ENA-UONZ01003281-UONZ01003281.1-human-gut-metagenome-genome-assembly--contig:-C93old-NODE-3281-length-10662-cov-8.813519_pt1 | contig 10662 bp, 7 predicted proteins | sample MGYA00242468_ERZ724015 | MGnify/ENA metagenome assembly ERZ724015
ACTGTCTGACGATGCGGCCACGGCGAACGCCGATCCGGCGGATATGGCCGCGCAGATAGCATTGATAACCAGCCGGATAAATGACCTGACCGCCTCGGTGATTTTGATGCACGCACCGAAAGGCGTGGCGGTCGCCAGCGGCGAGCACCTGCAACTGGCCGCGGTGAAAAACCTCCAGATAAATGCGGGAAACAACGCCGATATCGGCGTAGTGAAGAATATGTTTATCGGCGTGGGACGGGCGCTGAGCGTGTTTGTACGCAAGGCGGGTATCAGGCTGATTGCCAATAAAGGCGCAGTATCGGTACAGGCGCAGCACGATCTGATGGAGTTACTGGCGAAAAAATCGATAGAGATCGTCAGTACCGAAGATGAGATTAAAATCACCGCGAAGAAAAAAATAACGATTAATGGTGGTGGGAGTTATATCCGGATAGAGGGTAGCGGCATTGAGCCGGGAACGCCGGGGGATTATAACGTCAAAGCGGTACATTACGGGCGTCAGCCTAAAGCCTCGGAGAAGGTTCCTATGCCAGAATTTCCCATCCTTTCAGCCGTGGACTCATCCGATTTTTGTCTTGAATGCCTGCTGAATGCCATCAAAAACGATGACGCTGTTGTTGAAGGAGTGTAATCATGTCTTCAGAACAACAACTGGCAGACCACTGGCTTAAGCGAAACGAAACGTTAAACGCCTTTATTTTATTTGAAGGTGGAGCGCTCTCTCAGGAAATGCTTCAGATCATGATGGAGCATTATAAATACCGACGAATTTCCCTGTATCAACTGCCCGATCTTAAAAAGGTAGCAGCTTACGGTCCCTGGTTGGTTCGTATTGAAAGTGAAAAGGATCTGGCGATGGTGCTTGTCGGGAAACTACCTGTCGCAGGCATTACTTTCTCCGAATTGCAGCTGGAGCCACTGGCGTCTCGGCTTGCTGTGGGATGTATGGCAAAAACGCCGGATGGTCGTGAAGTTCTGCTGAGGTACTACACGCCCCGAGTGCTGAAACAACTGGCTGCCCGGCCTGATATGGACTGGCATCCGGTAATGTTTTCTCAGATAGAATCATGGTGGATGCTGGAAGATACGCGGTGGCAAAGGCTGAACATGCCGCTTACTGTGGCAAATAACAGCGATGAGACAGTGGAAATCATAACGCTTGATGAACCGCTCTGGCAGAAAATAGCGGATCGGGGAGATGTATCTGCGCTTTTAAGAGAGTGGCGCACCATGAAAACGAGTGAGCACTTCCCGCCCTGTATTCAGCGAAATATGGTGGAGAAGGCCTTGAATAAGGCTCAGGTGGTCGGATTGACAAAGCCACTGGATCAGAAAATTTATGCGTTGAGCTATCTGAATGGAAAGAAAGCGTATCTTGAGTCAGCCGAATTTCAGGTCATGCTGGAAAAGGTGAAACGAAATGAAATATCGCTGTCTGACCTTGGTCGCCAGTGACATACATCTTTGCCAACCAATTGATAAAAGGGAATAAAATCTGATGGGGCTATTTACCCGACTGGAAAAATTTGACCAAAAGCTTACGCGTGGTTATGCCCGCTGGGGGCGTTGGGTGTGGCGGATGCTAATAGCGATCCCCGTGGCTTATTTTTTACTGTGTGTAGGAATATCAATCTGGGGAGCTCCAACTGGAGGAGTCATATTGGTGATCCATAGTGAACTGGATAGGCCAATATTAGGATTCAGCGTGAACGGCATGGCTGGGGCAAATGCGTTTGCACATGGTGGAGGTTCAACGACTTGCTGCGGTGACATCAGAGGGAAAGAAGCTGAGGTCGTCTGGACATTGAGTACGACTCGCGCTCAGTATAATACGGGACTGCGTGAAGAAGTTCGACGTATCACTCTGCCTTTGCCTGAAAGGAAACATGGGCAGGATTTTTTGCATGTACATTTCTTGCCTGGTGATAAGGTTTTTTTGGGTTGGAGTGAAGGAGCTGGTTCGCCCTATGAGAAACGAAAAGAACCTTCTTATCCGAGTCGAAAAAATCAGGAGGCGCAGCCGTGATAAGTGAATCAGTGATTTCCGCAGCTGTACGAGCACAACAGTCAGAAGATGGTAAAGTGGGAAATTGTGGCCGGATCTGGCATGTCGCTTTCTTTTTTGATGGAGTGGGACGAAATATCGACCGGGATGCGACAGACTGCCGTTTGAGTAATATTGCCCGCCTGTTCCGGGCATATCCTGATGAACAAAAAAATACAGGTGATACTTGTTATAATAAATTTTATTTCTCCGGAATGGGCACTGCCTACCATGACGATTCTGTCGACAATATTCACGCTCTTATGGATATTGGTTTAGATAACTTTCTGGAGGATATGAAAAGTCTGCCAGAGGATACTATATCGGATGCAGGGGAGTCTGTTATTAAAGGAGAAAAGAAATGGACGGATGTGCTTGGTAATCTCCTTGAGGATCTCAATAATCCGGTAGAGTGGGTTAAAGGGATTGGCAAGATGGCGGCTAAGTCGGTAGGCAAAGCAGGAATTGAGTCCACACCTTGGTTGCGTGATAGCGAAGCCATGAGCGCCTATTTTATGACGGGAGAACCCGTACGCCTTGAAGCTGCAAAGCGATTGTTTAAGAAGTTTTATACGGAAAATATGAAGGGAGATGTTCCCATCAAAAAAATTTCTGTTTCATTATACGGTTTTGACCTTGGAGCTACACTGGCACGTAAATTTTTGGATAATTTTCTTAAGGAAGTTTGCCTGAAAAATAAAGAAAAAAAACACCAATATAAAAACGCGTTGGTAGATATTGCTTTTATTGGTCTTTTTGACTGTTCTCGGCATTCACCGACTAGTAGTAATAATGGGTTGGACTATTTTTTTATGTGGTTGGGTTTACCAGGGAAAATGATTGGTTCAGTATTAGGTGAAAAAGCTATTGATCAGGACTCACCACTGCCGGACGTAGTAAATAACGCACTTCACCTTGTAGCAGCTCATGAACGGCGTCCATGGCGTGGTCTGTATCTGTTGGGGAAAAAAACGGATACAGCGAATAAAAAATACAGGGAAGAACTGCTTCCCGGTTGTAGTGAAGATATTGGTGGTGGCTTGAAACCGGATGAACAGAAACCCAGTGCAGAACTGTGCAGGGTTGCACTATACAATATGTATCATGCAGCATGTCAAGCTGGTGTGCCATTTCCTGATTTTGACACTTTGGATCAATATGATACGAAAGTTGCCAGCTATTTTATTATGAATGATGCTGTTCAGGGAGGATCTGTAAATTACTGGGTTAGTCGTTATCAAAGAGAGGAAGTGAAGGATAAAGTATTTAGTGAGGCAATGCAGGAGAAGTATCTAGATAACTATTTTCTCTGGTTGGGTGAGCAATATTATATGTATCAGTATGAACGGGAACGTCTGGATAAGGAGTTGACATCGGCTCATCGTGGGAAAATAAGTGACTATGGGCCACTTGCAGGTACGGGAATTAATCCAAATACTAACGCTGATGATATAAAATCGCAGATTTCAGAACTTGACTCACTATGGGGATGGTTGAATGATGTAAAAAGTGTAGCTATTGGATTACGAAATGACTTTATAGTCAACCCGAGGAAAAATGATAGCCGAATAAAACTTAAACCTCAGGTTTATAATGCTGCTGTCAATCGGGCTGTGAAATTCCTTGAGTTTTCTCGCGCAGTTTATAATGATAAAAATCTGCCATCATCATCATCTTTGACGGCAAATACACTATATTCCTTTTTTGTGCATGATATACAAAAGGTTGATCACACACCTTCTATATCTGAAGATTTCTTCTTACGTCGCTCATCTGAAATTCCAGATGCGGATGAACCTCCAGGAAATAAAGATGATGGAAAGAAACATACTCGCAGGGATGATTAGAAATTATAAGTAGCTTACTTTAATTAGTTATATTTTTTGCATTTTTCCCTTTTTAAAGAGAATCATACTTGGATTTATTTTTCATAAATATAAAGGAGTACAGAGATGGATATCCCGACTCTGAATTTCGACCACTCACACCACAAGCTCAAAATTCGCGGCCTGAAAAGCCCGGCGGATGTGCTGACGTTTACGGGCCACGAACAGCTCAGCTCACCCTTCCGCTACGACATTGAGTTTACCAGTACCAATAAAGCAATAACGCCGGAGTCGGTGCTGATGCAGGACGGCGCATTCAGCCTGACGGCACCGCCCGTGCAGGGAATGCCGGTGCAGACTGCCCTGCGCACCCTGCACGGCGTCATTACCAGCTTTAAACACCTCTCCTCGTCACAGGACGAAGCCCGTTACGAAGTGCGCCTTGAACCCCGTATGGCGCTGCTTACCCGCAGCCGCCAGAACGCCATCTACCAGAACCAGACGGTGCCGCAAATCGTCGAAAAAATCCTGCGCGAGCGGCACCAGATGCGCGGTCAGGACTTCGTGTTTAACCTCAAAAGCGCATACCCGTCCCGCGAACAGGTGATGCAGTACGGTGAGGACGACCTGACGTTTGTCTCACGCCTGCTGTCGGAAGTGGGTATCTGGTTCCGCTTTGCCACCGACGCCCGGCTGAAAATCGAAGTTGTCGAGTTTTATGACGACCAGAGCGGCTACGAGCGCGGGCTGACACTGCCGCTTCGCCATCCTTCAGGGCTGTTTGATGGTGAAACGGAAGCGGTATGGGGGCTGAATACCGCGTACAGCGTGGTGGAAAAAAGCGTCACCACTCGGGACTACAACTACCGCACCGCCACAGCAGAGATGATGACAGAGCAGCATGACGCCACCGGGGGCGATAACACCACCTACGGCGAAGCCTACCACTATGCCGACAACTTCCTGCAAAAAGGCGATAAAGAGGCAGCGGAAAGCGGCGCGTTTTATGCCCGTATCCGCCACGAACGCTACCTGAATGAACAGGCCATTCTCAAAGGCCAGAGCACCAGTTCACTGCTGATGCCGGGGCTGGAAATCAGGGTTCAGGGCGACGACGCGCCAGCAGTGTTCCGCAAGGGCGTACTGATTACCGGCGTGACGGCCAGCGCGGCGCGTGACCGCAGCTATGAGCTGACGTTTACCGCCATCCCGTACTCAGAGCGCTACGGCTACCGCCCGGCGCTTATCCCCCGCCCGGTAATGGCCGGCACACTCCCGGCGCGGGTCACCAGCACGGTGAAAAACGATATCTATGCCCATATCGACAAGGACGGGCGCTACCGGGTCAACCTCGACTTTGACCGCGATACGTGGAAACCGGGTTATGAAAGCCTGTGGGTACGCCAGTCGCGCCCGTATGCGGGAGACACCTACGGCCTGCATCTGCCGCTGCTGGCGGGAACGGAAGTCAGCATCGCGTTTGAGGAAGGCAACCCGGACCGACCTTATATTGCAGGCGTAAAACACGACTCGGCACACACCGACCATGTGACCATTCAGAACTACAAGCGCAACGTACTGCGCACCCCGGCGAACAACAAAATCCGCCTCGATGACGAGCGCGGCAAAGAGCATATCAAGGTCAGTACCGAGTATGGCGGCAAGAGCCAGCTCAACCTCGGCCATCTGGTGGATGCCGGAAAACAGCAGCGCGGGGAAGGCTTTGAACTGCGTACCGATCTGTGGGGTACAGTACGGGCAAAGAAAGGCATCTTTATCAGCTCCGACGCGCAGGACAAGGCGCAGGGTAAGGTGCGCGAAATGGCTCCGGCGATGGCAATACTGGATGGCGCACAGTCACAGATGAAGTCGCTGTCCACTGATGCGCAGACGGCGAATGCCGATCCGGCAGATCTGTCATCACAGATAGCGCTGTTGCAGCAGAGTGTAAAAGATCTGACGCAGGCTGCGATCCTGCTAAGCGCACCCAAAGGCGTGGCGATCGCCAGCGGAGAGCACCTGCAACTGGCGGCGTCGAAAAACCTGATCGCGAACGCAGGAAATCACGCTGATATCGGTGTCGTGAAGAATATGTTTATCGGCGTGGGTCAGGCGCTGAGCGTGTTTGTACGCAAAGCGGGTATCAAACTGTTTGCCAATAAAGGGGCGATCTCGGTACAGGCACAGAACGATCTGATGGAACTGTTGGCGCAGAAATCGATAGAGATCACCAGTACGGAAGATGAGATTAAAATCACCGCGAAGAAGAAAATCACCCTTAACGGCGGTGGCAGCTACATCCGGCTGGATGCCTGTGGGATAGAGGCCGGTACGCCGGGAGAATATAACGTTAAGGCGGGATATTACGGGCGTAAGCCGAAGGCGAAGCTGACGCCGGAGCTGATGGCATTTCCGGTGATTAAGTCTGAGGATTTTAATCAGAGCTTTATTTTGCTGGATGAAAATACTGGGCAACCACTTATTAATTGGCCCTATGAACTAGAACTGGAAAGTGGGCTAAAAATGAGTGGGATTACTGATGAAAATGGAAATACAGAACTAATATCCTCTGATAAGGAGGAGGTCGTTAATATTAGTGTGTTTGAACCCGATGAGTTTTTAGACGATGAAATTAATTAAGACATATAGCGAGAATATAACATGGCAGATAAATCCGAAAAGAAAAAAGAAACCACAAATAAATCAGCAAAAAAAACACTAACGAAGAAGAGCGAAAAATTAACTCCAGCAAAAGACACCGCACCAAAACAAGTGAATGTAGATCCAGCTATAAGATTGAAACAAATTCGTCAACTTGTCCGTAATAATAATAAATCCATCATGGGAGAGGATTATATTATTTGTCAAATCTATAAAGAATCTAGATTTAAGCAATTTGCAGGTAAGAATAAACATAATGCGAAAGGCTTAATGCAAATGCAACGAAATGCAGTGAGGCAGGTTTTTAAATATCGACAACAAAAAATAAAAGGAAGAATGACTACTGATAAAGAGACAAATGAAGCTTTCGCTAATGCTGATACATTTTATAAATCTGATAAAATATTTGATGAAAAAGAAAATATTAAGATTGGCACAGAGTATTTGCAATACTGGATAGATAAAGAAGCAACAATTGAGGAGGCATATCGGACATATCGTGGAACAGATGAAGCATACTATTCTGTTATAAAACCTTGCGCTGAAAAACTGGCTAAAGATCCTGATAACATACAAATACTAATGGAGGGAATAGGAAGATAGTATGCGCATTATGTTAATATTACTTTGTTTTTTTTCTTTCCCCTGTTTTTCAGGCGATAAGATTAAAATCGTGAAAACCTGTCAATTGAAAAAAATGAAAGTGTGCAGTTGCTTTCCCTTAGAACCATTGACGGTGATACATTATATCTAAAATTCAGAAATGTTATCACCGGGGCCTTTTTAGATACTCCAACTAAAAGTTATGATTTTTTTGGAGATGTGGTTCTTTCTCAGTGCATAAATGGTTCTCTTATCTTTGCGCTGGAATATGGTTCTCCATATATAAAAGGTTGTCTGGTAACTGGTTGGGAAAATGGGTTTAAAGGTAAGAACTCTCCTGAAGGCTTTTGTTTCGCAGAGAGAAATATTCCCGAAGCGGTATGGTTTGGAAAAAACAATATTTTAATTATCATCCGAAACCAAATGGATGTTGGGACATGGAAAGGGAAATATATTATCTATGATAATGCGAAAAAGTCAGGAGAAAGAGCATACTCATCAGATAATCTACCATCAAAAGATGGTTACATAATTTTTGCATTAAATAAATAAAATGACTCTATACATAACTTTAAATTTCACTTGGTTATTAACTTCTGGTCGATAATGCAAAATAAAGGGATGTACTGATGCCAGTCCGACTTAATACCATTCCCGACGCAGAACCCTATCCCGTACCGCCAGCCCGAATTAAGTGGCTGACAGCTTTATTACTGATGCTGTCTGTCGGTGTGGCCCTGACTTCATTATTCGCCAGCGATGAACTGGCAAAAAACGGCCCGTATTTCTGGGGGCTGGCCTGTGGTGTGCCTGCCTTTATCTGGTCACTGGTTGCTTCAGTTCGCTGGCTGTTTTTTATCACGCAGTACATTCGGACTGATGCCTGGAATAAGCGCCGGGAAGAGGTGATTTTGCAGGAAACGCGCCGGGGACGACGGGCGTTGCAGATACTCAGTTTTTCCGTACAAACCGCGCTGAATGGTGATTCCGTTGCAGAAACTATAACAGCATTTCTGGCACGTCAGCAGGTGTTGAATACCTACGCTGACTTGCGCGGAGAAGATACTGTGCGTCGCAGCGTCATCCCTGTATTAACCAATAAACCGGTTACCGGACGTCTATCCGAAGTTTTTTCCCGTCTGTTCAGCGATATCAGGCTGCAACTGACGCGGCTACCCGATGATTTTCATATCAACGTACTACTGGAAATTGATGCGCCGCTTTCAGGGGCCTCCGTGAGAACTATCTGGCAGGACGAATGGCAAAAAGCCGGACTCCCGGAAGCCCGTCTGTTTTCAGCCCCGGAGCCGGGGCTGGCCGCCGTGGACGACTGGCTGGACAACCACATTCAGGAAAAGGCCGTACTGCTGGTGATTTCCGTGCGTCTGGAACCGAAGAACCCGGAACGGACGGCAGAATCCGCCACCGCGCTGTTGCTGGCAAACCGGTTGACGCAAACCGCGCTGACGCCGCTGGCCCTGCTGCATCGTCCTGAATGTATCACTGATACAGAGATGATGGCGTCAGGCATTGCACAGGCGCTGGACTGGATGCCGGTGCAGCCAGATGCCATATCCGGTATGTGGACTGCCGAACTGGACAGGGAACAGCGTGCCGCGTTGTTAAGCCTGAACCAGCCGTTTGCTCAGGAAGCCCTGATGTACGAGCTGGATGCCTTTCTGGGGCGCTCCGGACCGGCTGCGCCGTGGCTGTCCGTCGCTGTGGCAACGCTGGCGGCAATACAATCACAACACCCCCAACTGACGCTCAGCGGCGTTCAGGGCGGGCATTATTCATGGGCGACCGTGGTGTCGCCATTCGTTTCCCCTCAGGAGGCATCATAGTGGTTCCGGGATTAAACCGTCTCCGGCCCCGTTCGGTTTCAGGGCCTGCCATCGTCATGACCGTGGCTGTTGTGGTTGCGCTTTGCACGTTTATTCACCGTAAACCGGCATTGCTGGGCGTTGAACCGGGTAGCTCACAGCAAATGTACTGGATGGCTGGCGTGATTGCCGCAGGCGTGGTCTTTCTGATTATCATGGGGGTTTATCATCTGCTGAACCGCCACGCTGCCGTGCAGAACTTTGAACTCCGCAGACAGCTTGCCGCCGGAGATGACTATCGTGCGGTGACGACAAAGAAAGCCGACAGCCGTCATCCGGCAATGGTGGAACTCGCCGCCTTCCTGCGCGACCGCTACGGCCCATTCTGGCGGCGTAAAATCCGCCTGCTGCTGGTGACCGGCGAGCCTGAACAGGCAGAGGCCATCGCGCCGGGGCTGACCGGGCAACACTGGCTGGAGGGCGACCACACGGTGCTGATATACGGCGGCAGGCCATCAGCGGAGCCTGATGTCGCGCTACTGACCGCCTTAAAAAAACTGCGCCGCAGCCGTCCGCTGGACGGCATCATCTGGCCGCTGACAGAAGAACAGAGCCGCCAGACAGCGCAACTCGACAAAGGCTGGCGCGAACTGATAAACGGCGGTAAGCGACTCGGTTTTCAGGCCCCATTCTATTTGTGGCAGGTCTGTGACAACGGTGATTATCAGTCCGGGCGCGTCCTGCAAAGCGTCGGCTGCCTGCTGCCGGAAGGCTGTACCCCGGAACAACTGGCTGCAATGCTGGAAGCACAGACCCTACCGCTGACGGAACAGGGCATGTCGCAGCTGCTGACCGATAACCGCCATGATTTTCTGCTGCGTCTGGCCCATACCCTTGCAGAGCGGGGTATCACCCACTGGCAGACCGTCCTGAAACCGCTGCTGGCAGGCGGCGCATTTTCTTCCCTGCGCCTGCGCGGCCTGATGTTCAGCCCGCCGCTTGCCGCCGTACCGGAGGCCGCACCTCATGCGTGGCTGCCGTCGCCGGTCTGGGCAGGCATCACCGGCGATAACGCGCGGGGCCGCGCGGTGGGCTTTCCGTGGCTGCGTACCGCACTGATGTCCGCTGTCTGCGTGCTGGCGATAGGGGGGGCCGGAATGACGACCTCGTTCTTCGCCAACCGCGCACTTGTTCAGGAAACCAGCATCCAGACGGCGCGGGCGCTCGATACCCGCCTGCCGCTGGCAGAACAACTGGTGGCGCTGCATACCCTGCAGGGCGAACTGGAACGCCTGCAATACCGTATCCGCGAAGGTGCGCCGTGGTATCAGCGTTTTGGCCCTGAACGTAACCAGCAACTGCTCGCCGCCGCCTTTCCCGGCTATGCGCAGGCGGCAAACCGGCTGGTGCGCGACGTGGCCGTTGACCATCTGCAACAGCAACTGAACGCCTTTGTCGCCCTGCCGCCCAACAGTCCTCAGCGTACCGCCACCGGTGAACAACGCTATAAGCAGCTTAAGGCATTGCTGATGACTTCCCGCCCGGAAAAGGCCGACGCTGCCTTTTTCAGTACCACGCTGATGGCAGACGGCCTGCGCTATGAAAATATCCCGGAAGGCGTGCGGCAGAGCGTGTTGCCGTCACTGCTGCGTATTTTCATGAAAGGAGATCACTCAATAACTTCCATCGAGATCGGGTAATA
>ENA-UONZ01003283-UONZ01003283.1-human-gut-metagenome-genome-assembly--contig:-C93old-NODE-3283-length-10656-cov-4.638525_pt1 | contig 10656 bp, 8 predicted proteins | sample MGYA00242468_ERZ724015 | MGnify/ENA metagenome assembly ERZ724015
CGGCGTGAGGATTGCGTTTGACCGCAGGATCATGTACAGAAGGGGGAGACGATGATGCGTTTTTTGTGGGTGGAAGATTTCAACGAGGACAAGGGTGACCGGACCGCTTTGGAGGCGCGTTGGAAGGAGTATTTCGGGCTGGAAGAAGTGATCATAAAGGAGGATTTAAAAAGCGCCCTTGAATATTTGGACGACCGGGAAAATTTCGCGGATTTCGACGGGGTGCTGTTGGATATCCGCTTCCCTTCGGGGGGAGAGGGAATTTACGAGAAGTATTTTTCCGAAATTGTCACGAAAAAAATGTACGGAGACTATCTGGAAAACGGCACCGGCATCCTCCTGTACCTGGCGCTGGCCCTGCGCTACAGCTACAACCAGGAACGGATCGCCTTTGTCTCCGGCAACGTGGACGAGGGTAAGAACATGAGGCCCCTGACCGACATGGTCAATCTGCTCATAAAGTTCCAGCACGAGCCGTTGTCCGATATAGACTGGGAGGATTACAGATCCCAGGAAGAAATTCTGGCGACGTTTTACCTGGAAACGGTCAAATCAAGAAAGGTACCATACCTGGAGGACGGAACGATTGACTGGGATACGGCCTCCGCGGAGCTTTGGGATAACCTGAAGGACCAGAACAGCGCGGACAGGATTCTGGACCGGCTCTCAGAGGTTCAGCGCGAGATTCGGAATGACTCCGACGGCAGGAAAGAGGCCGGGAGCCTCAAGTATTCCAGCGTCTGCCGCCAGTTCAATGAGTGTGGTCTGGTCCTGCCACGCGCCTTTGAGAAACCCTATAAAGACCGGGATGAAAAGAGCTGGAGCTTTTATGAATGGAAGCAGGGCATTGAGACGCCTTACTATGTGATCAGAAGCGGTCTGATCGGGATGTGCCGCATTTTGCGGGAAAACTTTATTTCAGCGCAGGGAGAAGAATACGTCTCCGGGCTGACGGAACCTTTCTGGCGCCGGGCGCAGCTGGGGTGGTGGAAATACCTCTGGCGCAAGACAAATGAGGAGGAGGCGGACGGCGGACCATCCATAGAGCAGTTTATCCGGGAACACCGGGCCGCCTGGGACCGGGAAATGTGCGAACTTCTGACGTCGGTCCCGGCCATGCTTCCGGCCATGAGCGCTTCCGCAGGCGAGGCCACTTTAAACGCCCAGGCAGAGGCCGCGGTTCGGGAAGTTCTGCGGTATGTGGACGGCATGGGAGACTTAAAGCCCGAACCCCGGACCAGAGATCTTGACGCCTGCTGCCTGACCATGAAGCTGGCCAGGAACTGGACCAGCCACCAGGGAATCCGGGACATGACCATCGAAAACTGCGGTTTCCTCCTGGCGCTGTGCCTGCGTGGGTATTTTGACATTTCAAGGATGCCGGAGCTCAGCTGGAAGGGCTATCTGGCCAGGGAGGAATCGCTGCTAAAGCTTCTCGGCCCGGGAACGGACATGCCGGAGCGAAACGTGATAATAGAGCTGCTTGCTCAGAGCTTCGACCAGCTTTTAGCTAAAAATAAGGCTGTATACGAGGCGGGCCGCAGCGGGAAGGACACGCCCGTTTACAAAATCATTTCCGGCATCGGGCATCAGGAGAGCAAGTGCCGGGAAACCGTCTCCATGGATGAGATCTACCTTCTGTTCTGGCAGCTGATGTTTCGCGGAATGCCCGCGGATCAGGATAGCGGCTTGAAAATCATTCTTAAGTACACCGCAGAGCCAGTGCTGCGGGCGGCGGGGAAACTGGACGCGGAGGCGGAAACCTGGAAAAACGGTAACGTGTGATCAGAGAATAGACGAATATTTACGCTAATGTAATTTACAAGTATAAATTCCTCCATTTAACAAATACTATTCCCAGAATCGGTAAGTACAGTTAATGGAGGAATTTTAATATGAAAGCTACAGGTATTGTCAGAAGAATTGATGATCTGGGGAGGGTGGTAATACCCAAGGAGATCCGCCGCACGCTGAGACTGAGAGAGGGCACGCCGCTGGAGATATTTACAGACCGCGAGGGAGAGATCATTTTAAAGAAGTATTCCCCCATGGTGGAGCTGACCGCTTTTTCCGGCCAGTACGCGGAGGCCATGGCCCAGTCCACCGGCCTGCTGGTGTGCATCACAGACCGGGACCAGGTGATCGCCGTATCCGGCGGCGCCAAGAAGGAACTGCTTCAGAAGAATATCAGCCGGCAGCTGGAGGCGGCGATCAATGGCAGAACCGCCAGCGTCGCCACCCGGGAGGACAAGGCGTACATCCCGCTGGTGGACGAGGATCCCGAGGGGATCACGGCCCAGGTGATCGCGCCCATCATCTGCGAGGGGGACGCAATCGGTTCCGTGGTGATTCTGAGCCGCGAACCGCGCGCCAAGTTCGGCGACATGGAAATGAAGCTGGCCGCCACCGCCGCAGGCTTTTTAGGCCGCCAGATGGAGAGTTGACGGGAAGAACAGGGCGGGCAGGCCGCCGGCAATCGCCGGTGCCTGGCCGCCTCCTGCCAGCCAGGCCTCAAAATAGTTGCGGATGACGGTGAAGGGCGCAGGCCCCATATCCAGCAGGAAGGTGTTAAAGCCTAAGTCCGTGTAACCGGCGCCCAGCTGGTTTTTAGCCATTTCCTGCATGTTGGCGATTTCCAGATAGCCCACATAGTATTCCAGGTAATTGGCCGGGTTCTCCGCCACATCGTAGTAGATGGTGGAGATAATGGACGTGTCGTTAATCTGGAAATACTGTTCCAGGTATTCCTGCACCTTATTGAGATCCCAGCCCTCATAGTGGATGTTGATATCCAGCATGGCGTACAGGGCCAGGGTGAAGGCGCTGTTGTGCTGCAGCAGCTGCCCGAGTTCCGGTGAGAGCCCGTTGTCCAGACTGTAGGAGTTGTACTCCACATAGGTGGCCCAGCCCTCGCTGTAGCTGGTAAAGCTCAAAAGCTTTCGCAGCTCGCAGGTATTATGTTTGTTGAAATACTGTGTCTGGTACATATGGCCGGGATAACCCTCGTGGGCCAGGGTGGAATAGAGATTCTTCTGGCTGTTGGTGCTTCCACCGTTGATATAAATACTGTTGTCCTCCGGCCGGTCCAGAGGCACGGTCAAATAGAACGCAGGGCTTAAGGTGCCTTCCAGCGCCTTGGGAACCTGTTTGATGGTATAAGAGCAGTCGTCAATGGGCGGAAAATCCCGGGTACACTGCTCTTTTAAATCTTCCAGAATCTGGTTAGGGTCCGTCAGTCTGAACGAGTAGGAGTACATCTGGTCCGCCAGGGACGGATCCTTGGTCAGCAGCGCGTTCATGGCCTTCAAATCCTTCAGCATCTGCGCGCCCATGGCGGATTTCAGCTCTTCAATGGTGGGATAGGAGGTCCCGGTGCTGGAATTTACCATGTATTCGTAATAGCGCTTCCCCTCCGGCAGATAACACAGGCCCTTGTCATTTCCGCCCGTGCCCTTAAGGGCGGTGAGTTTGTCGATCAGCAGCTGGTAGGCGGGGACGAAGTGCTCGTCGATCATCTGGTGGTTGCGGGCGATATAGTCCTGTTTCTCCTGGTCGGTGAGATCCGGCAGCGCTTCCAGCCGTTCGGCAAAGGTGGCGGCCATAAAGCTGTGGTCCGCGTCCAGCAGGTAAGCGTCGCAGGAGGCCAGGATTCGGTCAATGACCGCGTCGCACAGCCCCAGCCCCGCTTCCGTTTTCTGCTGCTCAAAAGCGGCGATCTCGCCGTAGTAGGAGTCGATGGTGGAGAGCAGCTCCAGATAGTCCTCCACGTCCTGTTTGCTGTAAAATGCATACTCAGACAGCAGAATGGGCAGCTGGGCCTGAACGCCCAGGGAGGACGAGAGCGGCTGGTCGTAGAGCTCCAGACCCTTGGCCGAGAGCTGGGTGGTCAAATAGGACTTTAAAATGCGGTAGGTCAGAAGCTGATCCTGCCGCAGCAGGCGGCTGTCCAGATTCTCCAGCTTTACCAGAAGCTCGGCGGTCTGGGACATGGCCTCCTGGCTCTGTTCCAGGGAGATGCCGCCGAAGGTTTTGGGGTAATCCGTGATACCGTAGGCCGCCGGGTCCGCCAGGGTGTAGTGCAGGGAGATCAGACTGCCGTCCACCTCGTCTAAGAAGAGCTGGTGCATTAGCTGGTCGAAATCGTGTTGGGCGGTGAGGGTTTTGGCGTCGTAGTGTTCAAAGGGTTCGCCTCCCGCGCTGCCGCCCGTATCCCCGGAGGGGCTGCCTCCAGCGGCCGGGCAGCCGGTGACTAACAGCGACACCAGCAGTAGTGAAATTAAGAGGAAACGGTGCAGTGAGTATTTATGGTTCATAGAAATTGGATAGCCCTCCTTTTTGCGCAGTCACAGGTGCAAGACAAACTATAAGATTCTATAACTATATGTGTCGGGATGCGTTTATATGATGCATTGCGATAAAAAATTGTATCCATAAGATAACGATTGCATAAAGAATTGGAAAAATTGGAAATAATCATGACATTTACCGTGAAAAACGCAAAAAATAGTGAAAATAAGAATGGTGAGGCAATCTGCAACAAATAAATAAAAAGATGTGTGGCTGTACAGAGACTCTTTTGCATATAATGGAAAAGTGCACAAATAATTTTAAAATATTGTTATAATATTGACAAAAACATTATTAAATCAATGGCGTATATTGACAGAAATGTAATTTCTGCTATAATTAAAAATGTGTTAATTTTATATGAAAACGATGTCATGAGAAAGGCGGAAATGGAGGAAAATGGAAAAAATTAATGGTTTAATTGACATTGAAGGCACAGAATTTCCAGCCGGCCGGAGAACCAGAGTGGTCGTCGGTGTGGATTCTCCGCTGCAGGCTCAGCATTTTGTCCAGGGGATCGTGATGATTCACCCCGGCGGGGCGGTGCCGGAGCACGATCACGAGACGGAAGAAACATACACAATCCTTTCAGGAACAGGCGAAATGATGGTGGACGGGGAAATTCAGGCCGTTAAAGAAAACGATGTCATATACATGAAACCCTTTGTAACCCATGGGTTGAAAAACACCGGAACCGAAGAGATGAAGATGATGTTTGTCTATGCGCCCAAGATGGTAGCGGCCCACTGGGATCAGGAGACCAAGGGCGAGCTGTAGGGCGCAGCCAGACAGAGCAGGAGGAAAAAGCATGTCGAAATTTATGACCAGAGAGGCGGCAGCAGCCCTGGTGAAGGACGGGGACACAGTGGCGCTGACCGGCAGCGGCGGCGGGGTGATGGAGCCATATGCCACCTTTGAAGCCCTTGAGCGCCGTTTCCTGGAAACGGGAAGCCCCAGAGGGATCACCCTGGTTCACGCCTCCGGCATCGGCAACAAAAAGGAGGCCGGAATCACACGTTTCGCCCACAAGGGAATGGTAAAGCGCGTGATCGGCGGGCATTGGGGCTGGTCGCCGGAGATGCAGCAGATGGCCGTAAACGGGGAGATCGAAGCTTACAATTTCTCCCAGGGAGTGATCTGCCACCTGTTCCGCGAGATCGGAGCCCAGCGCCCGGGTCTTCTGACCAAGGTTGGGAAATACACCTTTGTGGATCCCAGAAACGGGGGCGGCAAGTTAAACGACGCCACGAAGGAAGACCTGGTCCGGTTGATGGAGGTGGACGGGGACGAGTATCTGTTCTATAAGACGTTTCCCATCAACGTGGCGATTATCCGCGGCACCTGTGCGGATGAGGACGGAAATGTGAGCATGGAACAGGAACCGGCTATGCTGGACGTGCTGCTGGCGGCCCAGGCAGCCCATAACAGCGGCGGCATCGTGATCGCCCAGGTGAAGTATCCGGCCGCAAAGGGAAGTTTAAACAGCAAGAAGATCAAGGTCCCCGGCGTCTACGTGGATGCAGTGGTGGTGGACCCGAACCAGTGGCAGACGGGAGAAGGGGAGTATAATCCCTCCTTCAGCGGAGATATCGTTCTTCCGGTGGATGCCTTAAAGCCCCTGCCTCTGACCCATAGAAAAATTGTAGCCCGGCGGGCCTTCATGGAACTGAAGGAAAATGCGGTGATCAATCTGGGATTTGGGATGCCCGACGGAGTCGCCAGCGTGGCGGCGGAGGAGGGTTTTTCCGACAAGATCACCATGACCATCGAGCAGGGGATTTACGGAGGAGTTCCCGCGGCGGGAGCGATCTTCGGAGTTGCCAGCAATCCGGTGGCGGTGATCGACGAGGGCGCCCAGTTCGACTTCTACAGCGGACACGGCCTGGACATGACGTTTCTGGGACTGGCCCAGGCGGATTCCCACGGCAATGTGAACGTGAGCCGGTTCGGCACTACCATCGCGGGGAGCGGCGGATTTATCGACATTTCCCAGAGCGCAGGTAAGGTGGTATTCTGTGGAACCTTCACAGCCGGGGGCCTGAAGGTGGAGATCCGGGACGGAGCGGTGAAGATTCTGCAGGAGGGGAGAAACCGCAAGTTCATCCAGGAGGTGGAACATCTGACCTACAGCACAAAGTATGCGGAGGAGGCCGGACAGAAGGTTATCTACGTCACCGAGCGCGCGGTCTTTGAATACCGGAACGGCAGGCTGGTGTTGACTGAAATTGCTCCGGGGATCGATCTGGAGCGGGATATCCTGGGGCAGATGGATTTTGTGCCGGAAGTATCGCCGGATTTAAGAGAAATGGATTCCAGACTGTTTTACGAGGAACGGATGGAGTGCAAATAAACAGGTTCAGAATGACTCTAAGGAGGAAGAGTGATGAGCGAGGAAATAAGACTTGAAGTGAAGGAGGGTTGGGCTTTGCTGGTGGTGGACCGGCCCAAACAGTTCAACGCCTTCAACACAGGGATTGTGGAGGAGATGGACCGGCTGCTGGATCAGGTGGAGGCCAACAAGGATATCCGCTGCCTGGTGATCACTGGGTCGGGGGAAAAGTCCTTCATCTCAGGCGCGGACATCGGGCAGATGGGGAGCGACGGCTACACGCCGGCGGACGCCCACTATCTGATCACCTGTGGTTACAAGGTTTATAACCGGGTGGAAAGCCTGAACATCCCGGTGATCGCAGCGGTAAACGGCTACTGTCTGGGCGGGGGCCTGGAGCTGGCCATGTGCTGCGATATCCGGATTTGCAGCGCCAACGCCAAGTTTGCGCTGCCGGAGATCAACCTGGGAATCATTCCGGGCTGGGGCGGAACCATCCGCCTGCCGAGAATTATCGGAGAGGGCCGCGCCAAGGATATGATTTACCGCGGCAAGAAGATCGATTCCGCCACCGCATTGAATTACGGGCTGGTGACGGAGGTGTACGAGGACGTTGCGTCCCTGCGAGCAGGGGCGGAAGCGCTGGCCGCAGAGCTGGCATCCAAGGCGCCCATCACCATGGAGATGGACAAAAAGATGGTGAACCGTTCCATGTTCACGCACAACGATCTGTTGGATTCCCTGTGCCTGTCCTATTGCTTTACAACCCTGGATTCACGGGAAGGGATTTCGGCCTTTCTGGAGAAGCGGCCCGCCAAATTTGAGGGACGCTAGAGGAGGACAGGGATGAAGCAATTTCCATTGGAACATAAAACTGCTGTGGTAACCGGCTGCGCCGGAGGAATCGGGGCAGGGATCGCCCTGGGCCTGGCGGAGGCCGGGGCCGATATTGTGGGAGTGGACCTCCAGGATCTGGAGGAAACTGCCGCGCAGGTGAGGACTTTGGGGAGGCGCTTCCTGGCGTTCCGGGTGGACTTATCTGACCGGGAGGCCGTGGATGCGGCGTGGACGCAGATTCTGGCGGAAGCCGGGGGCGTCGATATTCTGGTGAACAACGCGGGGATGCAGTACCGGCAGAACGCCTATGAATACCCGCTGGATGTATTTGACAAGGTGATTGCGGTGAACCTTCGGGCCGGATACCAGTTGGCCCAGCTGGCCGCGGGGCATTACCGGGCGGAGAAAAAGAGAGGAAAGATCATCAACCTGGCGTCTCTCTTCTCCACCTTCGGCGGCGTGAACGTCAGCGGCTACACCTGCAGCAAACACGGCGTGGTGGGCATGACCAGAGCGCTGTCCAATGAGTTTGCGGCAGATGGCATCTGTGTGAACGCCATCGCGCCGGGATACATTGCCACGGAGCTGACAAAGGCGATCTGGAGCGATCCGGAAAAAAGCAGGCCCATGGATGAGCGCATCCCCATGGGGCGCTGGGGAAAACCCCAGGATTTCGCCGGACCGGCGGTGTTTTTGGCCTCGGAGGCCTCGGATTACGTTTCCGGGATTGTGCTGCCCGTTGACGGGGGCTATTCAGCCCGGTAGATCAAAACGCGTTTCGTTTCTATTTCATTACAATAAAACAAAAAACTATATGAAAAAGCAGGAGGGAGTACATGAAAAAATTAGTTTCAATGATCTTAGTAGGTGCCAGTGTGTTATCGTTATGCGCATGCGGAGGCGGATCTTCTACCCCGGCAACAACGCAGGCTCCGGCCGACACGACCGCAGCCCCCGCAGATTCCAAGGCTGAGGAGACCACCACGGCCGCTGCTCAGGAACCGGCGGCTTCCGGCGAGAGCTACACGTTCCGCTGCTCCACCAACCACGCAGAGAGCTTCTGTACTTCTGTTGGTTTGGCTAAATTTGCAGAGTTGGTGAAAGAGAGAACCAATGGAAGAATTAACATCGAAATGTACTATGACGCGGTGCTGGGCGATGAGAAATCCGCCATCGAGCAGGTTCAGTACGGCGGCCTGGAGTTCGCACGCGTGAATATCAGCCCCCTGGCTGAGTTCGTGGACGGCTTCAACGCGCTGATGATGCCCTACATCTACACCAGCAACGAGCATTTCTGGAAGGTTCATGAGGGCGAGATTGGCATGGGAATGCTGAAGGGCGAGGATATGACCAAAGCCGGAATGTATGGACTGACCTACTATGACGGCGGAACACGCTGCTTCTACAACTCCAAGAAGGAAGTTCACACTCCGGCTGATATGAAGGGACTGACCATCCGCGTGCAGGAATCCAGCCTGATGATGGGAATGATCGAGGCTCTGGGAGCCAGCCCGCAGCCCATGCCCTTCGGCGATGTATACTCCGGCCTGCAGACCGGCGTAATCGACGGAGCTGAAAACTCGATTGCCCAGTATCTGGAAATGTCCCACTATGAGGTGGCTCCCTATCTGTCCCTGGACAATCACGTCCGCGCTGCCGACTGCCTGATCATGAGTGAGAAAACCAGACAGATGTTAAGCGCAGAGGATATGGAGATCATCGAGGCTGCGGCTCTGGAGTCCTGGGATTATCAGAGAGAGCTGTGGGCTGAGGCTGAGACAGCGGCTCTTGAGCAGTTGAAGGATTCCGGCGTTACCGTTACCGAGCTGACCGCTGAGGAGTACCAGCAGTTTGTGGACGCCTGCGCGAGCATGGTGAGCAGCTACGAGGGCGGGAAGTACCAGCCGATTCTGGACCAGATCGCCGCATTAGCGGATTAAGACAGTCAACGAAAATAGAACAGACTAATTTTACAAAGAGCCCGCGCCGCTTTTGAGGGCGGCGCGGGGGTGGTGAAATGAAACGGAAGCGATATAAGTCTGTAGCGGAGAGTACGGCCGGCTTGTAATGAAATCCGGCTGTACTTTTTTAAAAGAGGAAAGAATCATGGGAGGGAGGCGCAGAATTGATGAAAACCCAAAGCATCCTGATCAAGGGACGGGAGGTAAGGCTGCTGACCTGCCACACCGCCGTGGTGGGCAGCGGGGCTGCGGGCTACGCCGCCGCCAACCGGCTGTATGAGGCCGGGCAAAGGGATATTGTCATGCTGACAGAGGGGGTGAATAAAGGGACCTCCAGAAATACGGGATCGGACAAACAGACCTATTACAAGCTGAGCCTGTGCGGAGGCACGGCGGACTCGGTGGAGGAGATGGCCCGAACCTACTTCGCGGGCCGGGGGATGGACGGGGATCTGGCCCTGTGCGAGGCCGCGTTCAGCCCCCGCTGCTTCTACTACCTGTGCGAGGCGGGCGTTCCCTTCCCACACAACGCCTTTGGAGAGTACAGCGGATATAAGACCGACCACGATCCGGCCATGCGGGCTACCTCGGCGGGGCCGCTGACCTCCAAATACATGACGGAGTGCCTGGAACGGCGGGCCAGGGATCACGGGATCACGGTGTATGACAACTGGCTGGTCATCTCTATTCTGGTGAAGGAATCACAGTGCGTGGGCCTGATGGCCCTCAACCGCCAAAGCGGGGAGTATCTGCTGGTCAATGCGGCCAACGTAGTCTACGCCTCCGGAGGCCCGGCAGGGGTTTACAAGAATTCCGTCTACCCCTCCAGTCAGAGCGGAGCCACAGGGATCGCTCTGGAGGCGGGAGCCGCCGCCAAAAACCTGGCGGAATGGCAGTACGGAATCGCGTCCCTGAAGTTCCGCTGGAATCTGTCGGGCACGTACCAGCAGGTGCTGCCCCGGTACGTGTCCACGGACTCGGAGGGGAAGGACGAGCGGGAATTTTTGGAGGGGCAGTTCGACAGCCCCAAGAGCCTGTTGACGGCGGTTTTCTTAAAAGGCTACCAATGGCCTTTTGATCCGGCCAAGGTGAAGAACCAGGGTTCATCCATGATTGATATGTTGGTGTACCGGGAGACGGTGGCGAAAAAGCGCCGGGTGTTTCTGGACTACCGCAGGAACC
>ENA-UONZ01003292-UONZ01003292.1-human-gut-metagenome-genome-assembly--contig:-C93old-NODE-3292-length-10615-cov-44.824053_pt1 | contig 10615 bp, 9 predicted proteins | sample MGYA00242468_ERZ724015 | MGnify/ENA metagenome assembly ERZ724015
AAAAACCCGCCCACACCGGCGAACTGTTCGAGATCGAGCTGGACAAGCTGACCATCGTAGCGCTGGACGGCTATCGTCTGGCCATCGTGGAGCGGCCCATCACTGCCGTGAAGGATATCCGCATCATCGTGCCCAGCAAAACTATGACCGAGGTCTCCCACCTGCTGGCCAACGACGACGAAGAGGATGTGCATATCAGTGCCAACCGCCGCTATGTGGTGTTCACCACCGCCGGTTACACCATCATGAGCCGCCTGATCGAGGGCGAGTTCCTGAATTACCGCAACGTCATCCCCGCCGGAAGCCGCACCCGGGTGACCATCGACACCAAGGATTTTATCTCCACCATCGAGCGTGCCTCTCTGATTATTACAGAGCGTTTAAAAAATCCCCTCCGCATCTCCTTTACAGAGGGTAAAGTTGTGGTGCGCTGCCAGACCAACCTCGGCCGCGTGGTGGACGAGTTCAGCGCCGCCTGCGAGGGCGACGAGGTAGAGATCGGCTTTAATAACCGCTATCTGCTGGATGCTTTGCGCAACGCCCGCACCGAGCAGGTGCGCATGGAGATCAGCGGCCCGTTGAGCCCGGTGAAGGTGCTGCCGGTAGAGGGCAACGACTTTTTGTATCTGGTACTGCCGGTACGCTTTAAAAACGACTAAGGAGCGCGTTTTATGCAGAAGATTCTTATTCATACCGAGTTTATCAAGCTGGATGCCCTGCTCAAATTTGCCGGTCTGTGTGAGACCGGCGGCGAAGCCAAGGAGCTGGTGCAGGGCGGTGCTGTGAAGGTGAACGGCGAGGTGTGCACCATGCGGGGCAAAAAGTGCCGCGCCGGGGACGTCATCGAGCTGGACGGGCAGAGCGTAGAGATCGGGCAGGGTCAGTAAATGCGTCTGCTTTCGCTGGAAGTACAGAACTATCGCAATATTTGTGCGGCACGGCTGGAGCCCGGCCGGGAGCTTACCGTCATCTGCGGCAACAACGGCCAGGGCAAGACGAACCTTTTAGAGGCCATCTGGCTGCTGACCGGCGGCAAAAGCTTCCGGGGCGGCAAGGATGCCGAGCTTGTGCGCCGGGGAGAAGCATTCGCGGTGCTGGAAGCCGACACCCAGCGGGACCGGCCGGAGGGCTGTGAGCCCGCCGAGCCTGCCCACATCCGCATGACCGTGGGCACCCCGGAGGCCGCAAAGCCCGGCCGCTATGCGGCGGTAAACGGCGCAGCGCCCAAGCGGGCGGCGGCACTGGCGGGCAGCTTTCCGGCGGTGGTGTTCGACCCCGGGCACCTGAGCCTTGTCAAGGGGGCTCCGGAAGGGCGGCGCAAATTTCTGGACGCTGCGCTGTGCCAGCTGTACCCCGGGTATCTGGCCAGCTACCGCCGCTATGTGCGGGTTTTGCAGCAAAAAAATGCGCTGCTGCGCCACTCCGCAAACGGGCAGGAGCGCCCCTACGCGGAAAAGCGCACCCTGCTGGAGGTGCTCAACACCGAACTTGCCGCGCAGGGCGAAGCTTTGCAGCAGCGGCGGCGGGAGTATCTGAAACTGCTGGCTCCCCGCGCCTGTGCCAACTACGCGGAGCTTTCCCACGGGGCAGAGCGGATGAGCATCCGCTACGCCGCCCAGTTTGCGCCGGGCGGGCTTGCCGCGCTGCTGCGTCAGCGGCAGGAGGAGGAGCTGCGCGCCGGGCAGAGCCTGTGCGGCATCCACCGCGAGGACTTGGAGCTGCTGCTGGACGACCAGCCCGCCCGGGTGTATGCCAGTCAGGGACAGCAGCGCAGCGTGGTGCTGAGCCTGAAAATGGCGGAAGCCGCCGCAGCGGCGCAGATCACCGGGGAGCACCCGGTACTGCTGCTGGATGATGTGCTGAGCGAGCTGGACGAAGGGCGCAAGCAGTATCTGCTCACCTGCATGAAGGAGAAGCAGACCTTTGTGACCAGCTGCGATGACACGGACTTTTTAAAGACAGACGGCGAGGTGTACCGCATGGACGGCGGGGTGCTGAACCGGGTCTGACGGCATGGATAAATGTTGTAAGTGATGCCGCATAAAAGCTGAATTTTCGCAGACTTTATGCAAACAAAAGACACGGGAGAAAATACAGTATGTATATTCATCTGGGGCGGGACTATGTCCTGAACGACCGTGATATCATTGGTATCTTTGATTTGGAGACCACCACCACCTCCCCCCGGGGACGGGAGTTTTTGAACTACGCCCAGAAGAACGGTGCGGTGGTCAGCCTTTCAGACGAGCTGCCCCAGTGCTATGTGCTGGCAGACGGAGGGCTGGTGGATGCGGTGTATCTTTCGGAGCTGTCCAGCGCCGCCATGCGCCGCAGAGCGCAAAAGATGGTGGAGTGAAATTTGCGGAAAACGGGCGGAAGATCCACAAAAAAGAGGGATGGGAAAGCCCCGGAACTGCCCGGAAAGCCGCACCGTGCCAGCCGGAACGCCCGCTGCGGGCAGCGCGTGAAAACACAACAAAACGGCGAGAAAAAAGTACACCATGGTGTACCGGTTCCCGCTTTGCTATAATTTGAAAAAACAAACGCAAAAATGAACAAAAGGGAGAAAGGATATGGCAGAAGAAATCATTACCAGTACAAATGCCGATACCGTAACCGACCACGAGTATAACGCCAGCGAGATCCAGGTGCTGAAGGGTCTGGAGGCGGTGCGCAAGCGCCCGGGTATGTATATCGGCTCCACCGGTGAGCGCGGTCTGCATCATCTGGTGTACGAGATCGTGGACAACGCCATTGACGAGGCGCTGGCCGGCTACTGCAACCACATCGAGGTCAAGATCCTGAAGGACAATATCATTCAGGTCACCGATAACGGCCGCGGCATCCCCGTGGACATTCAGGCCGATACCGGTCTGCCCGCCGTCACCGTGGTGTACACCATCCTGCACGCCGGCGGCAAGTTCGGCGGCGAAAATTCCGGCTACAAGGTGGCCGGCGGTCTGCACGGCGTGGGCGCTTCGGTGGTCAACGCCTGCTCCGAGTGGCTCACCGTCAATGTGCGCCGCGACGGCAAGGAGTACGAGCAGACCTTCCGGCGGGGCGACCCGGACGGCGCACTCAAGTGCATCGGCACGGTAGCCGAGGGCGTCACCGGCACCCGGGTCACCTTCAAGCCCGACCCGGAGATGTTCAAGGACACCACCGTCTACGACTTCGACACGCTGGAAAAGCGCCTGCGGGAGGAAAGCTTCCTGAACGCCGGTGTCAAGATCACCCTGACCGATGAGCGCCAGCTGTACACCCCCGTGCTGGAGGATGGGCAGGAGGGCGAGCCCTGCTACCGCTCCGAGGTGATGTGCTACGAGGGCGGCATCAAGAGCTTTGTCACCTATCTGGGCGAAAAGCGCAAGCTGGAAGTGCTGCACCCCAACGTCATCTACCTCAAGGGACAGACCGACCGCGGCGTGGCAGAGATCGCTTTGCAGTACAATTCCAGCTACAACGAGCTGCTTCTGAGCTTTGCCAACAACGTCAACACCCCGGACGGCGGCACCCATGAAGAGGGCTTCAAAGCCAGCCTGACCCGCGTGTTCAACGATTACGGCCGCAGCCACGGCCTGCTGAAGGACAAGGACGAGAACCTGTCCGGCGCAGACGTGCGCGAGGGTCTGATCTGCGTCATCTCGGTCAAGCTGCAGGAGGCCGAATTTGAAGGCCAGACCAAGGCAAAGCTGGGCAATACCGAAATTCGTACCCTCGTTTCCAACATGGTCTACTCCAAGCTGATGGAGTTCTTTGAGGAGAACCCCGGCGTGGCAAAGGCCATTTTTGAAAAAGCAACGCAGGCCGCCCGCGCCCGCGCCGCCGCCAAAAAGGCCCGCGAACTGGTGCGCCGCAAGAGCGCGCTGGAGACCAGCCGGATGCCCGGCAAGCTGGCCGACTGCCGCGAAAAAGACCCCAGCCGCACCGAAATTTTCATCGTCGAGGGCGACTCTGCAGGCGGCTCTGCCAAGATGGGACGCGACTCTGCCATTCAGGCCATTCTGCCGCTGTGGGGCAAGATGCTGAACGTGGAAAAGGCCCGCGCCGATAAAATTTACGGCAACGACAAGCTGATGCCGGTGGTGCTGGCACTGGGCTGCGGCATCGGTGACGAGTTCGATATCTCCAAGCTGCGGTACGACAAGGTGTTCATCATGGCCGATGCGGACGTGGACGGCTCTCACATCTGCACCCTGATGCTGACCTTCTTCTTCCGCTATATGCGCCCCCTCATCGAGCAGGGTCATGTGTATGTGGCACAGCCGCCCCTGTTCAAGGTGCAGAAGGGCAACACCATCAAGTACGCCTACAACGATGCGGAAATGGCCATCCTCTCGCAGGAGATGCCCGGCGCAAAGGTGAACCGCTATAAGGGCCTTGGTGAGATGAACCCCGAGCAGCTGTGGGAGACCACCATGAACCCGGACAACCGGGTCATCGTGCAGATCACCATCGAGGATGCCGAAAAGGCCGATGAAGCCTTTACCATCCTGATGGGCGATCAGGTGGAGCCCCGCCGCCGCTTTATCGAGACCAACGCCCAGTACGCAAAGCTGGACGTGTAAGACACGGAGGAACAAATGGAAGAAGATTATGTGATGATACCGGGCAGCGGAACCAAAAAGATCATCCGCGATGTCAAAAAGGAGATCGAAACGGCCTTCCTGGATTATTCCATGTCGGTCATCGTATCCCGTGCCCTGCCCGATGTGCGGGACGGCTTGAAGCCCGTCCACCGCCGCATCCTGTACACCATGCATGAGCGCGGCAACGACCCCAGCCATGCATACCGTAAATCTGCCGATACCGTCGGTGCGGTGCTGGGCTCTTACCACCCCCACGGCGATGCATCGGTCTACGATGCCATGGTACGTCTGGCACAGGACTTCTCGCTGCGCTATCCGCTGGTGGATGGTCAGGGTAACTTTGGTTCTGTGGACGGCGACCCCCCGGCTGCTTACCGTTACACCGAGGCCCGCATGAGCCGCATGGCGGTGGAGATGCTGACCGATATCGAGAAGGACACCATCGACTGGGACCCCAACTTTGACGAGACCAAAAAGGAGCCCAGCGTGCTGCCCTGCCGCTTCCCGAACCTGCTGGTCAACGGCAGTCAGGGCATTGCGGTCGGTATGGCCACCAACATCCCGCCCCACAACCTGAGCGAAGTCATTGACGGCTGCATCGCCTATATCGATGACCCGGACATCGACCTGCCCGGCCTGATGGAGCACATCAAGGGCCCGGACTTCCCCACCGCCGGCATTATCATGGGCCGCAGCGGCATCCGCGCCGCCTACGCCACCGGCCGCGGCAAGATCACCCTGCGCGGCCGCGCCACCATTGAGGAGACCAAGAACGGCCGCACCCAGATCGTCATTACCGAGATTCCCTATATGGTCAACAAGGCGCGCCTCATCGAGCACATGGCAGACCTTGTCAAGGAAAAGCGCATCGAGGGCATCACCGGCCTGAACGATGAGACCAACCGCAAGGGTATGCGCATCGTGGTGGATATCCGCAAGGACGCCAATGCACAGGTCATCCTGAACCAGCTGTACCAGTACACCCAGCTGCAGGATACCGTGGGCGTTATCATGCTGGCCATCGACCACAAGGTGCCCAAGGTGCTCACCCTGAAGCAGATGCTGCAGAAGTATGTGGAGTTTCAGGACGAGGTGGTGCGCCGCCGCACCCAGTACGACCTGAAAAAGGCCAAGGAGCGTGCCCACATTCTGGAAGGCCTGAAGAAGGCCACCGACATCGTGGACGAGCTGATCGCCACCATCCGCGCCTGCAAGGGCGGCATGGCAGAAGCCAAAGCTGCCATCATGGAGCAGTTCGGCTTTGACGACCCGCAGGCAGACGCCATCGTCAAGCTGCAGCTGGGTCGTCTGGCTGGTCTGGAGATCTTGAAGATCGAGGAAGAACTGGCAAGCCTGCACGCCAAGATCGAGGACTGGGAAGCCATTCTGGCCGATGACGCCCGGGTGCTTGCCATCGTCAAGGATGAGCTGCTGGACATGAAGAAGCGCTTCGGCGACGAGCGCCGCACCGAGATTCAGTCTGTGACCGGCGAGGTGGATATCGAGGATCTGATCGCCGAAGAGCAGTGCGTCTACACCCTGACCGAGGCCGGTTATATCAAGCGTCAGCTCAAGGCCACCTATCAGGCACAGCGCCGTGGTGGACGCGGCATCTCCGGCATGACCCGCAAGGAAGAGGACATCGTGCAGGAGATGTTCGTAGGCTCCACCCACGACTATGTGCTCTTTGTCACTGACCGGGGCCGCCTGTTCCGCATCAAGGGCTACACCATCGCCGAGGGCAGCCGCACCAGCAAGGGCATGAACATTGTCAACCTGCTGCAGCTGGCTGAGGGCGAAAAGGTCACCAATATGATCTGCCAGAGCAAGGACGCTGAGCAGTCGGGCGGCTATGTGACCATGGTCACCAAGCAGGGTCTGATCAAGCGCACCCCGCTGGAACAGTACGCCAACATCCGCAAGAGCGGCCTGATCGGCATTGCCCTGAACGAGGGCGATGCGCTGGCATGGACCCGCCTGACCTCCGGCCACGATATGCTCATCGTTGCCACCCGCAACGGTCAGGCCATCCGCTTCAACGAGGAGGATGCCCGCCCGATGGGCCGTAACGGCCACGGCGTGCGCGCCATCCGTCTGGCGGAGGGCGACGAGGTCGTCGGCGTGTGCATCTGCCGCGAGGGCGGCACGGTGCTGACCGTGACCGAGAACGGCAAGGGACGCCGTTCCGATATCGACACCTACCGCATCACCGCCCGCGGCGGCAAGGGCATCCGCAACTACGATGTGAGCCGCGACAAGGTTGCCGCCGTGAAGATCGTGGACGATGTGGATGACGTGCTGCTGAGCAGTCAGGAGGGCATCATCATCCGTCTGCACGTCAACGAGATCCCGCTGCAGAGCCGCTACGGATCCGGCGTGCGGGTGATGCGTCTGGGCGAAAACGACAAGGTGATGGTGCTGGCACGCACCGACCACGACGACGAAGCACAGACCGAGAAGATCGACGCTTCTGAGGCCGATGCCGAGCCCACCGCCGAGCAGCTTGCCGAGATGGAAGCCGCCGATGCTGCCGCCGCCACCGAAGCCCCGGAGGCAGACCCGGAAGAGAAGGAATAAGGGATAGTTTCCCTCTACGACCCCTCCCGTGAAAATGGGTTTCAGGAAAGTCCGCAGACTTTCCTGAAACCCGAAATATCAAATGATTTTTCCGCTGAAAATGCCCAAAGCGCACGCGGCGGGCATTCTAAATCGTCTCGCCCGGTGGAAAGCGCATTTTTGGCGCGTTTCACCGTCAGGTTTGTCTGGACTTCCCCTTGAAACTGTGCTAGAATAAACGAAATCACAATACCCGTGGGGGAGTAGCAGGCGCTTTGCAGAGCGCAGCAAGTCAACATAATGACTGTTTCGGTCTGGCTTGCTTTCATTTGCGAGACTCATGTGTTTTGGTGCGTGTTTGCTGCGCCCGTGCACATGGAGTGGATCTCAAAAAATCACCCGGTCCCGGACGTACAATGCGCCCGGGGCCGGGTTTTGTTTTGGTTTGGATTATGGTCAACAAACAGGAGGCAGACAGAATGGAATGGAGTTTTGTATTTTTTCTCAACAGCGTTTTGCTGGGCGTGGGGCTTGCGATGGATGCGTTTTCAGTGTCCATGGCAAACGGCCTGCACGACCCGAAGATGACGAAAAGCAGCATGGTGAAGATCGCGGGCACCTTCGGCCTTTTTCAGGCGGCAATGCCGATGATCGGCTGGGTGTGCGTGCATACCATCGTGGAGCTGTTTTCGTCCTTTGAGCGTTTTATCCCGTGGATCGCGCTGGCACTGCTGGGCTATATCGGCGGCAAGATGCTGGTAGACGGCATCCGCGGCGAGGAAGCCGAGGAGGCGGCGCAGCTCAGCGCCGGGGCGCTGTTCATGCAGGGCGTGGCTACCAGCATCGATGCCCTCTCGGTGGGCTTCACCATCTCGGAGTACGGCTGGATGATGGCGCTTACCGCTGCCATCATCATTGCGGTGGTCACCTTCTTCCTCTGCATGGCGGGTCTGTGCATCGGCAAAAAGTTCGGCACACAGCTTTCCGGCAAGGCGAATATCCTGGGCGGTGTCATCCTTATCGGCATCGGACTGGAAATTTTCATCACCGGGGTGTTCTGAATGTCAAAAGCCCGGAGCGTCTGCGGACACTCCGGGCTTGTTATATCGTCTTTGTTCCCCGTGGAACAATTTTGCATTATTTCACGGTCTCCGGCTCAAAAAAGTCGGCATATTCCTTGGTCAGCTTGCTGCCAAGGCGGCGGATACCGCCGTACAGATGCCGCTCCACCAGCGGCTCAAAGGCGGCAAGGTCGCACCGCTCGATGGCGTTCAGCAGGTTGCGGTGGTCGGCAATCACCTCGTCCAGCCCGCCGGTGGTCATGGTGTCCAGCATACGGAACCGGCTGTAATCGGCGTGGGCATTCTGCAGGGTGCTCCACAGGTACATTTTGTCCATGGCGGCAAACCATGTTTCGTGCAGGCGGCAGTCCATCTCGTACAGCTTGTTGAAGTCCGGGTTCTCGGCGCGGGCAAGGGCCTCGTAGGCGTCCACACGCGCACGGATCTGTGCCCGCTGCGCCGGGGTGGCGTTGGGGGCGAAATCCCGCAGGATGCGCCCCTCCACGGCGGTGCGCTCGTAGATCAGTTCGTCCACGATGCGCCGGTTCAGCCGGGTAACGGTGGTGCCCTTGTAGGGCACGATGCGCACCAGCCCGTTTTCCTGCAATTTTTGCAGCACCACCCGGATCAGGGAGCGCGGCGCACCAAACCGGGCGCACAGCGGGTTCTCGCTCAGCGAAGAGCCGGGACGGATGGTCAGGTCGATGATCTCCCGCTCCAGCACGGCGTAAATTTCGGCATCAGTCTTGTATTGCTGTTCCATATCACTCACCTAATTCCAAAAACTCCTTCCACGGTGCGGCGGCGGGCAGGGGCAGAGAAAAGGCCATGGGCTTGCCGGTGTCCGGGTGCACAAAGCGCAGCCCGCAGCTTTGCAGGGCAATGCTGCCCTTCTGGCGGTTGCCGTATTTGCCGTCGCCATACAGCGGGTGCTTGCGGCTGGCAAACTGCACCCGGATCTGATGGGTGCGCCCGGTGTGCAGGGTGATCTCGGCAAGGCTGTTCTCCCCTGCCGTGGCAAGGATGCGGTATTCCAGCACTGCCTCCCGCACCCCCTTGCGGGGACGGCTGACCGGGAACACCCGGCCCTTGCGGCTGTCCTTGAACAGGTAGTCCCGCAGCACTCCGGCGGCGGGCAGCTGCGCGTCCGGCGCACCGGCGAGGACTGCGCGGTACTGCTTGACGAACTGCGGCGCGGTGGCTTTGCCCTCGGCGCGGCCATCCTGCACGGCGTAGGCGTCCTGACTTTGGGTCACCTGACGGCTCAGGGCGGCGGCAGCTGCCGGAGTGCGGGCATAGACCATCAGCCCGGAGACCCCGGTGTCCAACCGGTGCACCACCCCCACAAAGGCATCGGGTGCGTTCCAGTGCGCCCGCAGCGCGGCGGGCACGCCCTCCTCGCTGGAAAGCCCGGCAGGCTTGTCCAGCACCACAAGGGCGGCATCCTCGTACAGGATCACAGCTTGCCCTCGGCCAGCAGAGCCTTCAGCTTCAGGATGCCCGCAATGGTCTTGCCGTCCTTGATCTCGCCGCTCATGACCATCTGATATGCCTTTTCCAGCGGCACACGGTCGGGAGTCAGGAACTCGTCCGCATCAAGGTGCATCTTGGTCTCGTGCAGACCGGTGGCTACCCAAGTATAGATGACCTCGGTATCGTAGCCCACGGTGGGGTAGAATTCGCCCAGCGAGATGTAGTTGTCAGCGGTCAGGCCGCACTCCTCTTCCAGTTCCCGCTTGGCGGCTGCAAAGGGGTCCTCGCCCTTTTCCAGCTTGCCAGCGGGCAGCTCCCACAGCTGCTGCTGCATGGCATAGCGGAACTGCCGCACCATGCAGATGGTGCCGTCTGCAAAATAAGGCAGGATGCAGGCACCGCCGTGGTGATGCACCACCTCGCGGGTAGCGGTCTTGCCGTTTTCCAGCAGCGCGGTGTCCTTGGTCAGGGTGATGACCCGCCCCTCGAACAGGGTCTCGCTGGAGAGAGTTTTTTCAAAGTGTACGGTATCGTTCATTTGTTATACGCCCCTTTTCCGGCGCTGCGCCGGTTTTATGCTCTCAGTTTACGGCAAAGTACGGTTTGTTGTCAATAAAGATATGATAAATACAAGAGGGCGGGACGATTTGGAATGGCCTCCGCTATGCTCTGGCCATGTTCAGCGGAAAGGATATTTATAATTTCGCGTTTGTCGCGCTCTGCGGAGCGCTCCAAACGCTATTTTCACGGGAGGGATTGGAAACGAACTCCCTCAGTCAAAGCCTACCGGCTTTGACAGCTCCCTCCGGGAGGGAGCCTTTGGCATGGCGGCACTGTTTCCGGCTGAAGCGCAAAGCTTGCGGGCATACCCGCTCCCCCTTGGGGGAGCTGTCGCGCAGCGACTGAGGGGCTATGGATGGAGAAGCGAAAAAAGCG
>ENA-UONZ01003311-UONZ01003311.1-human-gut-metagenome-genome-assembly--contig:-C93old-NODE-3311-length-10526-cov-11.483239_pt1 | contig 10526 bp, 11 predicted proteins | sample MGYA00242468_ERZ724015 | MGnify/ENA metagenome assembly ERZ724015
TAAATCACGGTTGTCTTTTGCTTTTTGGTAAGCCCTGTTCTCATAAAACCTCCTGATCTTCACGATTTTTTCTCAGCTCTTGAATTGGAAAAGTGCTACGATTTTTTGATGGAAACGCCCCAAACGATGCGGAGTATATTTCGCCTTGCCTTATCGACTGATTTGCCACTTTTCCAGCTCTTGACTGCATTTTCATGGTGTTCTGTTTGTGCGGCTTTTCAACCACTCCACCAGCTCATTTTTCATCACCAATTTGCGTCCGCCGATCCGCAAGGTCGGGAAGTCCAGGCTGCTCAAAAGGTTGTATGCACCCGCTTTTGAAATCTGCAACGCTTCGGCAAGCTGCTTTGCATCCATCACATCAGGCATGGCTTCAAACGGTTCTCTGCTCATAAAATCTCCTTTCCCGCATGAAAAAGCAGCAGCTACCATTTCGGTAACTGCTGCCGCTTCTGCGTCTGTTTACTAGTCCAAATACTTCTGATACTCCGCTGTCACATAATCCTCATAAGCTCCTGCAATTTTGGCGATCCGCTTATGGACTGCGCTGGCGGTCTTGTAGCCAACCTTGTCTGCAATCTCCTGTTCGGTCAAGCCGTCCATGCGCAGCTTCAATATCTCCCGGTCTTTCTCGCTAATGCTCTGCTCGGCAAAGGCGGTGATCTGCATTTCGGAAATCACCTTTTGCTCAAACTCGCCGCGAGGATCGGCAACCTCAAAAATATCGCCGTCCTCATTCTCCATCATCTCGTCAAGAGAAATCGGCTTGCCGGAGCGATTGTGATGCCATTTTCGCATGAAATCGGTCTTGACGGTGCTGCCGATGGTTTCGTAGTCCTCTACGGTGCGGTTTTCCCAGATCGCGTCGATCATCGGCTGCCAGTTCTGCTCTGCAATCACCATGTCGGTGACATTACCGATCAGATTGCCGAACTGCTGATAGGTCAGCCACGGCACTTCCACACCCTGCGGGATGTTGTAAAGGTTTTGGAAGCCAAGCCCGTTCTGCTCAAACTTCATTCGGATGTAGGGGATAATGCTGTACGACAGCCGCCACAAAGGGAAATATCCTGCGTACTGATTCCAGTTGCCGGGAATGTCGCGGTAGTTGCCCTTGCGGTCTTTGACTTGGAAAAACTGCCATGCGCTCCATGCGTAGCAGTCCCACACAAGCAGCTTGAACATATCGTCACATACGATGTGGTCATACTTGTCCGTTCTCAGAACTTCATAGGGGGAGCGGGGCAGATCGTAGGCTGGCTTCCACTTTTCCGCAAGTTCCCTCGGTAGGCTGTAAAACAGGGTCAGCCATGACTTGTCGCTGTCCTGCGGTATCTCGATGATCTCACCGGGCAGCACCACAAGAAAATCGTTCGGGCCTGTCTGCTTGTCCATCAACGTCACCTCCAATCGCTTCTGCATTCAGCCCTCTACTATATATGGCATGAGAAGGGCCGAATTGTTCCAATACTTTCAAACTTTTTTGAGATTTTTTGAAAAAATCTCGGAATGGATGGGATAGGATTGATTTAAGAACATTATAGCTGAAAGCTGTGAATAAATCCATTGCTTTTCGTAACGGCAAAAAATAGCGGGTATCCGGCGCTCACCGGATACCCGTTATTTCGTTGCCAATCCCGCCTGACAGATGCTCATTTCGTAATTTCGGTCTAAACCTGTTTTACGAACACCCGTCTATAGACTCACCTGTTTTTATATCCTTTTTTATTTTTTAATAATCCACCTTCATCAGGCACAGGCCCTCCGGGGGTGCGGTGGGCCCCGCCTGTTTGCGGTCTTTGCTGTCTAATATCTCCTGCACGTACTCCGGCTCCCAGCGGCCACGGCCCACCTCCAGCAGGGTGCCTACCAGGATGCGAACCATGTTCTGCAAAAAGCCGGTGCCGTGGAAGGTGAAAAGGATACGGTCCTTGCGCTCCTCGATCTGGATGGTGTCCACCAGGCGGACGGTGGATTTTTTCATCCGGGGATTGCCGCAAAAGGCCCGGAAATCGTGCTCACCCCGGAGTATTTCCGCCGCACGGCGCATTTTTTCCGTATCCGGGGAAAAGTCCAGCAGGGTGACATATTTGCGGTCGAACACGGGCTTTACGGGGCCGATGAAGCAGGTGTAGCGATAGGTCTTGCCCAGGGCGTTGTAGCGGGCGTGGAAGCGGTCAGACGCCTCCTTCACCTCCCGGACGGCGATGGCGTCGGGAAGGTAGCGATTCATATAATCCCGAATCTCCTCCGGGGACCGGCGCACATCCAGGCGGACGCTGGCCACCATGGCCCGGGCGTGGACCCCGGCATCGGTGCGGCCCGCGCCGATGATGTCCACAGGGCAGCCCTGGAGCCGCTCCAGGACGGTTTCTAATTTTCCCTGTATCGTCTCCTTGTCCGGCTGATGCTCCCAGCCGAAAAAGCGGGTGCCGTCGTAGGCGATGGTCAGCTTGTAATTTTTCTCCATAAAATACACCCCTGTTCCTGCTATAATCATAGCAGAAACAGAGGGGTTTGAACAGCTTTTTTTACAGCCAGCCCATGAGCTTCACAAAGCTCCACAGGAGCTTGCAGCCGTAGAAGATAATTACCGCACCGCAGACCTTATTGATGATATTGAGAACCTTCTTATTGAACTTGCTGCCCAACAGCGACACCACCGTGGACAGGGTCAAAAACCACAGGATCGAGGCGCTGCCGAAGCCGAAGATGAAGGGCAGGTCGCCCCCTGCCGGGAGGGTGGCCCGGAAGGCACCCAGCATCATGGTGCCGTCGATGAGGGCCTGGGGGTTCATCCAGGTGACCACAAAGGCGGTGGTGAACAGCTTCCAAATGGGAATATTTACATCCTTGCCGCCCTCTAAGCTGGCCTTGGCACGCAGGAGCCCAACGCCGATATAGATGACGATGAGGCTGCCGATGCCCAAAATGACCTTCTGCAGCCACGGCACCGCCTGCATCAGCGCCCCCGCGCCCAAGAAGCACGCAACGCCCAGGGACACATCCCACAAAATGACGATGAGGGCCGTGATATACACCCGGCTGCGCTTTTGGGTCAGGGCGGAGTTGATGACAAAAAGATTTTGCAGGCCGATGGGGGCCACATACGCAAGGCCCATGGTAAGGCCCTGGAGATAGATGTTCATAATTTCCTATTTACTCCTCTTTTCTTACTTGGTATAATCAGTATAGAGCATTTCGGGAAAAATGCAAGAACGCAGATTATCCTGTGTAGGTAAGGAGGAGCTTACTTATGGGTCACTATGACTGCCCCTGCATGGAAAAATGCCCGCTGCACCACGCCATGCTGCTCATTGGCGGCAAGTGGAAGGTGCAGATCCTCTGCGCGGTGTGCAACGCCGGGTCCATCCGCTACAACGCCCTGCGGGGAAAGCTGGACGGGGTGAGCAACACGGTGCTGTCCTCGGCTCTCAAGGAGCTGGAGCGGGACGGGCTCCTTGAGAGGCAGGAATTTTTGGAGGTGCCGGTGCGGGTGGAATACCGCCCCACGGAGCGGTGCCGGACGCTGCTGCCCATCCTGGAGGCCCTGTCGGACTGGGCGGAGGAGGACATGAAGTGAGGTGGCAAAATGGCTGATTTGCAGACGGATGTGCGCTATATCAAGGGCATCGGCGAGGCCCGGGCCAAGGCCCTCTCCAAGCTGGGCATTGGAACGCTCCAGGACCTGATCGGCTACTTTCCCCGGCGGTACGAGGACCGAACCATGACCCGGAGCATCCGGGAGCTGGAGATCGGGGAGACGGTGTGCGTCCGGGCCATGATCGCCCAGGACCCCACCGCCAACCGCATTTCCGGCGGACGCACGGTGGTGAAGGCCCGGGCCGTGGATGACAGCGGCGCCCTGGACCTGACCTTTTTTAACCAGGAGTACCGAAAAAACAGCCTGCACCGGGGCGAGACTTACATCTTCTGCGGCAAGGTGGAGGGGAATCTGCTGACCCGGCGGATGATAAACCCCATTGTGGAGCGGGAGGGGGAGCAGGTGCTTACGGGGCATATTGTGCCCATTTATCCCCTCACCGCCGGGGTGAGCCAAAATCTTCTGTACAAGGCCGTGGGCCAGGGTCTCACAGCCTGCCGCCATCTGCTGGCGGACTGCCTGCCGGACGCGGTGCGGCAGGCACACCGGCTCTGCCACAGCGGATACGCCTACGAGAACATCCACTTTCCGGCGGACGCGGAGGCGCTGAACCTGGCCCGGCGGCGGATGGTGTTTGAGGAGCTGTTCATTCTCTCCTGCGGGCTGCAGATGCTCCGCTCCCGGCGCACGGATGTGGCGGGGCCTGCCTGCGCCGCGGCGGACATGGAGGAATTTTACGGAGCTCTCCCCTTCTCTCTTACAAATGCCCAGCGGCGGGCCATCGGCGAAGCGGTAGCGGATATGCGATCCGGGCGGCCCATGAACCGGCTGTGCCAGGGAGATGTGGGCAGCGGCAAGACCATGGTGGCGGCGGGGTGCGTGTGGTTCGCGGCCCGGAGCGGGTGGCAGTCGGCTTTGATGGCGCCCACGGAAATTCTGGCCCGGCAGCACTATGAAAATCTCACGCCGCTGTTTGAAAAGTTCGGGCTGCGGTGCGCCCTGCTCACCGGGTCTACCAAGGCCAGGGAGCGGCGGGAGATACTGGAGAATTTGGCGCTGGGGAAAATCGATCTGTGCATCGGCACCCACGCCCTGCTGACGGAGGATGTGTCTTATGCCCGGCTGGGGCTGGTCATCACCGACGAGCAGCACCGCTTCGGGGTGAACCAGCGGGCAGCCTTGGGGCAGAAGGCGGAAAATCCCCACATGCTGGTGCTGTCGGCCACGCCCATTCCCCGGACACTGGCGCTGATTATCTACGGCGATCTGGATGTGTCGGTGATGAACGAGCTGCCCCCTGGGCGGCAGAAGGTGGACACCTTTGCCGTGGACGAGCGCTACCGCCAGCGCATCAACAAATTCATCCGCAAGCAGGTGGAGGCGGGGCATCAGGTATTCATCGTGTGCCCGCTGGTGGGCCAGGAGGACCAGCTCCCGGACGAGCGCAAGGCCGCCGCGGCCTACGCCAAGACCCTGCGGGAGACGGTGTTCCCGGACCTGCGGGTCTGCCTGCTCCACGGGAAGATGAAGCCCAAGGAAAAGGAAAAGGTCATGGAGGACTTCGCCGCCGGGAACGGGGACATTTTGGTGGCCACCACGGTGGTGGAGGTGGGCGTGGATGTGCCCAACGCCACCTGTATGGTGGTGGAGAACGCCGAGCGCTTCGGCCTTTCACAGCTGCACCAGCTCCGGGGCCGGGTGGGCCGGGGGCAGGCGAAAAGCTACTGCATTTTGCTCTCGGAGCACCCGTCGGAGGAGACGAAGCGGCGGCTGAAGGTGATGACCCAAACCAACGACGGATTTGAAATCTCCCGGGCGGACCTGGCCCTGCGGGGACCCGGCGACTTCTTCGGCCAGCGCCAGCACGGGCTGCCGGCCCTGAAAATTGCCGACCTCAGCTGCGACATGGCACTATTGGACGAGGCCCAGCAGGCGGCCAAGGGCTGGATGGCCCAAGACCCTGCGCTGGAAAAGCCCGAGAGCGGAGCGCTGCGGACAAGGATCGAGACGCTGTTTGCGGTGAAGGCGGAGGGGCTAAACTAAAAAACTGGCGAAAAGGCTTTTGGACACGATAAAAATGCACGGAAAGGGTTTCCTTTCCGTGCATTTTTTATAGGTGTTTCTTGCGGTTACGGCCCAAGGTCAGGAGAGCCCCGGCGGCCAGGGATGCGCACAGGACATAAAGAGCTGCGCCGGTATCGCCGGTGGCAGGCTGGGAAGTTCCGGGCCGGAGCGTCACCGTCAGGAGGCCGTCTGACTCCATGGGCGGCAGACGGTAGGGGCCTTCTTGCAGGGCCCGGGTCACATCCCGGCCGTTGTAGTCAGCTTTTTCCAGGACGGCCCCCGCCGGGAGGCGGAGGGTCAGGGCGGGGCTTTGGTGCCGGGGGATGGCGATACGGGCCCCGTTTTTATAGGACACGCCGTCCACCGTCACCCGGATGCCCGCATCCAGGGCCAGGGTCAGGGTGTGGGAAGCGGGCACCTGGGTAGTCAGGGTGGTGTCCGCCGCCCAGGCCCGGCCCGGGAGGGCCAGCAAAACAGCCGCCAGCAGGGTCAGCAGCAGGGAGGCCGTTTTCTTGTTCATGCAGGCCGCCTTTCGCCTCAGCCGGAGACCACTTCGGCGGTGAAGGTGATGGTGGTGGAGTAGTTGCCGGCCAGAGCCTTGCCCCAGTCGGTGCTGGAAATAAGTATTAGCGTCCGACTCGCAGCATCACTTTCTATTGCTGCATATGTACCAACCGTGCCACTATTGCTTCCCTTGAATGTCAATGCGCCACCGGACTTAATGTCCAGTTTATGACCATATTCACTTGAATTTCTGAATCTTATGCTAAATGGAATCTTCGTCGATATGTCATCACATGTAAACGGAACGTAGGTCAGTGTAACTTTCAGGTCTTTTCCCTCGGCAAAGCCAGCGGAATCTGTCACGGTCACGCTGCCGATATTGGTTTCTGTCGCGCCGAAGGGGATCTCCTGGTCCGCCGGGATGTTCAAGGTGTAGGTGGCGGCGGGGACGGTGGTGGTGAGGGTAGTGGTGTTGGCGGCGAAGGCCGGGACGGCCAGAGAGGCGGCCAAGGCCAGGGCCAGGGCCAAGGTAGTGAGCTTTTTCATGGTTATTTCTCCTTTTCATTTTTTATTGAACCCAGAGGGTCAATTTCGTTTCGGCGCCGTTGAGAGGCGTTTTCTCCCGGTCCAGGCGGAAGCAGGCGTAGCGCAGGGTGGCTCCGGGGTAGGTGCCTGGGTCCAGGGGCCGGGAGAGGGTGATGGGGACGGAGGTTTTGCCGGGCTTTATGAGGTCTGACTGCCAAAGGAGGGTATCATCCGCCAGGTACAGGGAAATCTGAAAATAGCAGTGGTTTTCTGCGGGGTTGGGCAGGCGGAGGGACTGCTTTTTGGCCCCGGCCTGCAGGGTGAGGCCCTCGTAGCCGGGAATGGCGATCTGGGCCGGGGTATCCTCCTCCGCCGGGGCGGGCGGCTCCGGGGCGGTGCGGCCACGCAGGAAAAGCAGCGCGGCCAGCAAGGCCAGGACCGCCAGCAGTAAAATTAAGGGCCAGCGGCGGCGGGCGGCGGCCCGTTTTCCTCTTTTCATGGCTTTTGACAAATCACCGCCCAGCGGTGGAAATTCTTGCATCTTTGGTCACTTTTGCGCTCAATGTCTATAAAGCGGCTCTCCCGGCACAGACACTTGCCGAAGCCCTTATGGTCGGTTTGTGCCTCCCCGCTTTCGCTGAGCGGGCCTAAGCTACGCCCTCCCGTCCAGTATTCGCAGTTACCACAGATGAGCCGAGTAGATTTACTACGCATATTCCCACCCTTTCTTCCTGCATATAGGAGCTTTTCTTCCTATAAAATACACCCTTTCTTCCTACTTGTCAAGGAATATAGGAGGTAAAATTCCTATATATGATATAGGAGTGGAAGAATGATGCTGTTATTTGACATGATGACCATTGGAAACCGGCTGCTGGCGGCCCGGAAGCGGCTGGGGATGACCCAGGCGGAGGTGGCCGAGCGGGCCGGGCTCTCGGATCGCACCTATGCCGACATCGAGCGGGGCGGGGTGAATATGCGGATAGAGACCTTTCTGCGGATATGCCAGACCTTAGCCGTCTCCCCGGACGACATCCTGACGAAGGAGCATTCCTCGGTGGCCCTGCGGCAGGAGGAGCTTTTGCGTCGGCTGGCTCACTGCAGTCCGGCCCAGCAGGAGACGGCTCTGCGGCTTTTGGAGGTGTATCTGCATTCCCTGTAAGGGAGTGGGCCGCTCTTGCCCCGGGGGGCGGGGCGTGGTATACTAAGGGGCGCAATGTGATTTTTGCCGGAAAGGAGGGGGCTGTGTGACCAAGGACGAATTGCGGGAGAAGGCCAATGACCTGCCGCTGGCGCCGGGGGTCTATCTGATGATGGACAGCGGCGGGCAGGTTATTTATGTGGGCAAGGCCAAGAAACTGAAAAACCGGGTAAGCCAGTATTTTCAGGATACCGCCTCCCACAACAGCAAGACGAAAATGATGGTGTCCCAGGTGGATCGGTTCGACACCATTTTGGTGCGGTCGGAGTTTGAGGCCCTGGTGCTGGAAAACTCGCTTATTAAGCGCTACATGCCCCGGTATAACATTCTGTTAAAAGACGACAAGGGCTACCCCTTTGTTCGGCTGGAAAAGGGGGCGGACTACCCCCGGTTTTCCCTGGTGAGCCGGGCGGAGGAGGACGGGGCCCGGTACTTTGGGCCCTTCGGCGGGCGGCGGGAGACGAGGCTCGCCATTGAGGCGGTGTGCGGGGCGCTGCGGCTCCCCACCTGCGCCCGGAAATTCCCCCGGGACATCGGAAAAGAGCGGCCCTGTCTCAACGAGCACATCGGAAAATGCGATGGGTTTTGCCGCCCGGATGGGCCGGGGCAGGCGGAGTATCAGCGGCGCATTGAGCAGGCGGCGCGTATTTTCAGCGGGCACTACCGGGCCCTGACCCGGGAGATGCAGCAGGAGATGGAGCAGGCGGCGGAGGAACTGGACTTTGAGCGGGCCGCCGCCCTGCGGGACCGCATTCGGGCGGTGAGCGTGCTGGGCAAGACCCAGGGGGTCATTGCCGGGGTGTGCGCCGACACGGATGTATGGGGCCTGTACCGGGGCCAGGTGCGCTGGGGCTTCGGCGTGCTACACCTGGAGGAGGGCAACCTCCTGAGCCGGGAGGTGAAGGTCCTCGCCGCCGGGGCCGAGGAGGACGAGGGGGAGACCCTCTCCGCCGTGCTGCGGCAATATTACGCAGGCCGGGGCGCGGCGCCGAGGGAAATCTGCGTGGCGGCCCTGCCGGAGGACGCGGAGGCCCTGGAGGAGCTGCTGAGCCGGGACTGCGGCCACCGGGTGAGCCTGCGGGTGCCCCAGCGGGGCCAGCGGGCGGAGCTGCTGCGCATGGCTCAAAACAACGCCCGGGAGGAGACGGAGCGGGTCACCTCCGAGGCAGAGCGCACAAGTAAGACCCTGGAGCAGTTGGGCACGCTGGCGGGGCTTTCCGCCGGGCCCCACCGCATTGAATCCTACGACATTTCCAACACCGGCAGCGCCGACATGGTGGCCTCCATGGTGGTTTTCCAGGACGGCAGGCCTCTGAAGCGGGACTATCGGAAATTCCAGGTGAAAACCCTGGATCACCCGGACGACTACGCCGCCATGCGGGAAATTTTGGGGCGGCGGCTCCAGCGGTATTTGGACGGGGATGAGAAATTTTGCCCGCTGCCGGACCTGATTTTAATGGATGGCGGCCAGCAGCACGCTGCCGTGGCGGAGCAGGCCCTGGCGGAAAAGGGACTTTCTGTGCCGGTTTTGGGCATGGTGAAGGACGACAAGCACCGGACCCGGGCGCTGATGACGGCCCAGGGGCAGGAGCTGGGCATCCAGCAGAGCCCGCCGCTGTTCGCCCTGGTGGGGCAGATACAGGAGGAGGTCCACCGCTTCGCCATCACCTACCACCGCAAGAAGCACAGCCGCAGCGCCGTGCGGTCCCGGCTGGAGGGCATCCCCGGGCTGGGCGAGGTGCGGCGGAAGAAGTTGCTGCAGCAGTTCGGCACGGTGAAGGCCGTGACCCAGGCGGAGCTGCCGGAGCTGGAGGCGGCGCTGCCCAAAGCAGTGGCCCGGGCGGTGTACGAGAGGTTTCACGGGGTGGATTCCCGATAAATGCACAAAAAAATGACCGCCGTGGGCGGTCATTTTTTTGTGATGGGCCGGAGGAGGGTAGGGAGGCGGTGCGGGGTATTTCCTTGCGATGCGTAGGGGCGGGCTCTGCCCCGCCCGCTGGTATGATGTGCCCCGCCGGGAGGTGCGGTGCGTATCGGCGGCGGGGTGTGGGCACCCCGCCCTACGGGTGCGTGGCAAGGAGTGCGGTGAAACGGGGCGTCGGGGACGCCGCCCCCTACGCACCGTTTATCGATAGAATTCCGTAGGGTGCAATGCCCACATCGCGCCCTACGGTAGACGCAAGGGGTATCCCCGCCGCGCCAGGGCAGCGCGGGCCCGCGTGAGCGGCCAGCGGATGGTGGCACAGAGACGACGCGAAAGCACGGCGGTAAACCTGCGTGTTCGGTGCGCGTGGTAGGAGGTTTTCCACACGGAATGCATCCCAGGCGCGCAAAGGATTCCAAAACCATTGGTTTTGGCGGCGTTCTTTGGGTACTTTCTGCCGCTGTTGGCAGAAAGTACCCCGCCGGAGGCAATAACAGGGGGATGCGGATTGCCACAGCCAGTGTGCGCACTGGCTTCGCAATGACACCTTTTGCAAGGAGTACGGTGCAAGTCCGGGACGGCGAGGTGTGGGCACCCCGCCTTACGGGTGCGTGGCAAGGAGTGCGGCGCAAAACCGGGCGGGCAGGGAAATCGGCGAAGCGCCGCCGATGGCGGATGAAGCGAGCCGGTTTCGAGGAAGTGCC
>ENA-UONZ01003314-UONZ01003314.1-human-gut-metagenome-genome-assembly--contig:-C93old-NODE-3314-length-10523-cov-3.616259_pt1 | contig 10523 bp, 5 predicted proteins | sample MGYA00242468_ERZ724015 | MGnify/ENA metagenome assembly ERZ724015
GTCCCAGTGCCCGGTGGACGAGGCGGAGCGGAAATTGTTCGGGATTTGTGAGGATTTGAAGGCGGGGGAGCTGTATTTGCGGTTCCTGGAGTGCGTGAACGGGGGGCGGAAGAGGAAAGATGAACTGGAAATGTCCTGGGACTACTGCAATATGATCAGGCGGAGCCGAACGGATGGGGTCTATGTCAGGGAATTGTACCGGGAAGCGGAAGAAAATGAGGAGAAAAGGCTTGAGCTGGAGGGAATGGTAGGGGTGTTAATGGTGGATGATCACAGGTTTTGGCGGAGGAAGGACGAGGAGGGGCAGAGAGGCGGAATAGGCGCTGCGGGCAGCCCGGGAGCGTCCCACGGAGTCCGGCCCGCAGGCGTCCACGGAGCGTTCCCCGGAGTCCAGTCCGCAGGCAGCCCGGGAGCGACCCTCGGGGCCCAGTCCGCAGACAGCCCCGGAGCGTCCCACGGTGCGCAGTCCGTGGGCATATCCTGTGTGTCTCCCTGCGATCATCCTGACCGTCTCTCCCGCGCGCTTGAGGCGATGCAGCTTATGGCGGGGCGCCAGATCAGTCTTATGCTGTTTGGTGGCCGGGGGTATGGCAGCGGAAGTCTGGGTGTTTCCTGTTATTACGAGGCGGTGGAGGAAAACCACCGCAGCTACCGGGAGTTTCTGGAGCAGTATCTGGCCCGGGAGGAGGTTTGCCGGGAGGACGACAGAGAGATCGACTATATCTGGTATACCTATGGGATGGAGCGGTGGGGAAACATTGGGCTAGTGGAGTCGCCGGAGGTGACGGAGCAGCCTGTGCTGAAACAGATCGCCATCGCCATTGACACCAGCGGCAGCTGTCAGGGGGAGCCGGTGCGGCTCTTTCTGAGGGAGACTGCTAATATCCTCAAATCCTATGAAAATATGGAATTTGATATCCTTGTTTTCCAGGCGGACAGCGAAATATGCCGGGAAGACCGGATCGTGGACCTGGACGGCCTTAAACGGTACCTGGCGGAGGGAAGGATCGACGGGGGAGGCGGAACGGATTTCATTCCCGTGATCCGTCGCCTGGAGGAACTGAACCGGTCCGGGCGGGAAGCGCCGTTTAAACTGCTCATCTATCTCTCCGACGGGATGGGACGGTTCCCGGAATACAAGCCGGAGTTCGACGTGGCGTTTGCTCTGGTGGACTGCGGCCGTTTTGAGCCGGAACTACCGGAGTGGGTAATCCCGCTGTATCTCACTGGCGATGAGAAGGCGGGAACAATTCGGCAGGGAAAAGCTGTGGCGGCCGGGAGGCGGGAATGCACGTCGGAACAAGCTGCGGCGGCCGGGAAGCCGGAATGCACATCGGAAAGCGGCGGAGTGTTGAGGGAAACGAAGGGAGGAGCTTTTGGTGGATTTTTCGGTATCGATTAAGAAGGCCAAGGAAATGATCAAGGAGAGCGTGGCGTGTTACCTGCAAAGGGATGAGGAAGGCAACCTCCTGTTCCCTGTAAAGGAGCAGATGCCCCTGGAACTGGTGGGGCCGCCGGGAGTAGGCAAAACGGAGATCGTGGAGCAGACGGCAAATGAACTGGGAATCGGGTTCGTCAGCGTGAGCCTTGCCCACCACGTCCGGCAGACCGCCCTGGGCCTGCCGGAGATCGTGGAAATCCCCTTTGAGGGAGGAAAATGCAAAGCCACCCGCTACACCATGAGCGAGATTCTGGCGCCGGTGTACCAGGCGCGTGAGGCGGGGCAGCGGGAGGGGATTCTGCTGGTGGACGAGTTTAACACAGCCTCCGACAGCCTGATGCCCGCCATGCTGGGCTTCCTGCAATTTAAAGCCCTGGGAGCCCACAAGCTGCCCGAGGGCTGGATTCTGGTGCTCTGCGGCAACCCCAGGCGGTATAACCGCCACGCCCGGGAATTCACCGCCGCCATCCGGGATCGGATCCGCCGCATTGTCATCGAGCCGGATCTGGAAGCGTTTTTGGAGTACGGCATGGAGCAGGGGATCCACCCGGATATTGTGGCGTTTTTAAAAATGCATCCAGACTGCTTTTACCGTTGTGAAAACCAGGGAGACCGGGACGTCATTGTCACACCCCGGGATTGGAGTAACCTGAGCCGGACGTTAGCCGCCTATGAGAAGCAGGGGTTTGCCGTGACAAGGGAGATGACCGTCCAGTTTGTCAAGGACGAGCACATCACCGTGGAATTTATCAATCATTACCGGACCTATTCCCGGATCATCGACAGCGGGGACATCGAGCGTATTCTGGCGGGGGAGGGAATCAAGGAGCTGGCGAGGAAATACAGCCTGGCGGACTTTGATGTGAAATGGGCTGTGCAGGGAATTCTGATGCGCAATATTGTATACCATTCCGGCTGCCTGAAAGCGGAGGAGCTATCGCTTTCCGGGCGGGGAGAGGCGGTGGAGGCGGTTAACCGGCAGATTGAATTTGCGCTGCAATTTATGGAGGCCGCCTACGGCAAGGGAGTTTTGCTGGAGGTCACGTTAAACTATTTATCCCGCAACAATGCCTGCTGGAGGGTGCTTGCCCTGTGCAGGAACCCGGCTTACGTCCGGCTTTCCGGGGAGCTGCTTCTGCTGGGGGAAAAACGGATTTGATGGACAAAGGAGGTGTCCCTATGTGGGAGGAGTGGGAGCTTAAGTCGCCGCAGGTTCAGCTGTACCTGGCAATTAAGGATGGGAATGAGGAGAAGATCCGGAGCGCGCTGGGGGAGCACCACAGGTATGTTCTGGAACACTTTCATTTTGAAGAGCCGGTGGGAGGGGGAATCTATGAGAATGGAATATACATGGATACGGCGATTCTGTCAGGGCGCAGAAGCATTGTGAAGCTGCTGCTGGAGCTGGGATTTAAACCGGTATTTTTTCATGGAAGCGGCGGGCAATATACAAGATTTTTGGACCAGGCGCTGGACCATGAATATTACCGGGAGTCCAGGGAAATCTGGGAGCAGGTCACGTATGACTCCGAAATAAGGCTTAAGGATATGGCGCCGGGCCGGGTGGTATGGCCGATTGCGGATGAGAGTCTCTTTCAGATGCAGATTGAAGCGATGAAGAATATCAATTCCATTGGAATTATCAGCATCATAGGGAAGTGTGAGGAGGAGACGTGGTTTCCTTACCGTATGCAGATTGAAGTAACCCCCGCGTTGTTCACCCTGCTGACCGGGAATCGGAAACGGCTTTGCTGGCTTTTATCACAGGGCGCAAGACTGGACGCATGGTGGCCGGAGAGGAGAGAACGGAGTTTGAAACCGCTGCTCAATCCATTTGGACATGAGCCAACTTGGTGTGCCACCGTTCTGGAAGTTGCCATACTGTCCGGGAATCCGGAATTGGTGGATCTTGTGCTGGAAAAGAGCGGCAAAGAGGCGCTGTACTGGGCCGGTCACACGGTGGAGGGAGTGGGGAAGCGCTGGTTTCCGAAGTTCCGGCAATGTGGACGTACGTCGGAAGCGTGCGGCCAGCGGTTGTATCGGATGGAGCGGGCCGTCAATTTTACGGGGCGTCCGATGTGGGAGTATCTGTGGAAGTATTATGGGGATTCGTTAAGCAATATCCCCATATACAGCGTTTTGGATATGGGCGGAGGGGCGCTTGCGGATCTGTTGTTTGAGCGATTGAGGGCGCAGGGAGCCGGAAGTTCCCATATGGCGGAGCTGGAACGGTGGGCGGGAAAATATTTGAAGTGGAGCCGGAAACCGAAACACGCCTGGGGCATCCGGCAGTATTTTTCACGGCACAGGGAATGGTACAGCAGCCATATGGGGGAAGCCGGCGAGGACTTGCGGGCTTTTTTGATGGGGGTTGGATGGCACCCCTGGAGCTGGTGCATAGTGGGGAAAATTAGCCAGCGGAAACCGGGCTGGTTTGAATTTCCGGAGCTGCTGGCGGGCTGTTCGGTGGATATCAGCGCGATGCTGCAATGGCATATTTCGGGCCGCGGGTTTGATGAGGAAACCGTGATCGAGACAGGTGTGAATTTGAAGCAAATGAGCCGCGATTATCATATTACATTGGAAATAAATGAAAATTATATAGACATGACGGAATTGCAGAAAACGAAAAGTCCGATGCAGATTTTTGTGTTCATATACGTTAAAAACCGCGGCACTTCCACCGATGGACTGGAGAGGCTGAAAAAGGTCTGCGAGGAGTATGATGAGCTGCTGCCGGAGCCCCTTGTGGAGGCGGCGTTTGAAAACAATTACCTGACCGGAGCCTGTTATATGGAATTTCTGCAATATCTTGAGGGCCGGGAAAAGTACGATATGATCACACAGTTTATTCGTGGAAGCAACTGCTATGCCCTGGCGGAGGCGGGGAATGGTGATTGGCAGGAACAGAGAACGCGGTCTGTCAAACGATTTGTAAGACCAGAGGAGAATAAAGAAATTTTAGCCCGCCATCTTGCCGTTTACCGCGCGCTGCGGGCGGGCAGGCTGGAGGAGGAGGCCGGGCTTTTACGCCAGGCGGGTAATCCCAGGTTCAACGGACGGCTTATGGAGGCGCTGCGCAGTTCGGGAGGGCTGATTCTGGAGCCCAGGCTACGGGTTAGATTCTGGAATCAGGTGTGCGAGTTTGACGGCTGCCTGAATTTGCCGGCGATTGCCTTTGTGATGGGAAATGTCGGGCTGGCGAAGGAGCTGCTGGGATTTTGGAGTGAGAAGGAACAACAAAAATGCAATCCCCGGTCTGGTTTTCTGAAAATGGAGGTATTGTACAGAAGCAGAACCAATCAGGGGTACGGTATCCGCGTTCAGTACCGGAAGGGAGGCGCGGGGGAACTGCCGGGCGGGATTGTTACGGGGGAGGCGTCCTGGAAAGCGGATGAGGACTATCGGTGTAATATGACCGGGATGAGCCTTTCAGCTCTGGCCATTGTCATGGGCCGTCTTGAGATCGTGGAGGAGATCGACCGGCTGGGATTGCTCTCGGACCAGGATATCCGCGGCGGGATCGTTTACGCCGGGGACGCGCGGATTCTGGAGTATCTGAACCGGAAGGAGAGATTTCATGCACAGCTGTGGTTTGGGAAGGGGCCGGGAGGGTATTTGAGTCCGTGCTGGAACTGGTTCCTGCTGGCATGGTTTGCAGAGCAGGGGCTTTTGACTGCGGAGGATTGTAAGAAATCGGCTCGGAATGGACTATCCGCCCCGGGCGGGAATAGATGATCCGGTGAAGATGCCGTGCGGTGAAGAATACCTGAGAAGGGCTTGCGGGGAGGCGCTGCGGGGGAAGTGAAATTGCCGGTGAAATTGCCTGGGCCGGGGGCTTTCACGAGCTTGATGTTTATGGTAAAATAGGGGATATTATGAATTGTGAGGTGCGGTAAAATGGAACAACACATCAGGCGTCTGAGGCTGAATCACGTTGAAAATGTGAGGGATTTGGGCGGTTACGAGGCGGACGGCGGGATGATCCGCTGGAACATGCTCTACCGGGCGGGGGATCTGTCCGGGGCGGACGAGGGCGATTGGGAACGGCTTAAGGCCGCGGGAGTCAGAACGATCCTGGACCTGCGCAGCGCTTCGGAACTGCGGGTGAAGCCGGACCGGCCGCCCCTGGGGATTTCCTGGTATCACCTGCCGCTCCAGACGGAGGAAATCGATCTGGAACATCCGGCGGATTTGGCGGGGCTGGCATTTCTGAAAAGTCTGCGGGAGAGTTATGTGATCATGGCCGGTGAGAACACAGGGCTGCTGGCTGCGGCCCTCGCGCGGCTTACGGCAGCTCTGGACGATGGAGCCGTGCTGTTTCACTGTACGGCGGGTAAGGACAGGACCGGCGTTCTGGCGGCGGCGGTTCTCTGGCTGTGCGGCGCAGCCCGGGAGGACATTGTGGCCGACTACGAGGTGTCCCACACTTACAACCAGGGCGGTTTGGGCGCGCTGGCGGACAAAATGGCGGATTGTGATCAGCTTCTGCCGCTGCTGCGGTCAGAGCCGGAGAACATGGAGCGGCTTGTGGACTTTTTCCGGGAGTCCGGCCTGGACGGACGGCTGGCGGAGAGCGGGTTTTCGGCGGAGGAGCAGAGGCGGCTGCGGGAAAAGATGATTCAGAAGGGATGAGGCGCGCTCATGCCAAATCCCACTGTCCCTTTATGAAAATTTATGGTAAGATGGAGAGCGAGTCAGCAGTTTGGTCTGCCCAACCCTGGTTAAGAAGCCGCGGGATGGCCGCCCGATGAAAGAGCAGGCGGAGAAAATGCCGCCTGAACTGCTGCAAATACATATTGTGAGGAAACCATAATGAACATCCTGATCCTGAAACTCTGCGCCGTATTTCTGGTCATCATCGCCATGCTTTGGCGCAAGCTCCCGCTGTTTGCGGCGATTTCCGGAGGCCTGGCGGCCGCGGTGCTCTTGTACGGCATTCCCCTGGGCCGGGCCTTGACCATTGGCGGAAAGGCGCTGGTCAGCCGGGAGACCGTCACGGTGGTGCTGAGTTTCTATTTTATTACATTTTTGCAGCGGATGCTGGAGCGCAGGCGGCGTCTGAAGCAGGCGGAGGAATCGCTGAGCGGCCTGTTTGGCAACCGGCGGATCAACGCCTCGGCGGCTCCCGCGGTGATCGGCCTTCTGCCGTCGGCGGGCGCAATGACCATTTGCGCGGAGATCGTGAGATCCTCCTGCGAGGACTATATGAGCCCGGAGGACATGACCTGCGTCACCAGTTTCTACCGCCATATCCCGGAAAGTTTTCTTCCCACCTACTCCTCGATTCTGATCGCCCTGGCGCTGTCCGGCGTGGGAGCGGGGCAGTTTGTGCTGGCCATGCTGCCGCTGGTGGCCGTACTGTTCCTGATCGGATATGTGTTCCACCTGCGCAAGCTTCCCAAGCGCACGGACCAGCGCCTGGAGGGCGGGAAAATGGACTTTGCCCGGATGCTGTTTTGCAGCCTCTGGTCCATCATTTTGATCGTGCTTCTGATCATCGCGTTCGACATCCCGGTTTACATCGCCACCCCTCTTGTGACAGTGCTGAACATTTTTGTGGACCGCCTGAAATGGTGGGAAATCCGCCCGATGTTTTTCACGGCTTTTGAGCCGGTCATCATCTTTAACACGGTGTTAATCATGGTATTCAAGGACATTATCACGTCCACCGGCGTGATCCATGAGCTGCCGGTCTTTTTCGGCGGGCTGCCGGTTCCGCTGCCCATGGTGTTTGCGCTGATTTTCTTTTTCGGCACCATCATCAGCGGTTCCAACGCCATCATTTCCCTGTGCCTGCCCATGGCCATGGCGGCTGTGCCGGACGGCGGAGTGGCGCTTTTGGTGTTGCTCATGAGTATGGCCTACGCTGCCATGCAGGTTTCCCCCACCCATGTGTGCCTGTTTATCGCTTCGGAGTGCTTTAAGGTCAACATCGGGGCGCTGGTGAGGCGCAATATTCCCATGATTCTGGTGTTTTCGGCGGCCGCGGTGGGGTATGCGGGGATACTGGGAGTATTTTCGTAGAGATTGCGGCAGTGTGAAAATTGTTTATAGTATGGCCTCCGGGAGAAAATTGCCGGGGGCCTTTTCCTGTCCTGCGGGAGGAGCGGGGGGAGGCGGAATGATTTGCTGAAAAATATGGGAGTTATTGGGGATTATGATTGAAACTGTATGGATATCCGAGTATAATAATGGAAAATGGTTCCGGCTTCAGAAAAATTTAAAATATTTAAAACCGGACGGAAGGCTGGTTCGTCTTTTAATCAGAGGCAGGTAAAGGAGGACGGAATGATGCCGGGATATTTGATAATGGCTGTGTGTCTTTCCGCGGCAGTTGCATTTTCGGGCGCGGGAGAGAGGCGGGCAGGAGAGCAGGAGATGGAACTTGCGGTTTGCAGCGAGTCGGTTTACAGTGAGGCGGTTTGCGACGAGGCGGGGAAGGCGGAGGCGTCGGAAAGGGTGTACCAATATCTGAACGAGGAAGGATACTGCGACCGGATGATCTGCGGGATTTATACGGAACAGCAACCGGTTATATGGGCGGAAAATGCCGTGGATCTTGGCGGATTCTATGAGATGGAGGCGTGCGTGGATCACGGGCTGGAGGAGAACGGGTACCTGGGCGAGAGCTTTTTCACGGTCATACGGGTGAGAAAGGATGCGGTAGTGTCTTATATGGGGGAAGAAATGAGCCTGGAGGAATACCAGAATTACGGACTGAGCGGGACAGAACAGCCCTTTAAGTCCGCCCGGATGCTCCGCTTTTCCCAGGATGAGGACGGGTATATTACCTGGTTCATGGATATGAATGCAGGGTGAACTGCTGATCGGCGCAGGGAAAAGGCGCTGTCAATACAGGGCGGATTGTGGTAAAATAAGGATCAGATTGAAGTTTGGAAGTTTCTGGGAAGAATGGCGCTTTCAAGGGGGCCTTACAGTACGGCGGCGGAGGGATTAACGCGTATGGAACAGAGTATGAAAGAGCTGGTGGAAATGGCTGTGGAGGGGGATCAGCAGGCGATCGCCATCCTGTATGAGCGGACCAACCGTAAGGCCTATTATCTGGCCTTGCAGCTGGTGAAGGATCAGGATCAGGCCCAGGACATTTTGCAGGATGCGTATCTGAAGGTGTTTACGAACCTGGGGATGCTCCAGCAGCCGGAGAATTTTCAGGGCTGGCTGGACACGATTGTGATCAACAAGAGCAAGGATTATCTGAAAAAGAAGAAGCCGGTGCTGTTTTCCCAGATGGCGGCCAAGGACGAGGAGGAAAGCGAGCCGGATTTTGAGGACGAGAGCGGGTATTTTTCGCCGGAAAAGCGGGTGGACTACGGCGAGACCAAGCGGTTGATCCAGGAGATGATCGACCGCCTGCCCGAAGCGCAGCGTATGGCCGTAGTGCTGTACTATCTGGAGAATCTTCCGGTGGCCCGGATTGCCAGAATTATGGAGTGCTCCGAGGGTACGGTGAAGAGCCGCCTTAATTATGGAAGGAAGTCGATTAAGGAGCAGGTGCTGGCGCTGGAGAAAAAGGGCACCAAGCTCTACTGCATGCCGCTTGTTCCCTTCCTTTACTGGATGTTCCGCCAGCAGGTATTGTCGGCCGTGGTGCCGGGCGCTGTGGGCGCGGCAGTGGTGCAGACGGCCGGTGCCAGTGCGGTTGGCGCCGGTATGGCAAAGGCGGCTGGAGCGGGGAATGTGGTAGGAGGTACCGGAGGGGCGTCCGCGGGAACGGCATCCGCGGGGGCGGCGTCTGCGGGAACAGCATCTGCGGGGGGAGCATCTGCGGGAACGGCATCCGCGGGGGCGGCAACTGCGGGGGCGGCGTCTGCGGGAACAGCAACTGCGGGGGCAGCGTCTGCCGGGACTGCGGCCGCCGGAGCTGCGGGAAAAGCGGGACTTACAATTCTTGGGAAAGCTATCGGTGCCAAGGGAGTCGCCATTGTGGCGGCAGCCTGTGTGGGCGTCGGAGCGGCGGGCGGAGCATATGCTGCGAAAAGCCACCAGGCGGCAGAGGCGGCCAGGATCGAGGCAGAGCAGGATGAAGAGCGGTCAAGGAGGACGAGGGAGCGGAATCGGGAAGAGACTGTGGCAGAACGTACAGAAGCCGCGGCGGCAGAGCCCACAGACGACCGGATGAAAATGGATGAACAGATGAAAGCGGCCTGGACGCCTGAACAGAAACGAATTTGGGAGGCGTCGCTTTACACGGAAATGAATACGCGTGTGTCCGGCACGGATTTGGGAAAGGAGCCGGGGACGTTATCGGTAAAGAGCCGGACGATGTTTGTGGAGGAGAGTTATTCGATTGTTTTTTGGGGAAATCAGATCGATATGAAGGAAAATAACAACTGGAGTTATTACATATATGATAAAGACCCAGTGGATCAGATCATTGAGGAGTGCTTCGGCTACCCGTTGGAGGATTATGTGGAGGGAACCAATCAGACGTTGGTCCAGCTGCAAGATGACTCCTACCGTCTGTCTGGCGGGGACTGGGGGGCCATGTGGCCGTATGTGGAGATCGCGGATACCGAGGCGCGGGATGGTCGCCTGATTGCGTATGGATACAAGGGATGGGAAACGGACGTTGAGGAGAACGCCGACAGCAATTACGTCTTTGATTCGGGACAGAACGCCTGGATTTTCAAAGAACCGCTGGTGATGGAATTCAGCTGGCACCCGGAAGCGTCCTACAGCCAGTTCCGTTTGGAGAGTATCCACTATAACCGGGAATGGAAAAGCGAGCTGGAAAACGGACGAAGCAGTGCGGAAGGGACGGAGAATCTGTCACAGATGGAGGGAGAGCGCCAGGTGGAAGAACGGACGGGCGAGATTCAGGTAAGCGCAGAACAAAAGCGCGTTATGGAGTTGCTGCTGCCGCCGCTTGTTTACGAACAACACCCGGATAACGGGATTGTACGGACTGGGAATCTGAGCCCGGAGCGGATTGTCAGTCTCATGGACGGCCATTTGAATGGGATTACGATCGATCCGAATAACAGCATTTTCGCCCCATTTGCAGATGAAACAACGCACAGCGTAGAACAAGGGTTAGTTTATCGGTATGTGGAGGATA
>ENA-UONZ01003318-UONZ01003318.1-human-gut-metagenome-genome-assembly--contig:-C93old-NODE-3318-length-10510-cov-5.198183_pt1 | contig 10510 bp, 9 predicted proteins | sample MGYA00242468_ERZ724015 | MGnify/ENA metagenome assembly ERZ724015
CTGATCATCGGCTATCCCACGCTGAAGCTGAAGGGGGATTATTTTGTAATCGCCACCCTGGGAATCGGGGAGGTGACCAAGCTGATCATCGAGAACATGCCGAATCTCACCGGCGGCGCAAGGGGCCTGACGGACGTGCCCAAGGGGGCTACCTTCCCGGTGGTGCTCTGTTTCCTGGTGGTGATCGTGTGGGGCCTGCGTAATTTCCTGCGCAGCAAGCACGGGCGCAACTGCATCGCGGTGCGGGAGGAGGAGCTGGCCACGGCGTCCATCGGGGCCAACGTGGCCAATTACAAGATGCTGGCAATGGGGATCAGCTGCGCGCTCTGCGGCATTTCCGGCGCGCTTTTAGCCCACTATATGCATTATCTGAATCCCACCATGTTTAACATGGTGAAGTCGGACGAGCTGGTGATGACGGTGATTCTGGGCGGCTGCGGCAGCCTGACCGGCACCATCGTGGCCTCCATGATCCTGGTGCCCTTGCCCGAGATTCTGCGATTCGGCTCTGTCCAGGAGTGGCGTATGGTATTCTACGGCCTGCTGGTGGTGCTGGTGATCATCTTTAAGCCTTCGGGCCTGATGGGGACCAAGGAGTTCAGCATACAGGGGATGCGGGATCTGGGAGACAAAGCCAAGAAGAAATGGAAGGAGCGGTAGCCCATGGCGCAGCAGGAATACATATTGCAGCTACAGAATGTCGTGAAGCGCTTTGGCGGCATCACGGCTTCCAACGATATAACCATCAATGTGCCCCGGGGCAGCATTTACGGCATCATCGGGCCCAACGGGGCGGGCAAGACCACGCTGTTCAACATGATTACCGGGGTGTACGATACCACGGAGGGCAAGGTGCTCTTTGAGGGACAGCAGGTCAACGGGCTGCCCACCCACGTGATCGCGGCCAGGGGAATCGCCCGGACCTTTCAAAATATCCGCCTGTTCGGGGACCTGTCGGTCTACGACAATCTGCTGACCGCCTGCCAGAAGAACATCACCTACGGCCTTTTGGACGGAATTCTGCGCACGGAGAAGTGCCGGAGCCAGGAGCGGGAGAGCCGGGAGTTCTGCGACCGTCTGCTGGAGGAGGTGGGGCTGTCGGACCAGAGGCAGCAGCGGGCCAACAATCTGCCCTACGGCATGCAGCGGCGGCTGGAGATCGCCAGGGCCCTGGCAACCCGGCCCAAGCTGATTCTGCTGGACGAGCCGGCAGCCGGGATGAATGAGGAGGAGAGAGACAAGCTGTCGGAGTTCATCCGGGAGATACGGGAGAAAAAGGACGTGACCGTGGTGATCATTGACCACCACATGGACGTGATCATGGCGATCTGCGACCAGATCAGCGTGCTCAACTTCGGGACGCTGCTGGCGGAGGGAAAGCCCGATGAGATTCAGAACAATCCGGAAGTGATTTCCGCGTACTTGGGGGTGGATGAGTAATGCTTAGAGTGGAGAATCTCAGCTTTTCATATGGTAAAATCCAGGCGATCCGCAACGTCAGCTTCGAGCTGGACAAGGGCGAGATCATGGCCATCGTGGGAGCCAACGGCGCGGGAAAATCCTCCCTCATGAAGTGCATCGCCGGGTTGTTAAAGCCACAGTGGGGGGAAGTCTACCTGAATGACCGGAAAATGGAGCCGGCCGCCTACAAGGTAGTGGAGCAGGGCGTGTGCCTGGTGCCCGAGGGGCGGTGGATTTTCCCCAACCTGACGGTGGAGGAGAATCTGATGCTGGGCGGATACACCAGCAAGAACCGGGCCGCAGGTATTGAGCGGGCTTACGGGATGTTCCCGCGGCTGGAGGAACGAAGGAAACAGCGGGCGGGTACCATGTCCGGCGGCGAGCAGCAGATGCTGGCCATCGCCAGGGGACTGATGGCAAATCCCAAGGTGCTGCTTCTGGACGAGCCGTCCCTGGGGCTTGCTCCGCTGATTGTCAATGATATCATGTCCATTATCCGGCAGATCAACGGGGAGGGTATCTCCGTGCTGCTGGTGGAGCAGAACGCCCGCAAGGCCCTGTCTATCGCCCACCACGCCTGCGTGCTGGAGCAGGGACGGATCGTCAAGACGGGAACCGGGGCGGAGCTGGCCGCCGATGAGAGCATCGTGGCGGCGTATCTGGGAAAAACGAAAAAGCGGTAGAGGAGGAATCTGGCGTGGAGGAGCGTGTACAGAAGGCAATGTTTGATTATTTCCGCCTGGAGGGACAGGCGGCTATCGTGACCGGGTCGGGCAACGGCATCGGCCGCGCCACGGCGATTATGCTGGCGGACCTGGGCGCGCGGGTGATGGTCTGCGATATCGAGGGAGACAGCGCAAAAAAGGTGGCGGAGGAGATCGGCGGACGGGGCGGTACGGCCCTTTACAACCGCTGCGACGTGACCAATCTGGAGGAGATCCGGGACACTATCGGGAAGACGGCGGAGGCCTTTGGTGGCGTGGATATTCTGGTCAATAACGCGGCGGGATTCGGCGGGGGCAAGACCTTCGACAGGATGACCTATGAGGAATGGGACCGGCTGATCCGCATCAACCTGACCGGTGCTTATATGTTTACCAACGAGGTGCTGCCTTATATGGTGAAAAAGCAGCACGGGAAGATTTGCATGGTCAGCTCGGGCGCGGCCCTTGGATATGATTTCTCCGATCCCCACTATGCGGCCTCCAAGGCCGGGATGATCGGACTGGCAAAGGAGTTGTCCCAGGAGCTGGCGAAGCACCGGATCAATGTGAACGCGCTGGGAACCGGGCTGACGGACACCCGCATGGCCCATCTGCCGGGGCGTTCCTGGGAGGATGAGACAAAGGGCCTGCCCTGGCATCGGGTGGGGACGCCCGAGGACCAGGCGGCGGCTATCGTGTTTCTGGTGTCCGAGGCGGCGGAGTATATTACCGGACAGGTGCTCTGTCCCAACGGCGGGGCATGGATGTAGGTTTGGGGAGCCGGGCGGCTGTCCGGCCGGCTGCGTTTCCGGCGGGATGCGGGTATGGGGCGCGGGAAGTAAAGGCGTCTGCCGTGCCGGAGGCGGCTTGATTTTAGGAAAGGAAACAGGTGCATTTTATGGAATATGATTATCTGAAAATAGCCGGACAGTCCGCAATCGTCACAGGCGGCGGCCGGGGAATCGGGAGAGCGACGTCGCTGGCACTGGGGCGCTTCGGCGTGAAGGTAGTTGTCTGCGACGTCCGTGACGACTGGGGCGGGGACGCGGTCCGGGAGATTCGGGAGGGAGGCGGAACCGCCATGTATTGCCACTGCGACGTGGCGGACCCGGGGCAGGTGAAGGAGCTTGTGAAGGCCGCGGTGGAGGCCTATGGAACCGTGGATATCCTGGTAAACAACGCGGGCATCGGCAGCGTTTCCCTGCCTTTTGAGGAGATCACGGACGAGGACTGGGACCGCATGTTGCGGGTGGACCTCACCGCGCCTTTTTATCTCTGCCGGGAGGTGATTCCCTACATGAAGGCGAAGCAGCACGGCAAGATCATCAACATCAGCTCCGGGTCCGGGATCATCGGCTGCGAGTTCTGTTCCCATTACGCCTCGGCCAAGGCCGGGCTGATCGGGTTCACCCAGTCCATCGCAAAGGAGCTGGGCAAGGACCACATCAACGCCAACGCCATCGCGGTGCCCACCACCCAGACGCCTATGCTGAAGGAGACGGATTTCGACGTGTTTGTGGAGGATGAGCTGCGGGATATCCCATGGGGGCGCATCGGCACGCCGGAGGACATCGCGGACATGGTGTTGTATTTGTCCTCAGACGCATCGGAGTATGTCACCGGCCAGGTGCTGGCCCCAAATGGGGGGAGACGGACGCCGGTTTAAGAGAAGCGAAAGGGCGGTTTGCGCGCAGGCGGGCCGGGAGGTTCCGATTGGGAGGCCTGTCTGTGATGGCAGGAGAACCGGTCTGGGCGGCGGAAAGCTGTTCGGGCAACGGAAAGCAGCTCGGGCGACTGAGAACCGGCCTGGGTGGCGGAAAGCAGCTCGGACGCCGGAGAACCGGCCCGGGCGGTGGAAAGCCGCTCGAACGACGGAGAACCGGCCCGGGCAACGGAAAGCTGCGCGGGCGGCGGAAAGCCGACCCGAGCACTGGAAAGCCGGCCCGGGCGCCGGGCGCCCGTTCGGGGCGCAAGCAGAATATTACGGATAGAAGGAGCAAATATATGAGATGGCCTAACGGAGCGAAGAGTGCGTTTGCTTTAGGGTTTGACCTGGACGGCGACACCATTTGGCGCAACAAGACAAAAACGCTGCCAAAGGGCAGCGGCTACATCAAGGGGCCTTCCATCGGCCAATACGGCACGAAAAAGGGCGCGCTGCGGGTGCTGGAAATTCTGGATGAATTTTCTTTAAAATCCACATGGTTTATTCCGGCCAACATTGTAATGGAGCATCCGGGTCTGGTGGAGACCATACTGGACCGGGGGCATGAGATCGGCCACCATGGACTGGACCACACCGGGGAGTACGGAGCGACCTTCCAGGAGCAGAGAGAGCGCATAGAGCGCTGTCAGGAGATATTTGAGAAATATACCGGGCGGCGGGCCCTGGGCTTTAGGCCCACAGGGGCTTTGCTGCCGGAGACGGAGCGGTGGATCTATTCGGAGGGCGGGTTTGTGTACTCCAGCGCCGGGATCAGCGGCGAGGCCTGCGGCTGGTACGAGGTGGAGGGGGAACTCACCGGTGCGGTAAATATCCCCTGCCGGGACGAGCAGATGGACGACTACGTGCAGACGGTGTTCCACTCCTACCCGGCGGTGCTGGTGGGAATGCCCCGCATCGCGCCCTACGAGAACGCGTATTCCAACTGGGTCCGCGAGGTGGAGGGCATGGTGCGTATGGGAAATTCCGGCTCCACGGCCTTTCACCCGCAGATCGCGGGTACGCCGGGGAGAGCGGTGATCTTTAGAAGCTTCTGCGAATATCTGGCTTCCAACCGGGACGTGTGGTGCGCCACCTGCCTGGAGATAGCGGATTATTATAAAGCGGCAATGGAGGGGAATGACGATGCTCATTGAAAAGACGGCGTGGCCGTCCAATAAAACATGCGCGGCTATGATCAGCGTGAATCTGGACGCCGAGTTTTTCGGCAAGATTTACTATCCGGACGTCAACGTGGACGAGGGCGATATCCTGCGCCTGGGCCGCACCGGCATCCGTTTTGGGCTGCCGAAGCTTTTGGAGGTGCTGGACCGCTTTGAGGTGAAGGCAACCTTCTTTATACCGGGAGCCGTGGTGAAGCGTTACCCGGAGGCGGTGGCCTCCATCGTGGAGCGCGGGCATGAGATCGGCTGCCACGGAAACAACCATGAAATTCTGGCCCACATGACCGCAGAGGAGCAGCGGGCGGCGCTGACGGAGGCGAGGGATCTTCTGACAAAGGCGGCGGGTAAAGCGCCTGCAGGATTTCGGATGCCGGAGGGAGAGATCAGCGAGGAGACGCTGGCGCTGGTGAAAACGTTGGGATTTTCCTACTCCAGTTCCCTGTCCGACGACGACGTGCCCTATGTGCGGGAGTCCTGCGGGCTTCTGGAGCTGCCAATCCACTGGGAATTGTTCGACCTGCCTTATTTTGCGTTCACATTTGATCCGCCCATCCCTCCAGGACAGTCCCGCAGCGCCCGCATGGACGACGTGCTGAAGAACTGGCTCTACGAGCTGGAGGGCGCCAGGCGGTTCGGGACGCTGTTCAACCTTCAGCTGGACCCTCAGGCCATCGGCGAACAGGGGCGCATTTTCATGTTGGAGGAGCTTCTGACGGAGATACAGAAGGCGGAGGACATTTGGGTAGCGACGGGCGAAGAGATCGCCGCGTTTTTTGGAGCGTAAAGGAGGTATATTTTGGCAGAAGCAGCACTGAATGCAATGGCCCAGCAGCTGGTGGACCTGACCCTGTGCAAGACGCGCTACGACGCGTGGGATTTGCAGTGGTACACCGAGGGGCCGTTCTGGAGAAGAACAAACATGCGTTATTCCCGGGAGTATAAGATTATCCCGGACTATGAGATTGGGGACATGAAGCACGGCAAGACTCTGGAGAATATTCTGGACGAGTCGGAGAGCCTTACAAAGAGCCTGGAGCAGTACAAGGTGAACGCGGGGGAGAAGGAGATGCAGAGGGTCAATTACCTTCTGGATCATGTGCAGAACTTAAACGTCCGCGCCCGGATGCTCCTGGGGGAACGGTTTTCCTTTGATCAGATGACGGACGGGCTTTACTGCCTGGTGGCGCCTGCCACGGATTGTCAAAAATTTGACGATATTTTGGAGGAGCTGAATCAGGCGCTGCCGGGGACCGGGTCCGTGCAGGAGAAGATTGTGGGGTTCCGCAAGAAGCTGGCGATTCCGCCGGAACACTTGCTGGCCGTGATCAAGGATTCCACCCAGGTGTTTCACGACATTGCCGTGAAGCGCATGGACGTGACCGGCAACAGCATGCCCAGGGTGCGGGTGCGGGAGCTGCCCAATCAGGACATGGTATTTCTGTCCATTCTCTTTGGGTACGACTACAACCACATCGAGTACGAGCGGAATTTCAACCTGCTGTACCCCTGGACCGTGGACAAGGTGGTGGAGTATGTGGGGCATGAGATGGAGCCGGGGCATCTGACTTATTTTGAGAAGCGGCTTCAGACCATGATCGACACCTGCTGGCCGGAAATGTCCATCGTGTCCCAGTTCTCCACCTCCAACGCCTTCGGCGAGGGCTCGGCCCGCCACGTGATCTCCATGAGTTTCGATAACTCGGTGGAGAAATTGACGGAGTTTGAGCGGGAAGTCATTTTCAGGAACGCGGGAATCGATCCGGGGCTGGCGGAGCTTATGCCGCTGTGGCATCGTTTCTGTGAACTCTCCGGCTACGGAAAGCTGGAGGCCAGCCGGAAGATCTGGGATCAGGTGTGGACGGAGGAGGAGGCCGGGCGCTTCCTGGAGCGCTACGGGTTCGCCGAGCCGGGAACCGGGGCGGAAATCGTCGGACACATGGCGGAGGACGACGGGCATTTTGTGGCCCACGACTACTCGCGGGATGTGGTGAGGGAGTATTTCAATTCCGTGACCGAGGATGTGACGCAGCAGTGGAAGCTGTACGAAAAGCTGTGCTGCGCCCATGTTTCCATGCGGGGGATTAAGGATCGGACGTTTCGGGTGGAATGAATAGGAGATAGGAAGCAGCAGCGCCGGTTTGAATTAAATCCTGGCGCTGCTGTTTTGTGGTCGGAGATGGGATGGGGACAGTGATTGCGGGCGCCCCCTACGGGTCCAGGTCCCGGTCCAGGATTCCGGCCTGGATCAGGGTCTGGATTTTCAGGCCCAGGGACAGGTTGAACACGGTCTCGCTGTCGGACAAATCTTTTCCTAGTATCTGGGAAATTTTGTTCAGCCGGGCGTACAGCGTATTTTTGTGGATGTACAGCAGGTTGCAGATGGCGGAGGGCGAGGCGCAGCAGGTGATGTAGGCGGTCAGCGTGGGGAGCAGGTCCCCGCTGTGCCGGCTGTCATAGTCCATAATCGGCTGAATATATTCCTGGTATACCTGCAGCAGGGGCGCGAAATCCACCTGGTTGGAGCGGTCGAAGAAGAAGCGGAGGATGCCCAGCTCGTCGTAATAGCAGGACGCCTTGTTCAGGGAGTGCTGGGAGATGGCCAGGGCTTTGAGCGCCTGCAGATAGCCCTGCCTCACACGCTCGGTGGGCACGATTCCGCTGATCCCGACGCCGTTGTACTGTTCCTGCAAAAACTCGCGGAACAGGCTGATGACGCGCTCAAAATCCGGCTTGCCGCGGGAGACCAGTTGTTTGGGCAACAGGGTCACGATGTAGTCCTTCCGCTCAAACAGGAAAAAGTTGATGGTGCCCATGGCATTTACCAGGTGGTCGTACAGGGCGTTGAACTGCTGGCTGGTGAGCAGCTCGTGGAAAAAAGTATCCGAGGTGCTTTGGGGAGTCCGGCCTGCGATGAGCACGTAGTATTCGTCGTAAATTACCTTCTGCACCAGCCCGTATTTCTGCATGAGCTTGCGGAAATCCGTCTGTTCCGACTCCACCAGCTCGTCCAGCAGGAAGTCGTAATACCGGTTCACCGTATGGGCGATCTCATCGGACTTGATAATCTCAAATTTCATGATCGCCAGAATCTGCTGAATTTTGATGCTGCGCTCCGGGGACAGCGTGTCCGTGCGCTCGTCCAGAGAGAGGAGAAGGTAGCCATAACAGTTGCCCTCGTCCACGATGGGGAAAATGAAGATCCGGCAGCCCTGTTTGCGGCAGTAATGGTTCCGGTACAGATAACCGTTGATCCGATTGCCGTTGATGCCCTCCGCCAGGCAGGTCTGGCTTGCCACCGGAGGATTGGGGATGGATTCCAGGGCGGATTCCCAGTTGAAGGAATCCTCGTTGCAGAACGGGTTCAATACCAGGTAGCCAGAGGTGTCGTGGGTATTTTGCAGGTGAAAATCCGACGTGACGAAGGCCACGGGGCATTCCAGCAGCTCCGCGGCGATGCGGATGATACTCTCTCCTTTTCCCTTGTGGTGGAGCAGCTCCTTGGAAAGTCGTTCCATGGTCTCTAAGGAAGCCTCGGCCAGCCGCTGCATCCCGCTGTAGGCCAGCTGGCAGCATTGGGAAACGGTTCGGGATATGTCGGAATCCCCGGGGATCAGAAACGTGGGAAGGAGGCGCTCCGCGTCCGAAGGAAATGTGATATCGTCTCCGTAGCGCACGGCGGCGCAGGAGCGGTGGGTAAGGACTTCTAGCATCTGGCCGTTTAAGTGCCGCCCGGTTCCCCTGGGAAAGAACAGTAGAGTCTGCTCTTCGACGGAATCGGGGAAGCTGGGATTTTCCGGCTCGAAGATAACGATTTGATGAATTTCCGCGGTCTGCATGTGTTCCGGCGGTTGGGCGGCGGGCAGCAGAAGCCCGCTGCTGACGAGGTTATTTAAATTCAGATCCATGAGTTCGTGAGGCCTCCTTGGTATGGTATGGTGTGGCGTTGTGATTGCTTCTATTATAGCGTCCATGAGGGCAGCGGGCAAGAGAGAAACAAAAACACAGAAAAACATGCCGGAACACGAAATAGGGGCTTCCACAGACGCTCTGTTTGTGGTAGGATTAAGGAAATGTATTTCTAGTTACATTCGATTGCAGAGTTCTTCTGCAACGGTCTATGGCCAGATCGGCCGGGATTCACGTTTATCTAATTTCACATCTGGAGGAATGTCTATGGAATTCAATCACAATCAGGAAACAGTTTCTTGCGGGGCGCAGACGGAGGCGGTCCGCTGGATGGAGCGCCACCCGGAGGTGTTCGGGCCCTGCAGCGCAAGGGAAGAGGTGTTGGCGGAGCTGGAAAAGGACGAGGCGCTTTTTGCGGAGTATCAAAGGCTGTCCCAGGGGTTAAAGGAGGAGTTTTTGCACTTCTGCATGGGGGTGAACGGGATGCGGATCACCTATGATCCCATGTTTAAGTTTGTCTTTGACCCCGGAACGAAGCCGGAGCGGCTGGAGGAGTTCATCAGTCTCTGCCTTGGGGAGGAGGTGAAGATTCTCCAGGTGATTCCCAATGAATCCGGGCGGCTGACCGAGGGCGGCTCTCTGCTGGTGATGGATATTCTGGTAAGACTGGCGTCCGGGGCGTTGGTGAACGTGGAGATTCAGCGGGTGGGCTACCTGTTTCCCGGCGCCCGCTGCGCCTGTTATTCCAGCGACCTGCTCATGCGGCAGTATTCCCAGGTGCGGGAGGAGAAACGCAGGGCCGGGGAGCGGTTTTCGTATCATGATATCAAGCGTGTCTATACCATTGTGCTGATTCAGAAAAGCACTGCTGAATTTCACCGGTGCCCGAAGGAGTATCTCCATTATGCGAGGCAGACTTTTAATACCGGTCTGGAGCTGGACATGCTGCAGGAATACCTGCTGATCCCGCTTGACATTTTTCGGGAAAACCATCAAAATATAAGTAGGAAACTGGATGCATGGCTGCTGTTCATCGCCTCGGATCAGCCATGCGATATCCGCGAAGTGATCGAGGCCTACCCCGAGTTTACAGAGCTGTACCGGGAGGTATTTGCGTTCCGGTATCATAAGAAGGAGCTGGTGAGTATGTATTCGGAGGCACTGAGAATTCTGGATCAGAATACAGTGGAATTGATGGTGGAGTTGCAGCAGGAGGAGATTAAGGCGCTGAGGGAGAAGAACCTTCGGCAGGAGGCAGAAAACCTCAGGCAAAAAGAAGAAATCCTCCGCCTGCAAAAACTTCTCGATCAAAAGAACAACTAGAGAGGTCGTCTCCCTGGTATTTACCGCCTCGGATCAGCCATGCGATATCCGCGAAGTGATCGAGGCTTACCCCGAGTTTGCAGAGCTTTACCGGGAGGTATTTGACTTCCGGTATCATAAGAAGGAGCTGGTGAGTATGTATTCGGAGGCGTTGAGAATTCTGGATCAGAATACGGTGGAATTGATGGTGGAGTTGCAGCAGGAGGAGATTAAGGCGCTGAGGGAGAAGA
>ENA-UONZ01003319-UONZ01003319.1-human-gut-metagenome-genome-assembly--contig:-C93old-NODE-3319-length-10505-cov-3.380574_pt1 | contig 10505 bp, 12 predicted proteins | sample MGYA00242468_ERZ724015 | MGnify/ENA metagenome assembly ERZ724015
TTTGCAACAATCTTATATTGTCAGGCATTTATCTGCACCTCCTGACCGTCCAGTATGCGATAAACGGTACCATCATTTATTGAATACACATAATTTAAGGTATTTATACTCCACAGTTTTGCGTTATTGCAATATTCTCGATATTCCTTCACCAGTGCCGGCAGCTGATTTCCTTCCGATGCCGCTCCGGTGGTGGTAATTCCCGCGTCCTCGACCTTGGCGATGGGAATATCATAGTCAAATTTTTTCTTGGTGACAGGTTTGCTTTCCTCGTGTATCAGCTTCTTTAAATCGGCCAGCGCTTTTTCTGCCGTCTTTTTCTTACCTTTATTCTTTTTTTGCTCCTGCTGAATGACGTCAATTTCCGCCTCAATAGCAGCAGTGTCCTTTTTGTCTTTCTTGGCTTTCCGCAATCTGATTTTGGCATCCTTGAGATCGTCCTTAAGGGAATCTGTCTGAGCGTCACAGGCGGCAATAGTCTCCGTAAAAGAATCTATCTCTGCCTGGTGAAGCGCCGTGATCTCAAGGATTGCCTCTTTCTTGCATCTGCTGTATTCAAATTCTTCCTCTGCTGTAAACTTGCGCATAAAAACAAGGCTCGGTTTAACCGTTGCTCCGGCGGCAATAAACACATCCTGAGGTATAGAGCATATAAGAATCAGTTTTGCGCGACCTTCGAAGTATTCCCTGACGGAGGCAAGGTTTTTGTTGTTGAGGACACCTTCAGGGAGAACCATACCCATGCGTCCGCCTTTTTTGAGCAGGCGGAGACACCGCTCCATAAAAAGAACTTCCGTGAGGGTACTTGTGCTGCCAAGGTCGTAAAGTGAGAGCAGAGACTCGCCGATGTGGTCATCCACCTGTTTTAATGCTTCATCATAGGATTTCCCATATTTTTCCTTGTATTTTTGTTTCATCTCCTCATCCGTAAAGCGATCAGCCACGGAGATGAGCTGATTGCGGTCAACATTCTGACCAAATGGCGGATTTGTCAGAATTACATCAAACCTCTCCTCAAAGATACCGTTGACATTGAGCAGTCCATCGTGGTGATGCACGCCGCCGTGGCCATCGCCATGCATAATCATGTTCATTTTGGACATTCGAGCCATACGGGGATTTGCGTCCGTCCCATAAATGCAATTGCGGGAGAGCTGATACATGCGGCTTCCTTCAATAGATGTATCGAGTTCAGTATTCAATGCCGTTTGCATCTTATCAATTCTGTCGCTGATTTCTATCTGTTCATTTTCCGGCTTGCTGTTAAAGCCATCTCCTTCCAGAGAGGCCCTCAGCTTTTCCTTCCGAGCTCTGACATCCGCTTCTATTTTCTCACGTACATATTCAAACGCTTTGATGAGAAATCCACCGGAGCCGCAGGTTGGATCACAGATAATCTCACCTTCCTGAGGATCGAGTATTTCCGTCATAAAATCTACAATTGTTCTCGGCGTAAAGAATTGACCAAGTTCACCTCGGAAGGTTGTACCGAGGAATTGCTCAAAAGCGATGCCCTTTACATCATCCTGCGTATCAGAAAGATTGTAATTTTCCAGTTTCTCCAAAATCTGAACGAAACTATTTTCTCTGATTTTGATTTCATCATTATCCTCAAACAGATGGTCTTCTTTAAATTCGATTTTTGTAGTGTCGAATAGGTTCTGCATATAAGGCTGATCAATGCCTTTCGCTTTCAAACCGGGACGCAAATTTTTCTCGTAATTATCAGCTTGAGACAGATACTCTGCTTTGGTAAATACCTTTGTGCCTCTTTGTTGCCGCTCATATCTGATTTTCATAAAAAGAAGTTTGCTGATTTCGTCAAACGCTGCTTCGGGGGACAATTTATCATTATTACGAATAATGTTATGGCAGGCCTGTAAGGTTTTTGTAAATTCCTCACGGGTAAACGTCTTTGTCTAATTCTTTATCTGTTCGATTTTTTGGGCGTTATCGACATTCTCTGCGGTAGGTATAGCTATAACTTCCTCAAGTTTTTGCGGAAGAAATGCCGGATCAACATTAAAAAACTTTGTTTCCTTCTCGTTTGTGGTAACAAAGAAATCAGCATGTGCCCACGCGGCATAGTTGAAACCCTGATAGTAATCCTCTACGCGGATCTTTACGTTTTCAGCTTTGCACTCTACAACAATAAAAGCCGCTTTTCGATCGTCCTTGTCTTTCTTGCTTTTCCAAATAACAATATCCGCACGAGCCTTACCTTGCCCACGTTGAGAATTGTTGACTTTTTGTTCCTGCGCCATCTGGTCTAATGAGTACCCATAGTCATTCACAAGGATACAGATGTACTTCTGCCTGACCTTCTCCTCCGGCTTAGCAACAAGCCATTTATTTGCTAATGGGCAAAACACTTTCCCATCTTTTTCCTGATATTCAAACTTTTCCATTATTATCCTCCGTTTACATTTTCTATTTTAGCATATAACTGACAATCCAGTTCAGGTACTGTCATTTTCCGGCCAAACGGTCTCCATAGAGATCATGGCCGCCTCAGCAATCAAACGTTTCATGAGCTCCACCTGTGGATCAGGCTCGCGAGGGGCAAACATTTCCTCCAACTCCTTGGCGTGGGCCTTGGGGTCCACTGGGTCCTCCACGCCGTAGCGGTCGTGAAGGCTGGCGTGTCCGCCCCGCGCCTTTCGGATCTGCTCCTCGGCGGTGATCATGGTCTAGGCGGGATCACCCGCCGACAAATCCAGGTACAGCATATCCGTGAAGCGCTTGCCGTAAGCGAAGTCCATATCTCTTCTGATGTAGTCCCGCCAGGGCGTCTGGCCGGGCGCAGGGAATGTGTCCCGAGCGGCGTTGTCGTCCAGTTCCCCGTCCACGTCGATCCGCCGCAGGAATTCCCCGGCGGAGATGCCGCCCGCCTAATATGCTCTCTTTGCCTCCCGCGCTCCGTCCAGCCATGCTTCATACCGTGTTCTGTCAAAGGGGATCAGGCAATTTTCTCTTCCCGGGCCCGCCAATTCCAGCCGGTTAGCCCGCTCCTCCAGCCGCCGGCGCAGACGCTCGTAGGCCGCCAGCGCCTCGTCCGTATCCGCCCGGAACCGGCGCATACGCTTAGCCCCCTCCTGCTTGCAGGGCTTCCCGTCCATCTCCCCGTAGCAATACCGGGACTCCGCCTCGGTCTTGGGCACAAAATACCGCCAGCAATTCTCACAGCGGGCAATCCGCTGCCGGTCCTGCTGAAAGTAGAGAGACAGCTCCGCCAGGCAGAGCTCATACAGATCGTCCAGGGCATATTCCCTGACTGTGCCTACGGGAGTGCCGGACGGCTCCGGCAAAAAGCGGATGGGGAACGCCTGGTCGATCAGGCCCGGCCAGGTATCCTCCAGCGCACGGAAACGGTCTTGCTGAGTCCCCCGCTCGAAGTCCGCGAAGCCGATCTCGAACAGATTTCTCAGCCGGTTCTGGATAAAATATGGGTGGCGCAGGGCGTTGAGGACAGCCAAAGCCTTCCGGGATGGGAAGATGGGCTTGCCGTCATACAGCATCTTTGTAGCAGGGTCCAGGTGGTGCAGAACGTCCCAATACGCCACGGGCGCGATCTCCGCGAGCTATTCCGCCAAGGGGAACGCCTGCCGCGCGAAGTCCACATAGTCCTCGTAGGGCACTTCAACGCGCTCTTCAAACACGTCGTGCTCCTCCCACAGACGCTCTACGGAGGCCCGATAGGCGGAGAAATCAAAGTTCACGAAGGAGACCAGCTCCTCGGCGGGTGACTGTCCCCGCAGGCGTGTCTCCCGGCCGTCCAGCCAAACCAGGATCAATTCAACGGCATCCCCGGCATCTGTAGATGCCGGGTTTTCTTTTTCTGTCCATGAGCCGCCTCCCTTCCGTCGCATCGACTTTTTCAAAAAATCGGGAAGTTCCTTTCCCATGTAAGTTTTCCTTTTCTGATTTTATCATGAAAACGACGGGAAGGGAATGGTCGCTTTCGCGAACACACAGGAAAGGATGTGAGGAAATGAGACCTGATTTGAAGCTCATTTCCATAGGCGAGATCAAAGCAGAGGAGGTGAAATGGCTCTGGTATCCGTATCTCCCGCGAGGGAAGCTGACCATCGTCCTGGGCAATCCCGGCGAGGGCAAGACCACCTTCGTGCTGGCGGTGATCGCCGCCCTAACCCGGGGTGAGTCCCTGCCGGAGAGCGAACAGGCGCTGGAGCCGCTAGACGTGATCTACCAGACGGCGGAGGACGGGTTGGCGGACACAATCAAACCACGGCTGGACGCCGCCGGCGCGGACTGTTCCCGGGTGCAGGTCATCGACGAGAGCCAGCAGGAGCTGACGCTCTGTGATGAACGATTGGAGCAGGCGGTCCAGCAGACCGAAGCACAGCTCATCGTGTTGGACCCCATCCAGGCATACCTGGGGGACGGTGTGGACATGCACCGGGCCAACGAGGTGCGTCCCGTTCTGAAACGGGTGGCGGCTATGGCGGAGTGCACCGGCTGCGCCGTGATCCTCATCGGACACATGAACAAGGCCCAGGGGTTGAAGTCCGGTTACCGGGGCCTGGGGTCCATCGACTTCCGGGCCGCCGCCCGAAGCGTGCTGGTGGTGGGGCTTCTGAAAGAGGACCCGACGGTGCGTGTGGTCACCCAGGATAAGAACAGCCTTGCTCCCGAGGGAAAGTCCATCGCCTTCCTGCTGGACGGGGAGCACGGCTTCCAGTGGAAGGGAGTCTGCGGCCTGTCGGTGGACGATGTGCTCAGCGGCGGCGGGAGGCTCCAGACCAAGACCACCCAGATGGAGGAGGAGCTGGAGCGGATGCTCACGAGGGCCATGCCCGCCGAGGCCGTGCTGAGCCGGGCCAGAGAGCTGGGAGTGTCGGAACGCACCCTGATGATCGCCAAGAAAAACCTGGGCGTCATCTCGGAGAAGCGGGGCGGACAGTGGTACTGGCATCTGCCGGAGCAAGGCTGTAAGGATGTAACGACCTAAGGGCTTTGCACCCTTACATTCTTCCTTCTCCGCAGATAACTGCCACAGGAAAACGGCGGCCCCGCCATGGGATTCCTCCCTTTTGGGAGGGCAAGCAGAGCGCCTGTCCGACTTTGTCGGTCTTGGCGCCGCCGGAAACCCGGCGTATTCCGGGTGGAAGCCCGGACCCACGTCGACAGTAGTTCCATATCATTCGTTTCCGGCTAAAGCCGAAAACTCATTCATTACACACTGTCTCCTTTCCAAACGAGACCCGCTGCGCTGGGCTCTCGTTTGGCGAGAGGCGAATAAACGGAGGTAGGAATGAAACAGAAGAAAGAAAAACGGATCACGCTCCGGGTGACGCCGGAGCAATATGAAATCATCCAGGCCAAGGCGGAGACGGCCCATATGTCCACCGGAGCCTATGTCCGCGCCGCCGCCCTGCGGCACCGGGTAGTGGTGATTGACGGATTGAAAGAGTTTACTCATGAGCTCAAGGGCATCGGCCGCAATATCAACCAGTTGGTGGTGCTGGCCAATATGGGGAAGATCCGAGGGGTACGCCTGGGCGAGACTATGGAGGCCCTGGGGCGGATCTATGGTCAGCTCCGGGAGTTGACCGAGCAGGAGCACCGCTGATGGCCACCGTTAACTTCATCAAGTACAAAAAGCAGTCCGCCGGTGCGCTGAGCGGCGTGACACGATACATCTCCCAGGAAGAGAAGATCCGGGATATGGATGGCCGGCAACTGGTCAGCGGGCAGAACTGCACGCCACAGCTGGCCGACCAGGAGTTCCAGGCCACCCGGGACGCCTGCCGCAAGGATAGCCCCGTCTGGTTCTACCACTACGTCCAGTCCTTTTCTCCGGACGAGGTAATCACCGGGGAACAGGCCCACCAACTGGCGAAAGAGTTCGCGGCAAGGGCCTGGCCGGACAGCGAGGTGCTAATCGCCACCCACCTGGACGCGGAGCACATTCACTCCCACTTCGTCGTCAACGCTGTGTGCTGGGAGAGCGGCAAAATGCTCCGGCAGGGTCCGAATCCCCTTTGCAGCCTGCGACAGCTGTCGGACGAGCTGTGTCTGGAGCATGGATTCGCTGTCTTACCACAGCAGAAGAAAAAACAGACCCAGGGCATGGGCACCCGGGAGTACCGCTCCGCCGCAAAGGGCGAGAGCTGGGAGTTCCGGCTGATGAACACCATCGACCAGTGCATGCGGTACGCCGAAACCTGCGAGGAATTCATCTCCCTGATGGAGAGCGAGGGCTACCAGGTGCGCTGGACGGAGGGTCGGAAGAATATCACCTACACCACGCCGGAGGGGATGAAGTGCCGGGACGACCGGCTCCACGAAACAAAGTACACCAAGGAGGTCATGGAACGTGAATTCCGAATCCGGGCAGAGATTATCTACAGAGGAACTGAAGCGTCTGAACCAGCCGTCGACTACGCCTGTGCCGACTACGCCGCCGAACGCCACCACGAGGCAGGACTGGGACGATCTGCTGGTAGCGCTCACAACCCTGTACCGGCTAGAGAGCACCAATAGCGACCGGCTGGAACGTCTGGAGGCCAGCGTCAGCCCACAGGAGGCCTTACTTCGGGCGTTGAGCCGTCAGGTGGGGCAGTTAGAGGCGCTGGCGCGGGATGTGGCCCAAATGGGAGCGGAGCTGAAACAGGCTGGGAAAAAGAAAGAGTTTTCTGTTTCTCCGCCCAGTCTGGAGACGGCGCTGTCCGTCCTAATCTGGCTGGCTCTGATTTTGCTGGCAACTATGGTGGGGATGGTGGTCTTGCGGACAATCTGGTCCGGCTTGGCCGCGCTCTGGAGCGCGGTGCGGACGCTAATCCCGTGAGAGACGCCACCACCGCACACCAGCATGGCGAGAGAAAAGCCCTCCGCAGGGAGAAAGCAAAAAAGATTGCCCTGGGCCACAAGGAGGACGATTACGAAGAGGAACAGAAATGGGAACAGTCCATGTGAATATTTTCCTTTTCAGAGAGGAAAATATGGGAAAGGGGTTGATTGATGATTGCGCATGGAGGTCAGGGAACAGAATAAAATCGTGGAACTGTGGCTCACCCGAGAGGAGCGGGACGATCCCGCCTTCCGGGAATCGCTGAAGCCCATCTATCAGCAATATAAAAATCAAAAATATCTGGTGGCGGTATTCCTCTCCGGGGATGAGAATCTGTACCAGCAGACTCGGGATCTGCTGCTCTACAACCGCCGTCGGCTGGCGGAGAAGGAGATTCAGGCGGAGAAGCATGCCGTGCTGGCGATGGGATTGTAAAAATCAGGGGGAGGCGGCCAAACCGCCTCCCCATTTTTGTGTTTCCCCTTGCAATTCTGTCAAAGTTCATATACAATGTTATCTGGTATAAGAAATCCAGATAAAACCTTATTGCTGAAAAGAGGCGCCTATGGAGAAACAGCCAAGTCCCGGGGGAGAGATCCTGCTCTACGACAACGGCGGGCAGAAGGAGTTTGTCAGCGTGGTGTTCAAAGGCGAGACCTTCTGGCTCACCCAGAGCGGCATGGCGGAACTGTTTGACTGTTCCACAGACAACATCTCCCTGCACTTGAAAAATATTTATGCGGAGGAGGAACTAACCCCGGAGGCAACTACCGAGAAAATCTCGGTGGTTCGTCAGGAGGGCTCACGGCAGGTCCGCCGCGCCCTGGACCACTACAACCTGGACGCCATCATTGCAGTGGGCTACCGGGTCAACTCCAAAAAGGCCACCCGCTTCCGCCAGTGGGCTACCAAAACGCTGAAAGAGTACATCCAGAAGGGCTTCGTCCTCAACGACGAGCTGATGAAGAACGGCCGCCCCTTCGGCAGGGACTATTTCGACGAGCTGCTGGAGCGTATCCGGGAGATCCGGGCCAGCGAGCGCCGGGCCTATCAGAAGATCGCCGATGTGTTCGAGCAGTGCAGCTACGACTACGACAAAAACAGCGAGACCACCCGTGCCTTCTACTCCTTCGTCCAGAACAAACTCCACTTCGCCGTCACCGGCAAGACGGCGGCGGAGCTGATCGCGGAGCGGGCCACCTTGGACAGCCCCACCATGGGCCTGACCACCTGGAAGGGTGCGCCGGACGGAAAGATTTTGAAAAGTGATACCCTGGTGGCAAAAAACTACCTCAACGAAAAGGAGATGTCCCGCCTCAACCGTCTGGTGACCATGTTCATCGACTACGCCGAGCTGATGGCGGAGGACGAGCAACTCATGAGCATGGAGGATTGGCTCCACGAGACAGACCGATTCCTCACCAATAACCGCCGCAATGTGCTGGAGGGCAAGGGACATATCTCCCGGGAGGCGGCGGTGAAGAAGGTCAGCGACATCTATGCCCAGTTCCGAAAGATGCAGACTATATCTCCGAATTTGACCGGGCTATGGAGCGGTACTTGAAAGGGGGTGGTAACCCGTGATTGAAACCTTTGATATTGCCGGGTACACCCGCATCTCGGTGGACGATGAGCTGGATCAGAAAAACATCTCCATCGAAAACCAGAAGGCCATCATCGAGGACTTTGTGAAGCAGAAATTTTCCGGCAGCAGCCTTACCTTCTACGAGGACCGGGACCGCTCCGGCTACACCTTCGAGCAGCGGGAGGGCTACCAGGCCATGCGGAAGTGCCTGATGTCCCACCAGTACGACATCCTCATCGTCAAGGACTTCTCCCGGTTCTCCCGCCGCAACAGCCGGGGGCTGGTGGAGCTGGAGGACCTGCGGGACGCCGGGGTGCGGATCATCTCCATCGGGGACGGTATCGACTTTCCCAACGACGATGACTGGCTGAAGATCCAGTTCCAGTTTCTCATCAACGAGATGCCCGTTACTGACACCAGCAAGAAGGTAAAAAACGTCATCAAGCGGCGGCAGGCGGATGGAAAATGGATCTGCGCCGCCCCCTACGGCTACATCGTCAATAAGCGGCAGGAGTTTGAGATCGTCCCCACCGAGGCGGACATCGTCCGCACCATCTTCCGCCTCTACAACGAGGAGGGCTGGGGCTACAAGAAGATCGCCAACCACCTCACCGACCAGGGCATCCCCACCCCCCGCATGGCGGAGCGGGACCGGAAGGAGGCCGCCGGAGAGGACTACAACCGGGCGGTGAAACCCGCCTGGGCCATCGTGACGGTGCAGGGCATCCTGGACAACGACTTCTACATCGGCACCCTGCGCCAGGGGAAGTACACCCGCAGGAAGATCAACGGCAAGGATGTTCTGCGAGATGTGGACGAGCAGATCGTCATCGAAAACCACCACCAGCCCATTATCGACTACCGCACCTTCGCCACCACCCGTGCCCTGCGGGAGAAGCGCACCACCTCCCACTACCGTGGGGTGAAGAAGTACGACAATGTGTACTCCGGCTTCCTGGTGTGCGGGGACTGCGGGGCCCCCATGTTCGCCACGAGCCGCGGCGACCTGAAAAGCGCCTACACCTGCGGCACCTACCACCGCCGGGGCCGGGCGGGCTGCACCAGCCACCACATCCGGGTGGACAAGCTGGACGAGTTGCTCAAGAGCTATATCCAACAGGTGATGGACCACTCGTCGGAGATGCTCCAGCGGCTCAACGAGGACTTGGCAAAGGAGCAGGAGGACGTGCAGGAGACAGAGCAGAGCGCCGACCATCTGGCGGAGGTGCTGGCCGACCTCCAGGAAGAATTAAAGGTCACCAAGCGCCAGCGTATCCGGGATCTGATGAAGCACCCGGAGCAGGAGGAGCTTCTGTCAGAGACCTATGACGAGCTGGAGGCCGACCTGCAAAAAAAGATCGAGGGCATCCGGCACCAGATCGATATGCTCTCGGACAAGCGCAACACCATCATCCAGGTGAACCGGGCCGCCCGCACCGCCATGGAGGTCTTTGAGGACATTCTCCGCAAGGACGCCCTGGAGCGCAACGACCTGGAGCTCATCATCCGGAAAATTCAGGTGTACGAGAATCACCTGGAGATCCAGCTCCAGGCGGATGTGGACACCATCCTCCGCTCCGGGACGCTGCCTGTGGAGCAGCAGGAGGCCGTGGCCGCCATGGCCCCGGCCGGGGAGAACACTGCAAATTTTAAGCGGGGCATGGAGCATATCTCACCTGTCACCATCGTCCAGACCGCAAAACGGCGTCCGGACAAGGTGTTCCATGCCAATGTTATCAATGACGGTGAAAGTTTTCCCTCATGGGGGGCGTGTCCGAGTTCGGCGGCCAGCTGTGTGAGACCATCGGCCGCACCGCCGGCAAGATCGCAGTCATCACCGATCGGGACAACTGCGTGGCCGTCACCGGCGCCCCCAGGCGTGAGATCCAAGACAAGCAGATCTCCCCTGAGCTGGAGCGGCTGATGGAGGGCCGTCAGATCTATCAGCACAAGCCGGGAGCCGAGACCATTCCCCTCTGCGCCGACGGGACCGCGTTCCATGTGGGCACTGCCGCCCCCATCCTGTCCGAGGGCGATGTGCTGGGCTGCGTCATCTTTGCGGAGGACGGGGAGAGCCAGTCCCCCGACGAGATCGACGACAAGCTG
>ENA-UONZ01003320-UONZ01003320.1-human-gut-metagenome-genome-assembly--contig:-C93old-NODE-3320-length-10503-cov-10.090448_pt1 | contig 10503 bp, 13 predicted proteins | sample MGYA00242468_ERZ724015 | MGnify/ENA metagenome assembly ERZ724015
AAGGCACTTTTACGTGCCCTTCGGGGAATTCGTTCATTTGCACATGCAATACTATGATATGAGTGTCGAAAGGTCTTTTGCCATTCATTATTGCCTGTCGGCTATTTGCCGACAGGCTTTTCTTGTGTGAAAAATAAATGTAAGGTATAATATATGCTACCAGAGTTAAAAGGTTACGAAGGAGTTAAGTATGGAAAAGGAGAAAAATTTAACAAACAGGTATCATACCCCGTCATTGATCGTGATGCTTACCCATGAGGATCAGACTGTTCAAAACGCATATGAGATTTTTGATGCATATAAGGATTCTGATGCAGAATACTGGGGATTTAAGGAAGAGCCGCTCCCCCTTTCCCAGATGAAAGACCTTTATGTATATATGAAAAGCTGTGGCAAAAAAACAGTTCTGGAAGTGGTTGCATATACACAGGCGGAGTGTATGTCAGGTGCAAAAATGGCAGCAGAATGTGGCTGTGATTTTTTGATGGGGACTGTTTATTCAGACGCTGTGAATGAATTTTGCAGGGAAAATGGAATCAAATATATGCCATTTGTAGGAGAAATCCATGATCGCCCATCCGTTCTGGAGGGAACCTGCGAAGAGATGATCCTTCAGGCCAGAGAATATCTTGCGAAAGGTGTCTATGGAATTGATCTTCTGGGATACAGATATACAGGAGATGCAGCCAGGCTAAATGAAGAGTTTGTAAGAGCTGTGGATGCGCCGGTCTGCATAGCAGGAAGCATCAATGGTTATCAGAGACTGAATGAGATCAGGAAAGCAGCCCCGTGGGCATTTACAATAGGCAGTGCTTTTTTTGAAAACAAGTTTGACGGTAATTTCGGAGAACAGATCAATAAAGTTTGTCAGTACATAAAAAGAGAGAAGATAACATGATAAAAAAATATTATCCATATGAATATGTCGAAAGTGTATTTATGATTGACTACCAAAAGCTATATAAGAAAGGTTTTCGGGGAATTATTTTTGACATAGACAATACATTGGTACACCATGGTGACGATTCCACACCGGAAATTGATGACCTGTTTCGTAAAATTCAGAGACTTGGTCTGAAAACATTGCTGTTGTCAAATAATGACAGAGGAAGAGTGGAACGATTTATTAAAAATATAGATACACCTTACATCTGCGATGCGGATAAACCAAATCCTCAAAATTATCTGAAAGCAGTGGAGATGCTGAATATAAAAAAAGAAGAGGCAGTGGTTATAGGGGATCAGGTATTTACAGATATTCTGGGAGCAAACAGAAGTGGTCTTGCCAGTATTCTTGTCAGGTTTATCAGGAAGGATGATGAAAAGTGGATCGGAAAACGGAGATACGTTGAATATGCAATCCTGGAATGCTGGAAACGTGATAAAAGCTGTTACAGGAGAATTGGTGATATTTATACAGAAGGAACGGCCAAAAATATGAAGAAAAAGAAAGAAAAAAAGCTTTTTTGTGAGATCTGTTCGCTTACATATGAAATTTCAAAGTCAAAAGAGGTATGTAAAAGACATATACAGGATTTTGCAGGCAAAGAGAAATTTAGTACTGTAAAACAAAAAGAGAAGCTGCCAAATCTGGTGTTTAGCTACAACTCCGTCCTCATAAAAAAAGGAAAAGGAATAGATCCCGTGCTTCAGAAAAACAAGGCAAGAAACATTCGCCTTGCATCCTCCAGGATAAATGGGATGATCATTCATCCTGGAGAGACTTTTTCGTTCTGGAGGACTGTAGGGAAAATATCAAAGAGGAAGGGTTACCGGGATGGTCGTATTATTATAGGAGATAAGCTTATGCCCGGGCTTGGAGGCGGACTTTGCAATCTTGGAAATACCATTCATCTTCTTGTGCTTCACAGCCCTCTTACCGTAACAGAATTTCACAGCCATTCAGATGCACTTGCACCGGATCATGGTAAGCGTGTTCCATTTAGTTCCGGGACATCTGTCAGCTATAATTATATAGACTACAGGTTCAAAAATAATACAGATCAGAATGTACAGCTTCTGTTATGGTGTGAAAACGGGAAATTATGCGGAGAGCTAAGAAGCGAGAGGGAATTTCCTCACTATTATGAAATTATTGAAGAGAACCACCATTTCCATAAAGAAAAAGAGAAATTTTTCAGAATTTCACAAATTTACCGGAATGTGATCGACAGAGCCACCGGTGAAATAACAGACAAACAGCTCATTCGGGATAATCATTCAGAAGTAATGTATGATTATGACCAGATTCCGCAGGAATTAATACGGTAAAAGCTGGTTCAACAGCCGTCTGCCTTTCGAAATCATAGAAATCGGCACAGTGAAACTGAATGAAAAGAAAGAAATTGTGGATAGCTTTCAGCGTCTGATCAAGCCGCAGGTGTACAACTGGATTCATGACAGTATCCATGAAGTGATTCATATGAATTACAAGGATCTGCAGAATGGAACTGTTTTTCCTCAAGCAGTGACAGAATTTATAGAATGGTGTGGCGAAGAATATTATTTGCCATCCGCTATGAGGAAAACGGCGAACGAAGAGCTCTGGAATTTGCAGCAGATAAAATGGGCGTAGAAAAGAAAATGGAGTTCCATCGGGCACTGGGAGATGCGTATTATACTGCATGTATTTTGCAAAAAATAGAAGATGAATATATTTTCCCAATTCTTCTCAGGATGTATATCAGAATCCTAAAAGCCGGCGTGAAGAGATATATGTGTCCTATCCAACCTATGATAAATATGTGTCAAGGGAATTTTACTCCCGGGAAAAAGGCATGAAGGACAGAGAAGTAACCAGTACAAGGTGTCCTTTGTGCCATAATCCTGCCAAGCGGAAGATCCGATGGTTTATGAATAATTCCAAGTTATATTATAGTGTGTCTCTTTGCCAGGAACACGGCTATGTGTCAGGGAAAATCAGAATCCGGCGAACAGAAGATAATATGTACTATGTGATCAAGATGCTTACCAACATAACATCAGAAGAAGCCGATGAAATCCGGCAGAAACGCGACGCCCACCGTGCGAAAAAACGGATAAAAAAAGAAGAAAAATAAGAAACTAACAATTGGTTAATAGAAAAATCCTGGGCAAAACCGTTTGCTGAAAAAATATTCCCCCTGATCAACGAAGAAAATTTTTCTGTCCTTTATAGTGATAAAGCTTCCCGCCCAAATACTCCTGTAAATGTGATTGTTGGCGGCATGGTGCTTGAAGAGCTTATGGGACTGACAGATGAGGAATTCATGGATTCCCTTATGGTTGCTTCTAATATCCGGAAGCTTGGACGGATGGAGCTCCTTTATACCTGTGTTGCTGACCTTGTATTTTTTCTCCACCGTACCGGGATGGACGACCTTCTGGGAGGTATGGAACACTATTATGACCCTAATGATTATAACCGGGTTATTTATCATAGCAAAAGTGAAGATGCATCAGACAGGATTAAACAGATCCTTGCTGACGCAGACAAACTTCTTGTCGAATGTGAAGGGGCTTGTGATGAAAGTTCTGCCTATCAGTTACTGGTACGTGTTTTAAAAGAACAGACGGTTGTGGAAGAATCCGGTGCAAGACGGCTGAAAACCAAAGAAGATGGAGCTAATAATGGTTCCATCGTAACAGATTACCAGTATGAAAAAACACACATAGTGACAGCCAGTTCCTGAAGGAAACCGTTAACGCCATGGAAAAAACAGAGGAACCAACAGTACTTATAACAGATGGGGCCTATAGCGGCAGGGACAATACAGATGCTGCGGCAGAAAAAAACATTGACCTTGTAACAACAGATCTATTCCCAAAATCAGCTGACAGAGCAGAAATAGTGGTGCATTTTCTTACCCAAAACAGAGCTAGCAGCGGATATTTGTTGTTTTATATGAAATTTTCAAGGAACATAGATTTCTATGGGCGATAATTATTATGTTTTGACACCCATATCATACTATTTTTTTGCAAACACTATTTTAAAATGTGCGGCATTTCCATTCCTTACACCTGCCAGGAAACCTCCGCAAATTTTTATTTACTATTCATCACGAATCCATTGCCTGGCAATTTCTATGTCTATTTGCAGTGCTGAGGCGATTTGTTCGACAGGTAATCCGAGTTTGCTAAGGGCAATAGTATCTTCTTTTTTAGCAAGTATTTTACCTTTTGAAATGCCATCTGCAACGCCAGCTTTCATACCAGCTTTCATGCCGTCTTTCATACCAGCCGCAACACCCGCCTCATACTCAGCTTTCCGCAATTTCCGTTCTTCCTCTTCTTTGTCATATTCAAAAATACTCATCGCAATTACCTCCGCTTTATTTTTACGAAGAAATTCCGAAAGAATATTCTTATGAATACATTCATCCACAGCTTGCTCTACGGCATCTGCTAATTCGAATTTCTTCGCATATCTTCGAACACAATTTACGTACTGTGCATATTCTTTTAGAGTCTGGCATTGTTCCATGAGTTCGGGATTATGTCCCTCATTAATGTTTATGGTCAGCACTTCCAGTTCTAGTTTTGGATTACCGGATAGATTTTGGAAAGCTTCTGACAAATGGTTTACCCAGCTGTCTTTTTCCTTTTCCGTGCCATTGTAGAATACGATAAACTGTGGTGCCGGTATTTTCTGTAATACGGAAGAGTAAAGAGATTTCTTATCTACCAGTTTCTGATATTCGCTGGAAATATAAAATAGATCACGTAATGGCATATTTGGATTATAAGTTGACTGGTGTTCATACAGAAACAGGTCTGTATCAATGATAAAAGCCAGGTCATTTTTCATTCCCATGTAAATAGCATTTTCCAGGGTGACGATTTCCAGCATTTCCGGATCTTCATAGTGAGCCCCACTGACTGCGTTATAAAGGGACAATAAATTCTTCCGGTCAGAAAACAGCATACGGAATATGGTATCCTTATAGTTACGATGGGTTGTCAGCTGCTTTTTGTGTGCCATAGGCGGTACCTCCTCTTACAGGAGTGTACGAATGTGAAACAGCCATACTGCCTTACCTATCTGTCACAATTGGAAACTCCTGCTTTTTAATTGATTTGTTTGAATGAAAAGCATGAATTTCTGAAATGTGAATGAGATAATATAGATGGCATGATGCCAGGAATTTTAAGAAAAATATGCTTTGAAGGTATACTACCATAAAACCCTCAATGTTTCAATAGAAAAGCAAAAAGAAAATAAACACAACATAAACAATGAACAACAATAATGAAAAGAAGCGTAATAAGAAGCAATAATAATAAAGAAGCGGTCACATCTGTGATTTTCATTATCACAGATGCGGCCGCTTCAGGTATAATTTTACCACTTATCAAGGTAGATGGTACCCTTAATACGTTTCATATTAATATCATCGACAATCCATGCTGTTGTTTTGGAAGGTTCTTCGAGAGAATTTTTATCCACAGTCCTATCTAAAAGAGTGAGTGAAGAAGTTATAGTATCCATCTTAGTGTGCGTCTCAGTATAGATATCCTTTTCTTCATAATCATCATGATATGGTACGATGGCACCAGGAGTTATTTTTCCGGTGTTCCAGTCAATGGCACATTCTCTGTGATTTTCGGTATATTCCAACTCGACAGCGACACGGGAACTAGGAACATTTTCATCGTATTGATCGTGCAAAGTATACTTATCCTTTAATTGTAAATCCTTCCAATAGTATATACGAGTATCAGTAATTTCATCAAAATCGTTTTTATATACAGTAAGTTCACAATTTAAAGGACTTAATTCATAATACTGCATCCAATTGTCCATGGTGATTTCTACTTTCTTTGGAACGATAGTTTCAGTTTCTTTTTCAGTTTCTTTTTCGGTTTCTTTTGGAACGATAATGGATTCAACGGAGCTGAATTTGGAGTATACTTTTTTGCCTTTTATTTTGGCATAATTTCTGACTTTGTAAAAATATTCCCCAGGTGAAAGTTTGGTATTTTTGTAACTATAGAACTCATTATAGTTTCCATAATTATCATAAAACTTTTTCTTAAAAGTTTTAACTTTGGTGTACTTACCGTTTTTGGAAGTTGCCCGGTACAGTTCAGCCCCTTTCAGGTTTGAGTAATGATTATAGTTTAAGCAAATCTTTATAGAAACACTATCATCTGAATTCAAAGAAAGATTCATTATGACAGGTCTTCTAAGTACTGCTTTTGCGGATTTGACGGGGCTGAATTTTCCTTTTTTCTTTCCATTGACAGCTCTTACTTTAAAATAGTAGGTTTTACCTAATTGCAAATAATAATCGTCTTCTAAATTGAAATTATAATTTGGAAGATATGCTGTTCTCCAATACCGTTCAAATTTTCCTTTTTTGGATTTTTTCCAGTAGATTTCGTAGTATTTTGCATGGCGTACTTTTTTCCATTTAAGCTCTATGCCGCCATAATCATGATCTGACTTTGCAGTAAAACCGGTGACTGCACCTGGTTTTTTAGAAGCTGCGGATGCATTTACTTTTGGGGTAGCCAGCAACAGGAAGGCTGCCACAAGAATCAGCAGGGGTGCAAAGTGTTTTTTGGTAAAAATCCTTTGTTTTTTCATGTTCTCTCTCCTTTTTTTGGTAAAAATCTTTTTTTATTATTATAGAGTCTATAACTCTAAAAGTCAATATAAACAAAAGATATTTATAAAGAGGATGAAATAATGAACAAATCTTAAAAAAGTCTCCTTGAATACCGTTGCGTTATTCAGTGTAATGAAATGGGGTATAGCATCATCTGGATCATTAACGGCAGAAACAAGATATATGTTTTGGGGAAGAATAAATAGTTAAGAAATCAGCAGAGCCTGATTTCGGAAAGGCAGAAGAAAAGATGAAAGAGTATTATAAGATTATGGAAGACATTCTGGAAGTTGAATATAGAATAAGAGCAACGGTTTATGTATTAGACGAACTGGAAAAAAGCTACAGTGAGGAAACAGATTTTAAAGAAAAATATCTGCTGTCGGTTTTCAAAGGGGCATTAAGTTCGATTCAGAGTAATGTGCGAGAAACAATCCATTACATAGATCAATTAACAGCAAAAAGTAAACGGAAAAAACAGTAAAAAGAAAACAGGCAATAGGACTTTTTGATAAAGAGTTCTGTTGCCTGTTTATTCCTTTGGATATGGTTGCTGGATGTTGCTTGCCCCGGTAATGTAATCCATGGAGATGTCGTAGAATTTCGCAAGGATTATGATGTTATCAATGGGGATTCTGGTTTTACCACTTTCATAGTCAGAATAGGTTCTTTGCCCTATATGAAGGAGGTCAGCAACCTTTTGTTGGGTAAGAGCATGATCTTCTCTTATTTCCCTTATGCGTTCGTTATATTTCATCAGATAACCACCTCAAAAACAGTATACTGGAAAGATGTAATTATCTTGACAAATAGAGTTATAAACTCTAAAATAAGATATAAAGGAAGGATAAGGGAGTGATGAAATTATGGATGGATTTGTGTAGAGGTATAAGAACCTCATGAAATGCTGTGATCCAGGAGGATAAGGAAAGAAAAGTTCAAAAAATGAAAGATGGAATTATTCGTTTAACGAATAGTTAGTGAGAAGGAGCTCCTGTATACTTTAAAGAGTAAAGGGAATTGACCAAAAAGAATGATCTGTTTCCAAACTTCTGATTTTATGTTGATGTGCGATAGGATTTAAATGAACTTGTAAATTAAATTTATGGTGGGAGGAGAAAAGAAGAAATGAAAAAAACAATACAAAAAATAATTTCTAAGGTTACGGTGCTTATGTTGGCAGCACTTATGACTGTATCAATAACTGGTGTTAAGGCGGAAGCAGCAAATTATCCGGGTGCATTCTTTTTTAAAGATGATAATTTTAAAGAAATGACTGTAGACGATAGTGCAACCGTTGGAGATGTTGTTACTTTTAGGATACTCTGGCTGGCAGTGTACAATAATGAAGGGTATGATATGATGATTTACAATAGTAATGGGCAAGCCGTAGCTCATGCATCTAAGACTTTTTCTAATAATACATATAGAAGACAATTTTTTCTTACATGGGAAACGGCAGGACTTCCTAGTGGAGAATATGTTTTAGAGGTTACAAAAAAATTTTATTCTTATTATAGATGGAATGAGGCTCCGACAAAAAGTAAATTGTACATTACTTTAAAAGCACCGAGTGGCACAACACCAAGTACCGGAACACCAAGTACCGAAACACTAAGTACCGAAACACCAAGTACTGGAACACCGAATACTGAAACGCCAAGTACTGAGAAAAAAAGTACAAAAACACCAGGAACGGAAACAACGAACGTTAAAAAACCTGATAATATTAAAAAACTTACTGTAAAAAGCAACGGCAGAATGATTAGTATTAAATACAATAAATCTAGAAATGCAACTAAATACCAGATACAGTATACAATGGATAAAAAATTTAAGAAGAGTGTAAAGACAAAAACAACGTCAAAAACAAGTTGTAAAATAACAAATCTTAAGAGAAATAAAACTTATTATGTGAGAGTGCGTGCGGTTAATAGCAAAAAGGTGAGTTCGTGGACAAAAGTACGAAAAGTCAGAATAAAAAAGTAAGAAATATATTGTAAAAAGAAAACTATGTTTTTAATAAGGTTATTGTACGAAAGGAAAAGAAAAAATATGAAAAAAAGAAATACACTTATAATAGCAATTTTAGTAGCAGGTATGTTGGTTGCCTGTGGAAATCAGCAGAAGGATTCGACAGGATCTGCTGATTCAAATATTACACAGGATGTTAAGAATGAAAAAACAGAAACGGAAACATCAGAAACGAAAACACCAGAAACAGAAATTATAAATCCTTTAGCAGCTATTATAGATGATTATAAAAATGGAAATGTGGAAATCTCCGGAGGAAAAATAAATGCTCAGAGATTTCAGGAGATAAGTTCAGAGTATTCAAAGTATATAACGGATATAGGTGATTATCTTGAAAAACATATGAATGATATTATAGATGGAAAGAAACTGTGTGATCTTGACGATTATGAAGATTATTTTTCAGGCTTTTATAAATGGGCGGGTAATCTGATATATTTTGATGGAAAAATTGCAGAAGACTATAAACCTGTTTGGAGAAAGTTTAAAGAGATGTTAGAACATCATGTGGAGGTAATGAATGAAATTTATGCAGTAGATGGAGGAGAAGCTACTGATTCATTAAATGACTTATTTCAATATCTATCAGATGGGTCAAAGGATATTGCAAGTTTGGTACCCGCTGCGAAGGTACACTGTGGAGAAACGATAACGTCTGAAAACTTTGCAGAAATGAAGCTAAAAAGTATTTCCTATGAAACAAGAATTACTCCATCGGACACAAGTGGTGTTTACTCATATTATGAAGTAAAAAATACGGACAACATATATCTGGCTTGTAATTTTGATTTCAAAAATTTAAAAACAGAAGCAGGAACTAAGCTGGGTGATTTTTTAAGTTTTCAAGTGACTTATGAAGGAGGATATACTTATACAGGATGGACAGTTGCAGAAGATTCGAATTACTTATCACAATATCCAAATTTACTTCCTCTGAGTTCATATAATTCATGGTGTGTGATGGAAGTACCAAAATCTTTGCAGAACACGCCATATACATTAACAGTAACCATAAACGGAAAAGAATATCAGTTGGAAAATTAACTTACCATAGTATTTCGTATTGATAACAGATGAGTATATTTTGAAGAAGTTGCTAAATCATATTATGTTTTTATCAGATATTAAATGTTAAGAGAGCGGAAAAGGAGATTACTATGGAAGAAGAAAAAATGGCTACAGAAGTACAGGAAAATACAGAAGAAAATACGGTTGCTGATGCACAGGAAAGTACAGAGGAAAATGAAAAAGAAACCGAGAAAAGTTTTTGTGTTAAATGCGGTGCAGAGCTTTTGAATAATCAGGTATTTTGCCCAAAGTGCGGACGGAAAGTTGGAGAAAAACTTGCTGCATCGACGGAAAACAAAGAAAGAGCAAAACCTGCGACAGGAAGTAATAAAAATAAAGTAATTGTTGGTGTAGTTGTTGGCGTTGTGGCGATTGCAGCAGTGACAGTATTTGTACTTTTGCACGGTAAGGCAAAAGGTCCGGATTTACAGGCAATTTATGATGAATATTGTTCAACTTCCTTTGCCTCTGTTGCTTTAGACGGATCTTATTTATCAGTAGATACAAATCCTTCAGATTTAGATGATCATACGAATTATGAAGCTTATAATGCAATAAAAAAAATTAATGAAGCATTAGGTTTCCCGGAATCTGTATTGTATAAAATGAATCAGACCAGGTCTTTAGATGGAATCCAGACTTATTCGAATTCGGAATTAGAAGTTAGCTGGACATACCATCCAAACAGGGGACTTGAGGTAAATTATTCATTAAAAGATTAGATCATCTACAGAGATCGCTTCAAGTTTTGTGTAAACCTTCAAACTGATGTAAGATAAAATTACTCAGTTTGGAGGTTTATTTTATG
>ENA-UONZ01003321-UONZ01003321.1-human-gut-metagenome-genome-assembly--contig:-C93old-NODE-3321-length-10502-cov-9.033981_pt1 | contig 10502 bp, 8 predicted proteins | sample MGYA00242468_ERZ724015 | MGnify/ENA metagenome assembly ERZ724015
ATTTCGGCATCTTTTTCATCTGATAATCCGCGTTTTTCATGCTGTTCGGGTCATGTTCAGAACATACGAATAATCAGTAATTTATATAATTATAGAAATAATATAAACATATTTATTTTACATAAATATATGCTACTGATTATCACATTATTAAACATTTAAAACAACAAGCATATCAAAGCGGCCGGCAAACTTTTTGCGATCCGCTATTTTGTCGTATTTTTGTCGCAAGAAACACGAGCGGGCGTGAAAGAAACCGATATTTTCCGAGCAGAGCTGACCTGCCGCGACGCGGCCGTCGAGAAAATGAACCTGCATCTGAGCGTCGCTACCTTCGACGCGGAAGGCAGGCAAACCGCAATGGCGCATTCCGACGCCGTTCCCGCGGTCGCCGGCACGGTATACAGGGCAGCGGCGACCGAACCGGCCGCCGCTGCCTCCGTCTCGTTCTATGCCGTTCCTGCCGACGGCCCGGCTTCGGACCTCGTATCGGAGTGGCCGGCCTTCAAGCTCGAGCTTTCGGTCTGGAAAAACGACACGCTGATCGACCGTCGCACTTTCCGCGTAAACCGGTGGGGCGGCACGCAGATGATCGGACTGAGATACGAGTAGACCGACCGCCGCCGTTTCCCGAAGACTCGAGCCCTACGACGACACCCACGCATGAAGCAGATGCGCGGAGCCGCACCGGGACGGCTCCGCCAAGACAGAAACACGGACGCCGGCCAGCTTTTCGGTCCTACCTTTCGCCCGCACCGGACCGCAGCCGCACGGAAATCCTCCGGCCGAACGCATCCCGTCCGACCGATTTCCGGAGCCGGAAGCGCATACGACGGGAATCGCACGGAAACCGATCGCCCCAAATTCGTTCGCCACAGCTAAAACGCCGCAACGACCTCGATCGTAAACTTGTCGTGCAACAGCTTGTTACGAGCAAAATCCGACGGTTTCCGGCTCGGCAGGTACTTTTCGTAGTTGAAGCGTATCTCGGATCGAATCAGCTTCTTGCCGAAGCCTACGTTGAGCCCGACCGTGATGCGGTTCGCATCGAAAACCTCGCGCCGTCGGGCGTCCGTATTCAGATAATCGACATCGTTGCCCACGTCCCAACGGACGATCGGCGCCAGATGATCGGCGAACGAATTCTCCGGCAGATCGATCTTATAATAGCCGTGAATCAGCGCGGTCGTCATCACTTCGCGGGCCGCGCCCACGCCGAGATACCGGCGCGCATACTCGCCTTCGACGAAAAAACCGCCTTTGACATAGCGCAGCTCGGCCCCCACCATGCGCATTTTCTGCTCGAACTCCTCGCTTTTCAGCTCGCCGTTCTCTTCCTTGACTTTCGTATGCAAGGGGGCAAAACCGTCGTAGTAGGCAACGGCCGCGCGCAAGCCTTCCTCGCCGCCGGCCTCCAAACGCCCGACGACATTCACCTTCTTGCCCCATTCCGGATTGTTCGACCCGGCGCCGTTGAACAACCCGGCATAAACCTTCATCGGAACGCCCGCCCGGAACGAGTAAGTGAACATCGCGCCCAGATCGCGGGACCCGAGCGTCCGGACGAAATCGACCGCCTTCCCGTCCGATACCTCGCTGCCGTAGTAGCTGGTCAGATATTTGGCCAGAAAGGAGCGGTTCGCAAACATGTTGGTCGACGGCCCCCGGTCCAGATCGGTGCTGAAATGGTACTGCTGCTGACCGATGATCGCCTCGAATCCGTGAGTTTTATAAGCTACGTAAGAATCGAGGATCGACACTTTCCCCTCGTTACTGAAATCGACCTGCAGACGATAGGACATGTTCCGGCTCACGTTTCCCCTCACTCCGAAACGCGAATTGCGCACGTTGAACCGATACTCGCCCCTGTTCAGGTCGATTTCCATCTTCGCCTTGATCGCCCCGTCGATCTTCGGCACGTACGAGACCGGCGTCTCCGTCTGCGCCGTTCGGGACCGCTCCTCTTCCGGCTGGGCCGAAGCCGCTCCCGCCGCCAGCAGCAGCAACAAACCTCCGATTGTCTTCTTCATATTTCTAAGTTTTTCACTCGTTTACGACCGGGCGAAACGCTCCGTTCCGCCGTTCATCGGAGCAAAATTATCGCTTAACCCGCACTCCTCAAATACGTTTTTAGTCATATATTTTAGTAAAAAAAACTAATTTTTGTTTTTAAAATATAAATTCGTACCTTCGCCGAAAAGAAAAGCCGATGCTTCCGAAAGCCTCCATCGAACACATCGTAGCGAAACAGCGCAAGGCGCTCTACGACATGCCGGCGGGCCACCCCCGGGAAATATCCGGCTCGCTCCCCTATCTTTCCGACCGTCCCCTGCTGATCGGCGGCATGCGGGGAAGCGGTCGAGCGACGCTCCTCGGCCGAATGCTGAAAGACGAGTACCCGGAAGCATGGTACACCGATTTCGACGATCCGAGACTGGCCGGATTCGACGAATCGGATTTCGCCAAGCTCGACCGCCTGATCCGCGACTCGGGCAAAGGCATCCTGCTGTTGAACAAAGTGGACTGCGCGGCCGGCTGGCTGCCTTTCCTGAGCGAAAAGCCCGCGCAGGGCATCAAGGTCATCGCCACCGTCTCGCTGCCCTCCCTGCTCGGTATCGAGCAAGACATGCGGTCGAACAGGATATCCGGCCTCTTCGTCACGCGACGGCTCGAACCTCTCTCCTACAACGAGTTTCTCGGATTCACGCACAAAAAAGGAAGTTCTCAGGCCGTCGCCGACTACATGACGCGCGGCGCGCTGCCCGAAGCCGTTCAGGCAAGCCGGCCCGGGACGATGCTGCGGCTGTACGACCGGATCGTCTGCCGCGACCTGATCGTCGCCGGGGGTATCCGCGACAGGCAAACGCTCCAGCGGGTCGTACTGCACCTGATCGCCTCCAGCGGCGGAACGGTCACGGCCAACAACCTTCGCGAAAAACTCCGGATCAAGGCGGTCAGCACGGCCGCCGAGCACATGGCGTTGGCCGAACGGGCGGGACTCGTCGCTTTCGTCCCGATCCTCACCGACAACCCGGCCCGGCAAGCCATCAATCCGAGAAAAGTCTATGCGGCCGATACGGCCATGATCGCGGCGCTCTCGCCGGAGCCGCAGCCCGACCGCGACCGATTGTTCGAAACGATGATCTTCAATCATTTGCGAAGAAGCTGTTCGTCGATTCGCTATACGACCGAACAGGGAGGATGCGATTTCGTCGCAACGGACTCCGAGGGTGCGATCCGTTGCGTCCAAGCCTGTCGGGAAGACGATTCCGACCGGATGCAGGACAAGATCGACGGTTTGCTGTTCGCACTGCGCGCGACGGGCCTGCGTAAGGGAACGATCGTAACGGAGACCGGATCGGAACGCATTCTGCGCGACGGGCTCGAAATCGAGGTCACCGACGCCGACGCCTTTCTCAGCGAGACAGTCTGAGAAGCGAGCCCGCCTGAAAAGCGCCATGTCCGATTTCCGCGCCGAACCGTCAAGTAAAACCGCATTCCCCGGTCGCCCCGACGAAAACCCCGACCGCATGCGAAAAGCCTCCCGGCCGGCATATCGGAACGAATCGCACGGGTTCCCGGCACGCCCGCAGTACGACGGTACACCGCTTTTCCTACCGTCCGCTTCTCCCGCCATGTGCCCGACCATGCCGATCGCCTCGATCCGGAGTTTTTCGCGAAGGTTGTTGGCCATGACCGTTCCGCCGCTGGAGGTGATCAGGTGCAGCACGACCAGCCCCACCAATTTTATCATATAGCAGTCATCGCATTTTCAATGCCTTCGGATTTCCGTCTCGAAATTTTCTCCGACGGAGAGATTCGGAACAAAATCAAAACGGGACGCGCGGCCTGTGAACGCGAGTCGCAACAAACGAATGCAAAAATTTCGGCCTCGAACGTTCGGCATACCGAGGCACGATCGCCTTCGCTTGAGCGGAAGGTTCAGTCGACGATATGCTTGAATCGACCCAGTACGTCGATGTCGGCCAGTTCCTTGGACAGCATCAGAATCGTCTCCTCGGGAACCTTCTTCAGGTCGAGCAGCATCAGCGCGTCGAGCGAGTCGCAAAATTCGTGATCGGTATTGAATCCCAGCACGCTGCTGTTGAGTTGCAGATACTTGCGAATGAGCACCGGGATCGAATAGGCGTTTTTCTCGATGTCGCAGACAAGCCTGTTGATCAGATCGATCGAACGGATACCCGCGATCAGGTTCTCGTCGATCCGGACCCGAATATCGATTCCGGTGCGCGGACGAATCCACCCCGCCTTCTCGCGGTCGAGATAGAAATCGCGGATATGGGAGGCGATGATCAGCTTCGAGGCACTTTGGAACCCGCCCGATATCGTTACCGGCCCGAGCAGATAGCGGAACTGCCCGTTGCGCAGCAGCACGTACAGAATGCCTTTCCACAACAGCATCAGCGAAACGGGCTTGCGCTGATAGTCCCTGACGATGAACGAGCGCCCCAGCTCGATCGTCTTGCCCATCACCTCCCCCATCGCAGGCTTCATCCGGAACAACGTATTCGTATAAAAGCCCTTCAGACCGTAGCGTTCCATGATCCGGTCGCCCATGCCGAGCCGGTAAGCGCCCACCAAACGCCGGGCCTCCCGGTCCCAGACGAACAGCTGATAGTAGTACGAGTCGAAACGATCCGTATCGATCGCGTTCTTGGTTCCCTCCCCGATCTCCCGGAACGTCCGCTCGCGGAGACTGCCGATTTCGATCATCATATGCGGAATTCTATCGGGAGGAGCCAGGTACACCTCGTAACTTCCATACTCGAAAAGCCGGTGACCGCCGCGCAGCGAGTCCAACTCGGCTTCGAGCAGCGGCACGTCCACGGCGCCCAGCACCTCATCGGGCACCTTCCGGGCGGCCCGCCGGGCCGCTCGGGGCGGCCGACGGCGGCCGTCCAACGGCTTGAAATACTCGACGGAAGCCCTCAGATAGCCGTTATAGTCGGTTTCCGTCAGCGAAGCGGTCTTTCGCGGCAGAACGGCCGATCCGATTCTCAGCTCCACTCCGACTCCCTTCTTGTTGAGCAGCTCGCGCGGCAGCAGGGCCGTCCGAAGCATCGGATGCAGCTTGCCGGCCAGACGGAACAGAGGGCTGTTGCGCGCGTCGATGTAAAGGGGAATCACCGGAACCTCCGCCCGACGGATAAACCGCATCACCCCCCGGGGCCACTCGCGGTCGCCAATGTCGCGGAATCCTTTGCGCCAGGTCGCTACTTCGCCCGCAGGGAAGATCACGAGCAGTCCGCCCCGCGACAGATGCCGCATCGCCTCGCGCATGCCGGAGACGTTCCCTGCGGCTTTCGCGTCGAACGGGTCCACGCTGATGAAATAGCGCTTCAGCGGACCGATCCTCGAAAGCAGGTAATTGCCCATGAAACGCGCGTCGGGACGCCGTTTCGACAGCCAGTCGATCAGCACGATGCCGTCGAGAGCGCCGGTGGGATGATTCGCGATCACGATGGCCGGTCCTTCGGGCGGAATCCGGTCCGCCTCCCGCGGATCGACTTCGGTGCGCACGTCCATAGCGTGCAACAGCCCTTCCGGATAGGGACCCTCATAAGCGAGCGCGTCGCTGTACAGCCTGTTGATTCGGTCCAGAGCGGCCAGCTTCATGATGGCCCGGGCCCGCCACCGGGCCCACAAGCCCTTCCGGCCGAAATATAAGTCGCTCGACTTGATCAGTTCCATAGTTTTCGGAGTGACGGCTTTCCGCATGCGAGACCGCTTTTCTGCGTTCGGACCTTACCTTTGCAAAAAGATTGCCGGAGGCTCCGACACAAATGTAGAATAATTTTTGATACTTTTAAGCCGGTTAACATCCATTTAAACTCCATGAAACCATCCAAGCGCATCGAGGAGCTCAAGGAGAAGGTCGCCCTGCTGCCCCAGTCGCCCGGCGTCTACCAGTTTCTGGGCTCCGACGGACAGGTGATCTACGTGGGCAAGGCGAAAAACCTGCACCGGCGGGTCTACTCCTACTTCACGTCGAAAGCGAACGAGAGCCCGAAAGTGCGGGTCATGGTCTCCCGGATCGCCGACCTGCGCCACACGGTCGTCTCCAGCGAGAGCGAGGCGTTCCTGCTCGAGAACAACATGATCAAGAGCCTCCAGCCGCGCTACAACATCCTGCTCAAGGACGACAAGACCTACCCGTGGATCGTGATCCGCAACGAGCCGTTCCCGCGCGTGCAGTCGACCCGGCGGCTCGTGCGCGACGGATCGCAGTATTTCGGGCCTTACGCGTCGGTCTACGTCCAAAAGGCCGTTCTGGACATGGCACACAGTATCCACAGCCTGCGCACCTGCTCGCTGAACCTGTCCCCCGAGGCGATTGCCAAGAACCGTTACAGCGTCTGCCTCCAGTACCATATCGGCAACTGCAAGGGCCCGTGCGTCGGATTGCAGGGCGAGGAGGATTACCGCCATAGCGTCGGCATGGTCGCTTCGCTGCTGCGCGGCGATACCCGCGACACGATGCGCTACCTGAAAGAGAAAATGAGCGAGGCCTCCGAAGCGATGCGCTTCGAGGAGGCCGCGCAGTACAAGAAACGGATCGAGATCCTGACCTCCTACCAAAGCAAGTCGGTCGTAGTGAGCAACACGCTGACGAACATGGACGTGTTCTCGCTGGTCACGGACGAGGACGCCGCCTTCTGCAACTTCATGCGCATAGCCGACGGGGCGGTCGTCAACTCGTTCACGGTCGAGCTGAAACCGGGACTCGAAGACACGCCGCGCGACGTGCTGACCTATGCGATCGGGACGATCGCCGAGCGGCTGTCGGGCAAGCTCTCGCGCGAGGTAATCGTCCCGTTCCCCCCATCGGGAAGCCTGTGGGAAAACGTCGCGTTCACCGTGCCTCAACGGGGCGACAAGCTGCGTCTTCTGGAACTGTCGGAGCGCAACGCCCGGCTGTACCGGTTCGAGAAGCTCAAGCAGATCGAGATCAAAGACCCCGCCCGCCACACGAACCGTATTCTCTCGACGCTGCAACGGGAGCTCCGCCTGAGCGTGCCGCCCCGCCATATCGAATGTTTCGACAACTCGAACCTGCAAGGGACCAATCCGGTGGCCTCCTGCGTCGTGTTTCGCGACGGCAAACCGTCGCGAAAGGAATACCGACATTTCAACATCAAGACGGTCGTCGGAGCGAACGACTTCGCCTCGATGGAAGAGGTGATCGGCCGCCGCTACAGCCGGCTGCTCGCCGAGGGCGCCGAGCTTCCCGAGCTGATCGTCGTCGACGGCGGCAAGGGACAGCTCCGATTCGCCTACGAGACGCTGCAACGGCTCGGACTGGAACACAAAATAGCGATCGTCGGTCTGGCCAAGCGCATCGAGGAGGTCTATTTCCCGCACGACCCGCTGCCCTACTACATCGACCGCAACAGCGAGGCGCTCAAAGTGCTGATGCACATCCGCGACGAGGCGCACCGTTTCGGCATCACGTTTCACCGCAAAAAACGCTCGCTGGCCTTTATTCGCAGCGAGTTGGAGAGCATCCCGACGCTCGGTCCGCGCTCGGTCGACAAGCTGCTGCGCCATTATCGGACCGTTTCCAACATCCGTCGCGCGAGCGAGGAGGAGCTGTCCGGACTGATCGGGCGGCAGCGCGCAGCCGAGGTGATCCGATATTACCGCAAAGCCGGAGAGCTTTCCGCTCCCCAAGGGACGGACGGATCGTCGCTGAGACATGACGGAAGCGCTCCGTCCAACGGCCACACTATCCCTCTCACGACAGCCGGAAAGGACGACATTCCCGGCGGATCGGCACTGTTCGATGCGGAAGGCGACGGCTTCGCGCCAAAACAACGGGGGTAAACCGCACCGATACGGCTCCGTTCGGCGATTTAGGCTCGACGGTTTCCGCCGGACTAATAGACACGCCCCATGAAACATGCCGCTATGCAGAGCCGAACAAAGAACGGCCCGGATACCGAACGGGCACAGACGGATAATCCGTCTCCGGACAGGTACGCATTATACGCACGAGCGATCGGGAAACGGCTTCACAGATCGCCGGGAATTTGCGATTCCGACGAAAAAAAGGCACCTTTGCACTACTCGCGCCACAGCCTATACCCGCGAGACGAACCGAAAACACGACCTAAACCGACGGAAGATGAAAAGCGTCATCGGAATGGGCAATGCCCTGACGGATATTCTGATCAACCTGAAAACCGACGAAGTCCTCGAGCGGTTCTCGCTGCCCCGAGGCAGCATGAATCTGGTCGACAGCGACCGGCAACGCCGAATCGGAGAATACGTAGCCGGCATGCCGCGCACGCTGTCGCTCGGCGGATCGGCATCGAATACGATCCGGGCCATGGCCCGCATGGGCGTCCGTACCGGCTATGTCGGCAAGGTGGGACGGGACACAACGGGAGACTTCTTCGAGCAGGCCCTCGTCAACCTCGGCATCGAACCCCATATCCTGCGCGGAAACGAGCGGTCGGGCCGCTGCGTCTCGCTCGTCTCGGCCGACGGCGAGCGGACGATGTGCACTTTTCTCGGCGCCGCGCTCGAGATGCGGGGCGACGAACTGAACGAATCGCTGTTCGACGGCTACGACTGCCTCTACATCGAAGGCTACCTGGTCCAGGACCACGAACTGATCGGGCGGGCCGTCCGGCTCGCCAAGGCCTGCGGCCTGACAGTGGCCCTCGATCTGGCCAGCTTCAACATCGTAGACGAGAACCTCGGTTTTCTGAACGAGCTGACCGACGGCTACGTCGACGTGCTGTTCGCCAACGAGCAGGAGGCATTCTCGTTCACCGGCGAGCGGAATCCGCTCGAGGCGCTCGACAAGATTTCCCGCAAATGTCCGCTCGCCGTCGTTAAGGTCGGCATGCAAGGCGCCTATATCAAGCACCGCGGCAAGGTCGACCATGTGGGCATCATGGCCGAGGCCAAGCGGGTCGATACGACCGGAGCCGGCGATTTTTACGCGGCAGGTTTTCTCGTCGGACTGACCCGAGGCTTGTCGATGGTCCAGTGCGGCACGATCGGCGCGATCGCGGCAGGCCGCGTAATCGAAGTGACCGGCACGACGCTCGCGGACGAGACATGGACCGAAATCGACCGACTGATCCGCCGGGTCGAAGCAGGCGGCTATCTGTTCTGACGCTGCGGTCCGCACGGCTCGCCGTTCCGTTCCCCCGGGAAATTACGGAACGATATCCCTGACACCTGACGGACAAGGACTCCGGCACTGCTGCCAAAGCATCGGAACGCCTCAGACAAAATTTACGAGCCTCACGCCACGCAACCGGTCGCCCGCAGCGATCGGCAGAAAACGGCCTTCGGCACGAACGAGCCCCGAGTCTGCGCGAGAAACTCCACGGAACCGGTCCGAACACCCGGGACGTAAGGAGAACGGAAACCCTATCCACGAGCGCCGGACAAACGGGAAACCCGGGTCCCGACGGGCAATCGAGACGAAAAGAGTCGCAGACGCATGCCGAATCTTCGGCCGGGAGCGAAAGCCGCGCCCCGGGTTCGGGCGAATCGTTCGTCGCGAAAAAACGGCGGGAACACGGATTCGTACGGTTCCCGGAAACGAAGCGCTCCCGCGCATATAAGCGACGGCTGACAAACGTAAGAACATCATGGAAGCATTGCTCGACTGGGGATACATCGGTCTTTTCGTCGGCTCGTTCGTCGCGGCGACGGTCGTTCCGTTCAGCTCCGACGTGCTGCTCGTAGGCATGCTGGCCGCTGGAGGAAACGTCTGGCTCAGCGTGCTGGTCGCCACGGTCGGCAACTGGGCGGGCGGACTGACTTCGTACTGGATCGGCTGGATCGGCCGGTGGGAATGGATCGAGAAATACCTGCGCGTCAAACACGAGACGCTGGAACGCCATAAAAGCAAAGTCGATCGCTTCGGCGCATGGCTCGCCCTGCTTACATGGTTGCCCTTTGTCGGCGACGTGTTCGCCGTCGCGCTCGGATTCTATCGAGTGAATTTCAGAAAATCGGCCGTCTTGATGCTGGTCGGGAAAGGCGCCCGCTTCGTATGCTGGGCCTTATTGTTCATCTGGGGAAAAGATCTTTGGGGATAAGGCCGGCACGACATCTTCCACACGGGATGGAAGCGACCGCAACAAAGAATCGGGAAACGAGGCAGCATGACGGTCAATCGCGACCCTCGTACTCGGGCATCTCCGGGAAAGCCGGCGAAAGCGGCGCGAAACCCGGAGGCATCGCATATCCGGAACGACCGGTATCCGAAACGAAGAACGGCCTCACGCCTGAGAGCCGGGAAAGCGGATTCCGTACGGCAACCGAAACTGTCTTCAGCCGGTTCGGACAAAAAACTATCGCAAACCGTATTTTGAAAACGGCACAGCAATCGAGCATAACCGGAATGATGCCGAAACCGTTCCGGACATAAGACAGAAGAACGGCGACAACAAAGAGGAATGTATGGAATATTATATTATTTTAACAATATAAATATTTATATTTTACTAAAATAT
>ENA-UONZ01003322-UONZ01003322.1-human-gut-metagenome-genome-assembly--contig:-C93old-NODE-3322-length-10501-cov-4.567969_pt1 | contig 10501 bp, 9 predicted proteins | sample MGYA00242468_ERZ724015 | MGnify/ENA metagenome assembly ERZ724015
CTGTTTTCATCTCTTTTATTTTCTTCTTCTCAAACATATATTCCGGAATCATCTGCACATATTCTGAATTCCGGGCAAACCTGTAGTGAAAGCCCTCCACATAAAATATAGCCGGATGGTCCAGGCGCAACCGGAAAAAAATATCTGACAGTTCTTTTCCATCCAGGCGCAGAACCGGAAATTCCGGCGACAGTGACTCAAATCCATCCAGCATGGCCCTGTAGGCGTTCTGCTGCGCTTTATTCATCTGCTGGTAATAAAATTCCTGTTTCATATCCGTTCCACATATCCTTCTTAAGTCTGTTTGTCCTGTCTCTGAAAGAAAAGGCAGGATCCATGCACCTTCCGGTACATCCTCCTGCCTTGTATTCTCTCCTGTTATCAGCCGACCCGCAATTTAAACTTCTGTACTTCCCGGTCGGAATCTACTTTTTCAATCATGGCTCCCAGTCCCTGGAGCTTTTCTTCAAAACATTCATATCCGCGCTGGATATAACCGATTTCATCCACCACTGTATACCCGTCAGCGGCCAATCCCGCAATCACAAGAGCTGCTCCCGCTCTCAGGTCCGGTGCATTGACCTGGGCTCCTGTCAGGCGTTTTACGCCGTCTATAACAGCCACGTTGCCCTCTACCTTTATATTGCTGCCCATGCGGGCCAGCTCGTCCACATATTTGAATCTGTTCTCAAAAATACTCTCCGTCACCATACTGGTGCCGTTGGCCAAGACCAGGGCAACCGACATCTGAGGCTGCATATCCGTAGGAAAGCCGGGATAAGGAAGGGTCTTTATATCCGTGTGTCTCTGGGAAGGTTTTCCCACCACGCGGACAGCGTCATCAAATTCAATCACCTCACAGCCTATCTCCGTCAGCTTGGCGGAAATGGCCTCCAGATGCTTGGGAATCACGTTCTTAACCATGATATCGCCTCTGGTGGCAGCCGCGGCGCACATGAACGTACCTGCCTCAATCTGGTCCGGTATAATGGAATACTCGGTTCCATGGAGACGGTTTACACCCCTGATACGAATTGTATCAGTACCGGCTCCCTTTATATTGGCGCCCATGCTGTTTAAGAAGTTGGCAACATCTACAATATGGGGTTCCTTGGCAGCATTCTCCAGAATAGTCTGTCCCTCTGCCAGGGCTGCGGCCATCATGATATTAATAGTAGCTCCCACAGACACCACATCCAGATAAATGTGGCTTGCCACCAGGTCGATGGCATGGGCTATGACAGCCCCGCGCTCAATGGTCACCTCAGCCCCCAATGCCCTGAATCCCTTGATATGCTGGTCAATGGGCCTGCTGCCGATATTGCATCCCCCTGGAAGGGGAACCTGCGCGCTCTTATACTTGCCCAAAAGGGCTCCTATGAAATAGTAAGAGGCACGTATCCTACGTATATACTCATCATCCACAGATACCTCGCTTATATTGCTTCCGTTTATCTTTACAGTGTGTCGGTCAATCCTGTCAACCCTTGCACCAATTTCCTGAATCGCCTCTAACAGTACATTGATATCCCTTACATCCGGCAGATTATCAATCACCACATCATCGTCAGTCATGATAGAAGCAGCCAGTATTCCCAGTGCGGCATTCTTGGCTCCGCTTATGGTCACATCTCCCACCAGTGGATTCCCGCCTTTGATAATATATTGTTCCATTCCACACCTCTGATTTTTATTTAAACAAATCCAATATATAAGGAAAATACTCCTAAAGAAATCTTTAAAAATTTGTTCATATTTTATTTACATCTTCTTAGATTATACCATAAGAATCAGATTTGTAAAGTAAAACGAAAATGCACGCTCTAAAGTACACTGTCTACTCCACTGCCAAAGCGCACAGGAAATCATTCTGCAGGTTCTTGAAATACTCTGTGGCATCGTTCAATCCCATCTTCTGTGTCTCCTGGGTCTGAGGATCATAGAGCGTCACATTGTACTGGTCATAGCCGGACAAAAGCACATATTGGCCTGATTCCACATAGGCAATCACAGGAATACCCTTGTCAATATAATACAGCATCTGGATCAGGCTGCATCCTCCCGCGTCGATGAGTATAAGCCCGTCCTCATAGACGCGGCTGCCGTTAAATGAATCCAGATACTTTGTCACCTTCCTGGCCTCATCCACCGGGGATTTGATATTGCGTATGGGCTGCCTGTTGATTCTGTCCCACACAATATGCTGGCTGCTGTCCGTCACATAGCCCATCTGCCCATAGGCCATTTCCACTGCCTGGCTGAAGTTTCTGGATGAACCAATATAATGTCCGCCACCGTAAGCCTTAAATACCATACTGTTATCAGATGACGAGGAAGCAGCGCTTCCCGTATCCAGAACGCTTGTATATTCATAGGAAAATGCCTTTGGCGCAGATGTACGGACCTTATCCCCGTTTATTTCCGAATCTGACTGGACGAAATAAACCTTCCCCTTATCCTGGGAAGCAAACCAGCCGATTCCCTCCAGGGGGTCCTTTTCCACCCTCTGGTTGCATACAATGGTATCCTCGTTCTGGTACAGATACTGATTTTCTCCCAACGGCACCAAACGTTTCAGGTGAATCCTCCCGTCCTGGGCCACCACATCCGTTATATAGATGCCGTCCTTTCTGTATTCACTCTCCACCCGCATCTGTGTATCCACAATGTACATTGCATACATAGGCATACCCTTCATGCGGCCATTGACAATCCACTTATCCTTGGAGCTGCTCAGCCCATATATCAAATCATTTCCAACAAATCCCAATACTCTGACGTAATCATTTACCTCCCCCACGATTTCCTGTTTCTGGGAAGTATTGAAATCCATGACATGAACCTTCTCAGATTCATACAGGTTCTGTCCTTCCTGCCATGCAAACCGGCTGGCATCTCCGCTGACAGCATAGCTTCCCTCTGTCAGCCCCTGGGCCACTACAAGGGATTCATTGCTCTTAAGATCGATACCGTACACAGTGCCCTGAAGCATAATGTACATCATGTCATTCTCGCTGAGATAGGACAATTTATCAATGTCAGCTTTCACCATATCGTAGGATTCAGACGCAGGCAGGAAGAATTTTTCCTGTACCGTGTCCTGCTCCTTATCATAGTGATAAAATACCACTCCCATCCGGCCTTCGTACTTGCCCCGGTTCATGTATCCATACACCAGAAAATCCATGGCGCCGTCGTCCTGCATGGACAATATCTTTATATCGTGTCTGTCGTAACCGCTTCTGACACCGTCATCCGAATTGCTTCTGAAGGAAAATACGCACACCGCCTGCTTATCATCATAATCATAACACCACAGGTCTCCGCCTGTTTTAAATGCCACATACTTGGATTTTGGACTCTTCATCATCCTCACCTTGTTGTCATTTGTAATTCCTAGAAGAATCTTTTTGCCTGAAAAAGACTGGTGGCCGCCGTCAAACACTTCATTGGCATTCCGTTCATAATTCATCAGGTAGATTCTCTGCTCATTCCACTTCATGGTAAAATTATCTACCGCGTCAACCAGGGAACGTGTTCCGTCCTCCTCATTGATGGCAACCTGATACCGAATCTGAATTTGACCCATGATGCCGTCAAACTCCTGGAGAGTCACCTGTGGCTCTCCCACCATCTCCACATCCAGACCATCCCAGGTCAAATGGCTGAAATTAGCCCTGATGGTAACATGGCCTAAGGAGCTGTTATCCTCTGTGTCATTGGTTTCCAGATAGGATACCAGGTCTCTTGCCTGATTATAGTCCAGGCTCTTCCTGGTAAACTCCCCGGCCAGCCTGACCATATCTGACGCATAGGTATTGTCCGGCCACATGATTCTGGTATAATAATGCAGTTCCTTTTCACCCGTGGACACGGTGATTGACAAAAGATAAGTTTCATTCCTGGCCAGCAGGTTTTGAATCGGAAGCACCGCGCTGACACTTCCGTCCCCGCTGTCCCAATCTTCCACTTCCGTTCTCTCCACCAGCCTGTCCATGGTAAGATTTCTCACCTCATAACTGATTCCGGTAACGGTGTTTCCATACTCCTGAATCCGGATATGCAGCCCACGGTCTTCAGGCAGCACAGAGATGCTCTCCCTGGCTGCCTGATTCCCCATGTCCTGCATGTATCCATGCAGACAATTGATTTCCTGACCGCCCAGTTGGGTATAAACCACCGGCAAAGACGGTTCTTCCATGGATGTATATACAGCTGATTCTTTTTCCATTGTGTTTCTGGCACTGATGAAATACACAACCAGCGCTCCTATAAATATCAGGAACAAAATCCCTGCTTTTTGCAATATTTTTTTCATATGTGATTTTTATCCTTTATACCGGTTACTCTGTATCATTTCTATTTTATATAATATCCAGTAAAACTACAACTTAATCTTTTCGGAATTTTATTAATAATCTCTTTGCTGTTCCTACAAGGCGCAAAGACCTCTGGCGCACCTTCTGTGGAACATTTCATTCAACAGAAGCACCTTAACCATGTCTCTAAGCCAGGATGGCCTGTTTCCGTGCTTAGGAGGCGGAACCGGTCTGGGCGGCTGCGGCGGTCTCGGCGGAGGCGGTGTCGGCCTCGGCGGCTGTGGTGGCTGTGGTGGCTGTGGTGGCTGCGGCGGCCGCGGCGGCCTAACTGGTCCGGGACCTCCCACTGGCGGTCTGCCCTGATTAGCTCCTGCCGGCGGTCTCACTGGTCCTCCCTGAATTATTTTCCATGGGTGGTCTGCCTGATCCCTGACCCATATTAGGTCGTCCACCCATTCTTCCATTTCCCGGATATCCAGGTTCTCTTCCCCTCATTTCCTGGGTTTCCATCATGATTCCGGATGGGTTTACCACTGATTCCCTGTACCCCCGGAAATCATTGCGGATATTGGAAACAGACTGTTCCTCCTGTGATTCTTCTGTGGTTGACACCTCAGCCTCACTTATGTTTTCAGCCGGAGCATTCTCTAAATCCTGCTCTATCTGTGCGTCATCATCCTCTGTAAATAAATCTTCATCCAGCCGTTTCATATCTTTTTTGAGTTCTGCCATTTCCATAACAGCTTTATCATTTTCTGATATGTTCCACATGCCTCTGACCTTTTCCGCGCCTTCGGATGCAATCACCGTGTCGCAAATTGTATCACAAAGCCGGTTAATCATTATATGGTCAGGATACTCATCATACATGGGGCTGTTTTTATAATCCAATCTGTCGCAAGCTTCTGCCACATACCCCTGTAGAATTCTTATTCCTGACGGATACATGCTTTTCAGGTATTCAATGTCCTGCATCTACTCTCCCTTTTCCAGTTTTCTCTTACCAATATCATATGCGGGCAAAATCCATTATGCGCCAACTTCCCGCACATTTCATAAAATAAATAAAAGACCGGATGTTTTCCAGTCTTTTACAATTATTGCAGATTTAACTTTTCTTAATATAGCCAAGAGCCTGCTCCAATGCCTCCTGTTCCTCATTCCCCAGAACAATATCGGTCTGTCCCATATCCACCACCTTGATATACAGATAACAACCCTCTCGGCTGTGGACGCAGTTTAATACAAATCCGCTGTTTGTATAATCCAACATGGCAAATGCAAAACTGAGATTTCCTCCCATCCCTTTAAAGGCATTGTATTTTACAAGCCCATACTTTTGGAACGAAGCTCTCTGATTCCGGTTCAATGTTCGGATGGAATCCTTATTTGACCTGTCTTCGGCCCTTAAATCTCTGATTTCCTCAATCTGGTCCAGAATGACATCTTCCAGAGTCTCCGCATCTTTTCCTCTCATAAAATAGTCATATTGGCGATCCAGCCTTCTTACTTTTGTCATTGTTGTAATCGTCAATATCAGCAGCAGAACCACTAATATCAATAATCCCGCCATTATGTATGCAGGATCAAAGGGAATTTGATTTAAGATGCTGTTCTCCATATAATATCCATCTCTCCTTTGTACCTAGCGAATTGATTCAATCATTTCTACAATTCGCTCTAATTCTGCTTCAGAATAATATTCAATTTCAATGCGTCCTTTATTTTTATCCTTGTTATGGATGCTGACCTTTGTACCCATGACGCTTTTCATACGTTCTTCCAAACTCTGATATATCAAAGCCAGGGCCTCGTCCTTAGATTTATCCTTCTTTTCTTCCCCGGTCTCTGCTTCCTTTGCAAGGCGCTTTACAAGGCGCTCTGTTTCTCTGACACTGAGCGATTCATCCAATATCATTTTTGCGGCCTTCAACTGAAGCCCTTTATTCTCCAGGGATAATAAAGCTCTCGCATGGCCGCTGGAAATAAGATTCTGAATCAGCATTTCCTGTATCTGTCCATCCAATTTTAAAAGGCGCATGGAATTGGTAATGGTAGCTCTGTTTTTTGATACTCTGACTGCTATTTCCTCCTGAGTCAGCTTAAATTCTGTCACCAAACGCTGATAAGCCAATGCCTCTTCAATAGGATTTAAGTCAGCTCTCTGCACATTTTCAATCAGTGCTATTTCCATGCTCTCCTGCTTATTGTACTCCCGCAGCACAACGGGGATTTCCTTTAATCCGGCTATCTTGGCTGCACGCCATCTGCGTTCTCCGGCAATTATCTCATAAAATGTCCCCTTTTTCTGAACCAAAAGGGGCTGTAAAATTCCGTATCGCCTGATGGAATCAGCCAGCTCAGCCAGCTGTTCCTCATTAAAATCTTTTCTGGGCTGTTCTCTATTGGGTTCAATCAATGCCATTTTTACCATCAATTCCCCGCTTTTGCCATCCTCTTTTTCAGTCGTAGCCGCTTTTGCTTTTGCAATCTCCTCTTCGCTTTCCTTTATAACATCTTCTCCAAAGATGGCTCCCAATCCTTTACCCAATCCTTTTTTAGCCATTACAACTCTTCTCCTCTGCTCATTACTTCTGCCGCAAGCATCCTGTAGCTCTCAGCCCCCGTTGATCTGGAATCGTAAAGATTAATAGACATACCGTGGCTGGGTGCCTCAGCCAGACGTACATTTCTCGGTATAATGGTTTTATAAATTGTTCTGTTCAAACTGCTCTTAACACTTTCCACTACTTCCAGTGATAAATTTGTCCTTGCATCATACATGGTAAATACAACGCCTTCCAATTCCAATTCCGGATTCAACTTTCTTTTAACCAGGTCCACTGTCTTTAATACCTGATTGAGTCCCTCCAGGGCATAGTACTCACACTGTATAGGAACCAGTACGGTATCTGCTGCCGTCAGTGCATTTATAGTCAATATATTTAGAGACGGGGGACAATCAATGATGATAAAATCATATGTATCTCGAACTTGATTTAGGCAACTGCTCAGAAGCTTTTCCTTATTCTCGACTTCCTGAAATTCAATCTCCGCTCCTGCCAGGTTCATATCAGAAGGAAGCACATCCAGATTCGGCTGTATTTCCTTAATAATACATTCATCCACAGATGCCTCTTCAATCATCATATCGTAAACAGTTCTATCAAAATCTTCCTGTTCCAACCCCAGTCCGCTGCTGGCATTTCCCTGGGGATCAAAATCCACCAGCATAACATGTTGTCCTGCTTCAGCCAAACAGGCGGAAAGATTAATGGCTGTGGTAGTCTTACCTACACCGCCCTTCTGATTGGCTATTGTTATGATTCGTCCCATATGTATAAATTCCTTTCTCGAAAAAAACAAACCTTTCTTCGATTACTTTTACGATTATAACACAAGTCCTATTCTTTTCCTACGGGAAATTAGGAGAAAAGGAGAATTTTCATGTTTTATACAAAAAAATGTTTCACGTGAAACATTTTTAAGGCAGAAAAGTGGCATCCTAATTCTATTGTGTCTTAATAATAATTTAATTCTCTAACCGTTGTAATAGCCCCCAGCTTGTATTATAATGGAGTAGAATCAAAAAACCGGTTATATAATATGTGATTTCAGGAGACTATTGAATGAAAACAAGGAATAAATTACTAACCTTACTCATACTGTCATCCGGAGCTGCTGCTGCTACTGCTCTGATTAACAAAGCGATAAAACTTTCGGCCACGTCCCGAAATGTATTGGAAGAACCAGAGGCACTGTGTTATAAGTGGCGTTTAGGAAATATACATTATACTAAGGTAGGAACTGGTAAACCTATTCTGCTGGTACACGACCTTGCTCCTGCTTCCAGCGGGTACGAATGGAAGAATCTGGTTGGTAAACTTGCTGAGACATATACTGTATATACCATTGATTTGCTGGGATTTGGACGTTCAGAAAAGCCCAATCTTACCTATACAAATTATTTGTATGTACAGCTTCTCTCTGATTTCATAAAATCAGAAATCGGACACAGGACAGACATAGTAGCCAGCGGTTCATCCGCTGCTCTGGGAATCATGGCTTGCAGCAATAGTCCGGAATTATTTAATCAGTTATTATTCATAAATCCGGAGAGCCTTCTCTCCTGCAGTCAGGTGCCTGGAAAGAATGCAAAGCTTTACAAGATTATATTAGATTTGCCCATTGTGGGAACCTTGATATATAATATAGCCTGCAGTAAACAGTTTATAACAAAAGAGTTCTTAACCAATTACTATTATAATCCTTACTCAGTAAAAACCAGGATAATTGACGCGTATCATGAATCAGCTCATTTAGGTGAGTCGCCCAAGTCTGTCTATGCCAGCTTAAAATGCAATTATGTTAAATGCAATATTGCGGCTGCCTTAAAGAAAATTGATAACAGCATATACCTGTTAGGCGGAGATGCCATAGATGATATAAGTGAATGCATGGAAGAATACAAAGAATACAATCCAGCTATCGAATGGACTGTTGTACCCAATACAAAATCACTTCCCCATTTAGAGAAGCCTACAGAAGTATTCGATGTGATTCAAACTTATTTATCCTAAAACAAGATAATGTTTCACGTGAAACATACGGTTCGGATATATACTCCGAGCCGTTTTTACTATAGCTGCTAGATGATGAAACCCGTTGATTAACTACAGAACCTATATAAAGAAAGGAAAACACAATATGCTGCGAATTGGATGTCATTTGTCCTCATCAAAAGGATACCGTGCCATGGCAAAGGACGCAAAAAAAATAAACGCAAATACATTTCAGTTTTTCACCCGTAACCCGCGGGGAGGAAACGCCAAATCCATAGATGAAAATGATGTAAAAGAATTTCTGGCGGAAGCCCAGTCACTGGACATTAATCCTATATTAGCCCACGCCCCTTACACCTTAAACGCCTGTTCGGCCGATCCTAAATTAAGAGACTTTGCCAAACGAACCATGGCTGATGATTTAGTTAGAATGGAGTATACTCCTGGCAATATGTATAATTTTCATCCGGGAAGCCATGTAAAACAAGGTACTGAAATTGGCATACAATTTATTGCTGAGATGTTAAATGACATTCTTTCTCCGGAACAGACCACTACTGTTTTGCTGGAAACAATGGCAGGAAAAGGCAGCGAGGTAGGGGGTGTTTTTGAAGAATTGAGACAGATTCTTGATTTAATTGAATTAAACAGCCACATGGGTGTCTGCCTTGATACATGCCATATATGGGATGGGGGATATGATATAGCCAATCACTTAGATGATATCCTGACAGAGTTCGATAATAAAATCGGATTAAAACGTTTAAAGGCCATACACTTAAACGACAGCCAGAATCCTTTGGGCGCACATAAAGACAGACATGCAAAGTTAGGTGAAGGATATATAGGATTGGATACCTTTAAGCGTATTGTCACTCACCCCGAATTGAGACATCTCCCATTTTATCTGGAAACCCCTAATGATTTGGATGGGTATGCACAGGAAATACAAATGATGCGTGAGGCCGCAGATTAAATCTGATTGTATGGAAATTTTTAATGAGTATAAGCATTCTATTGAATTTATATAACACTTATATACATTTATACAAATGCTTACATAAATACTTATATGAATAACTGTATGAATGACTATCTGAATATCTATATGATTATCTATATGATTACCTATATAAATACCTTTATAAATACCTATATGAATACCTATATGAATAAAATAATAGGAAGGCACAAATGACATCGTGCCTTCTTAATTTAATATACAAATTTAATATAGAAAATTAATATACAAAGCATATGTAAAAAAACTCAAAAACACCAAAAAAAGGATGTTTCACGTGAAACATCCCCGCAACCACTTCTACCCCAAAGGCTCCTTGGTCGGCATTCCCGCTTTTCTTGGATACTTCTTTGATATTCCTTTCACCTTCTTAATTATCACCAAAGATCTGGAAACATCTGTACCGGGCAGCATGAATTTATCTACAAATACCAGCTCTCCCCCCAATATTCCAACAGCCTTACCTGCGGACCTAAGCTCATCTTCTATCTCTCCGGATTTATATGGAACAAAGAATCCGCCAATCTTCACAAAAGGCATACAATACTCAGACAAAGAAGACAAATTTGCCACAGCCCTGGATACGCACAAATCATACA
>ENA-UONZ01003334-UONZ01003334.1-human-gut-metagenome-genome-assembly--contig:-C93old-NODE-3334-length-10467-cov-3.854687_pt1 | contig 10467 bp, 11 predicted proteins | sample MGYA00242468_ERZ724015 | MGnify/ENA metagenome assembly ERZ724015
GGAGCGATTGTAAATTGCAAATCGACAGAACCAAGGGGCGTCTGGGCTGTTTGGTTGAAAACAGGACCGCCCCACAGAAGTTTGTGCGGCGGCCTTGCTTAAAATAGGGGATCAGAAAAATGGGAAAACGTGCGGTAATATTAACAGCGCACATAGGTAGGTGATGATAATCAGAGGCCAGCCATAGCGCATGTAGTCCACAATGGTAGACTTTGCGAACACGGACATTCTCTGGTTCGTGCCCGAGGCAAAGGGCGTCATGTAACCGCATCCGGCGGCAATGGCGATGGCCATGATAAAGGCCCGCGGGTCGGCGCCCAGAGTTCCGGCGATGGTGATGGCGATGGGGGAAATCACGCCGCAGGCCGCCATGTTATTCATAAACTGGGTGATGATCACCGTCACGATAAACAGCACGGTGAAGATGAAGTACATACTGGTGCTGCCGCCGATGCTCTGCTCCAGCAGCGCGCCGATCCAGTTTCCCAGACTGCTGTTGGTGATCAACAGCCAGAAGTCCCACGATCATAAACATACGCTCGAAGTTAAAGCCGTGGAGCACTTCCTTCCAGGAAAAACATTTGAATCCATACAGCAGGCCGATGGTCAGATACCCATAGGCGTAGGCGTTGATGTCCAGCGCCTTGAAAAAATCAAAGCTGTTTAAGAGCAGGATCAGGATAAAGGAGAAGAAGCCCAGGAAAATACCGGTCTGCTGGCGTTTCATAACCCGCGCCATGTCATCGGTCCGCTCCTTGGGAGCGGGCATGGAGCTGTCGGCATCCTCCAGGTCGTCGTAGGATTTATTCAGATGGTGGAACATGACCATGTAAATGCCGCCCAGAATTGCGATGGGAATCCCGACCCAGGCGAAGTCGAACATGGCGAAGGGCGTGATGCCCGCCTCCTCCAGCGCCGCGTTGGCGAAAATGTTGGTGTCCGTGCCGATCAGCGTACAGGCTCCGCCCAGGGTGGAGGCGTAGATTACAAAGAGCACAAGCTTGGACCGGCTGATTTTCATTCTTCGGGAAATACCGTAGAGAGCGGGCACCATAGCCATGGTTACGCTGGAATTGGCCATGATTGTGGAGCACAGGGCCGCCAGCACAAAAATGATTCCAAACAGACCCCTCTCGCGATTTTTTCCATGGATATTCCGCGTCATACGTTCAAAGGTCTCGCCGATCTGCTCGTCAAAGCCGGATACCGCCATCAGAGAGGCGTAGACGCTGATGATCATGACAAGGTGCAGGCTGTTGTTGGCGAAAAATCCCCAGACTGTGGCCGCGTCGAGAACATGAGTCAGAATGAGAATCGGGGCAAGCAGCAAAAACAGGAGAGAATTGGGGACTTTGGGATTTGCCAGGATATACACAAATGCGATAGAGATCAGGATGCATAAAATTGTATTCAGCATACGTTATCCTCCTTGTAAAATCAGAGCGTGTATTTTGTGTAGCTTCCGGTACATGGATTTCCGCAGCACACCAGGGCTTCCCGTGCGTCAAGATCGTAAATCTGGGAGGCGATGGTGACGGAGCAGGAGGCCGGGTTCTGCCCAACGCTCTCGCCCGCCTGGGGGGTGTGCTTGCAGATCGCTTCATGGCTGGCCGGGTCGGCCTTGTAATGGTCCTTCAGGCAGTGTGTGATAAACGCGGGATCGATGGAGCCGCGGCGCTGTTCCAGGAGGGAATACAGGCGCACGTCGCGGAAGTTCCCGCCTTTGCTCCGGCAGATATCCCGGTTGGTGGCAAAGTGGTTGGCATGGGTTAAAATGCCACCGGTCGGGTGAAGCTCACTCAGCCGGACCGGATTCACCTCCATATCGACCGCGTTTCCCTCCGCGCTGGCCGCCATCAGATTACAGGAAACGGCCCTGGGCGCATTCCGTACCGACTGGACGGCTTCCTCCAGCGTTTTGCTGGTCAGAATCCGGCGGCGCATGAAATTGGTGGGAACTCCCGGCTGGTCCGTGTCGCCGGTGCTCAGTAGGTTGTTGGTGACCACCGCCACGCCGTGGTTGTTGAAGCCGTGTCGGATCAGCTGTCCGGCCTCGGTCATACAGAAATACCGGGTGCCGTTCTGCTCGTCCACCTTAAGGAGCAGGGAGCTGTCCCTCATCCAGCCCACGTTGTCCCAGTTCATGCCCAGGTAGGTGTGGTGGTCGGCGGAGGCTTCAGGCAGGACCGCGAAGGTAGTGCACTCCTGGATGGGGAATTTTAACAGTTCATAGCGGGTGTTTAAGACCATCATGTCCTCAAAATCCACTCCGGAGCCGCCTGCGATTCCTCTGATTTCCTCCAAAAGATCTTCGTACTCCCGCTCCAGGAAGGGGACAAAGCCCATGGCCTTCTGACGAACCAGGCTCCAGGGGGCCTGCTCTGATTTTAGAAAATGCTCCTGGTATCGTGCGATCCCCCGTTCAATCAAGTCCCTGGCCGCCTGTCCGTGCTGGACGCCGCGCTCGTAGGGGGTGGCGGCGCTGATTGTGACAACCTTAAATTCCATAAAGCCGTACTCCTTTCCATTTCATGTGATGTTCCGGTCATTTGTTAATTAAATTAAAACACAGTATTTACATGTTGTAAAATGAATATTATACTATAACTATATGCATAAAAATGAATGAGATGTGCTGAAGAAGGATTCGGGCACAAATCTGAGGGGAGAGGAACGCGATGGATTTTTACCAGATGGAGCAGATTCTGGCGGTGGCGAGGACCGGAAGTATCTCGGAGGCAGCCAGACAGATGTGCGTGTCCCAGCCCACCATGAGCCACGCAGTGGCCAGGGCGGAGAAGGAGTTTCAGACGAAGCTGTTCGACCGGGGCAGCTATCCTTTGGAGCCGACCTACGCGGGGAAGCAGTATGTGGAGGCGGCACGGGAGATGAGGCGCATTTACCGCAACCTGCAGAAGGTCTGCATGGATGCGGCCAAGGGGTATGCCGGGGACCTGTACATCGGAATCCCCCACAACCGTTCGGCTCAGATACTGCCCAGGATTATCCGGGAGTACCGCCGGATGTTCCCCAACATCAAACTCCACTATTCCTCTGCAAACGCGGAGGATATGAAAGAGCAGCTTTACCGCGGGGAGCTGGACCTTTGTGTTCTTTCAAAGGTGGATCAGGACCCCAGATTCCGGTACGAGGATTTGTTTGTGGAGGAGCTGGTGGCCGCGGCGGCGGACGGTCTGGTGGGACCGGAGCAGCTTTGTGGGGAAAATGCTTCCGCTCTGAAAATAGAAGCGCTGTCCGGGCTGCCCCTGATCCTGCCTTCCGAGCGGTCGGGTCTGGGAAGGATGCTGAAGCTTTTGATGGAATACTACCACATTGACCCGGATGTGCGCATGAGAGTGGGCGGAAATAACGCCCTCTACACCCTGGCCGGTGCGGGCGTGGGGGTCGCGGTGCTGCCCATGGATATTGTGGAGCAGTCGGCGCGGCCGGAGGGACTGAAAACCTACGCATTGTCCGCTGGAGGCATCGGCTGGATGGTCTGCGCCATGCTGGGCCGGGACGCGGTGGTCGGCGAGCCGGAGCGGGCGCTGCTGGAGTTGATCCGAAGGGAGTTTGGAGGGAAGGGGACGGAGGTGGAAGTGTTTCCAGGATTTTACGAGGGAGCGATGTGAGTGGCAGGACGTGGAATGAGCGGTGGCTCAGGAACGAGACACCGGTACCCGGAACAGGCCCCGGAATGAATCAGATCCGGGGCCTGGCCTGTTCGGCCGTTCTTTAAGGAGTCTCTATAACAATATTCCCAATAAGACACTCTGAACCACCAGCACCAGCGCTCCGCCGATGCGGGAACTGATCTGGGCAAAGGACATCAGGTTCATACGGTCGCAGGAGGAGAGTACCATAACGTCACCGTTTCCACCCGCGTTGGCCATACACAGGCCTGCGGTCACCGCGGATTCTACGAAGTAGAACTTGACCAGCATGCCGATCAGGCCCGCGCCGATGATAGCTCCCAAAACCACTGCGGTGGCGATGATGACGAAGCCCGGGGACAGGATGTCCAGCATTGCCTGGAGGTTGAGCATGGCGATGCCGATTCCGGCGGACAGGGGAACTGTGAAGGTGCCCTGGGCGAAGTCGTACCACTTGACTGCGGAATACTCCATACGCTGGGGCAGAATACCGGAAATCTTACAGATCGCCACAGAGATGATGGTCCAGGCGTAGGCGTGCACTATGGGACATACGCCGTTTAGGACGCGGCCAAGGATGAAAAAGGTCATAGTGAGCATAAGGCCTGTGCCCAGGTCGTTCATTGTCATATTGTAATGGTAGCTGGCTTTGCTCTCCTCCACACTATAGCCCTGCATCAGCGCGCCGTTACCGGTGAGCTTGGGCGCTTTTTTGCCCAGGATATTCAGAAAAATGGCGCCAAAGATCGCCAGCCAGTTGCCGATGGTGACTGAGGGGTAGATTTTGGCAAAGGTGACATCCGGGGCCCTGCGATATAAAAGATTGTATCTTTAAAGGACATTCCAAATGCCTGTCCCACCAGGCCACCCAGCAGATAGGCGAAAATCAGACCGCCAGTGATCGGTACGAAGTAGCGGATGCCCGCCTTGATCAGCAGCTCCCGGTTCATCCCAAGGATACTGCCGGTGATCAGAGCGGCGATAAACCAGGAGAGAAAATCCGTGTCGCCCTGGATGAAATTGGTCATGGTCTCCACAATATTCTCCGGCCACAGGCCAAAGTGCTTGATTATAGCGCAGGTCAGGCCGATGGAGGCCAGCCCCAAAGTGTTTTTTATCAGGGGGACCTTCCAGTAGATGAAGCGGATCAGATAACCTAAAGACATGAACAGGGCGAAGCCGCCCACCATAGACGTGGGCAGTTTCCCAAGAAAACCTGCGCCCACGATGATCAGGGAGAGGATCATAAACCAGGCGGTGGGCATATCCATCAGAAAGCGGTTTCCGGTTGTTAAGGTGTTTTGATTGTTCTCCTTCATGGCGTACCTTCGTTTGATCAGTATGTAAACAGCAGTGCAATCACCATTTTCACGGCGTTTTTATAATGTTCCAGGGTAATGTTCTCGTTGGTGGGAGGAACCGGTGTTGGCGGGACCGATACCGGCGATGGGGATATCCGGCCAGGCTTCACGGAACAGTCCGGCGGGGCCGCCGCCCAGCTGGGCCAGCTCGATCACCAGAGGCTTTTCGTAGACCAAAGCCGCCGCACGGGTTAAAGCCTCCTTAAGCGGAATGTCCACCGGGGTTCTGACCGGGGACACACAGCCGTCGATCTCCACGGAAATATCCTCAAAGCCGTGGGTTTTCATATGCTTCTCGATCAATGCGGCCACCTCTTCTGCCCGTTGGTTCATCATCAGGCGGCAGCTCAACCGCGCCCTGGCCCGGCTGGGGACGATTCCTCGGAAGCCGTGGGCGGACTCACCTGCGTCGATGCCGCAGATGGTCAGGGAGGGCTGGGTGTAAATGCGCTCTTTCAGTTCATAACCCGTCTTGTTTAGAAGAAAATGATCGATGCCGTATCGCTTCTTTACGTCCTCCTCCTCGTAGGGAAAGGTTTCCAGAAATCTCCGGTCAGCCTCTGTGACCGGGGCAACATCGTCGTAGAAGCCATCAATGAGGATTTCCTCCTGTTCATTTTTCAGGGAAGCCAGAGCCCAGACCAGACGCCAGGCCGCGTTGGGCAGCATCACACCCATGCGGGAGTGGGCGTCCTCGCGGATGGATTGCACGGACAGATTAATGCCAAAGGAACCGCCCACCCCAAAGCTGGCCCAGGGACGGTCCTTTTCGTCGTTACGGCTGTTCTCCCAGATGATGGCGTCCGCACGGCACATTTCCCGAAAGGTCTCCGGTTCTCTGCGGATCAGGGCTTTTAGTGAGGTGCTCAGGCACTCCTCGTCTCCCTCGGCAAAGACCTTAACATTCACCGGCAGGCGGCCGCAGGCGGCCAGAACCGCTTGGAGGGCGTGGAGCCTGCAGAACAGAGCGCCCTTGTTGTCTGAGACGCCTCTGCCCCAGATGCGCCCGTCCCGGACGGCTGGTTCAAATGGCGGCGATAACCAGCGGTCCACCGCTCCCTCGGAGACCACGTCGTAGTGATGGTAGAAGAAAAGGGTTTTGTCTGTATCCCCCTGTTTTTGTCCCATCAGCACGGGATTCCCGTGTTCTACCTCGTAACGCCGGACCTCAAGGCCCAGCTGCTCCATTTTTTGCAGAATGTACGAGGCAGCGCCCTCAATTCCGGCCTTGTCGGAGGCTACGCTGCGGAAGGAGCAGGCGGTCTGTACTTCTCCCAACATATCGTCGAAGTGCTGGTCCACGTAGCGGAATGCTTCCTCTAACTGTTTTGTGTGATCCATTTTTACTCCTCTCTTGACACGGGTCCAGCGTGGATATAATATCATAACTAAAAAGATATGATGGCAGGGGGATATTCCCAGCCAAGACCGCGCCGAACCGGATACTTGTTCTGACATCATTATAATAAAGAGTAATGTTGGCTGTCTAATACGAAAAAAGGATGAATTTCATAACCAGAAAGGAATAAAGATGCATTTTAACGACTACCACTACATCGCAACAATCGCAAAACACCAAAGCATTACCAAGGCTGCGGAGGAGCTGTATATTTCCCAACCCTATTTAAGTAAATTTTTGAATAATTTGGAAAAGCAGTATGACACCAGTTTTTTTAACCGTACCTCCTATCCCATTACGCTGACATTTGCCGGTGAAAGATACCTGGAGTACGCAAGGCGGATTCTGGATTTGGAGACTGAGCTTAAGGGAAGCATGCAGGACATTATTTCAGGCAGCGCGGGGACGCTGACGATCGGTGTGCCGTCATCGGCAGGTACTTTTTTGTTGCCTTACGTCCTTCCAGTATTTCAAAAACGCTATCCCAAGATTACGGTCTCTCTGGTGGAAAAGAATTCCAATCAGCTGTTGGAGCTGGTGCAGGAGGGGAAGATTGACCTGGGGGTGTTCAGCCGTCCCACCTACCCGGATGATGTCCAGTACGAGTTTATTTTTGATGAGCAGGTGCTGCTGGCAGCTCCGCCCGGTCATCCGTTGGCGATTTCGGCCGTTCCATCCGAGCGGCCGAAGGAGATGAAAATGTGGGAGGGGAGACCCTATACCGTGTTGGAGGAGGATGCATTGAAGGAATTGGACGGGGAACCATTTATTCTTATGCGCGAGGAACTGAGCATGGGGATTATGACACGGCAGGTATTGAATTTCTGTAATGTTACGCCAAAAATCATTATGGTGACGGGGGCGGTTCAGACAGCCTACCGTCTCACCGCCCAGGGCATGGGATTTTCCTTTGTCAGTGAGCTGGGGTTGAAAAACGTCCATTTTAAGCAGGCCCCGCCCTTGTTTCAAATTGGGAAAAAAGGGTGCGCACGCACCTGGGTGGCGGCATATAAAAAGGGCTCCTATATACCGGAGTCCCTGGGATATTTTATGGGATGCCTGAAGCGAGTGGGAGGGGAGTTTATGGGAGCACTATATAATGGAGTGTATGGGGTGGACCTGACGTCCACAGACGAATAACGAATGGGCGGGAAAATTCCCGCCTCACCCCTCGCCCTGCTCGAAATCCACCAACACAATGTCCCCGTCCACGAACCCGGCGCCAAGGCCCTGGAAGGATTTTAACTGGTCCTTGAAGCGGCCGTTTTCCAGATAGGCTTCCAGCTGTGCGACAAAGTCCTCCAAGACCTGCTCCCAGGAAGCGTTCTGCTCCCAGCGCAGCAGGCTGTCCCTTGCGGCGTACACCTCGTCGCAGGCCCAATCCGGGTCGTCGGCGTCAAAGCTGCCCGCGCCGATGAGTTCCGCGGACCAGCAGTGGTCCCCGTCGTCGTAGAGATTAAAATTTACCGCGGCGATGTCCCGGGGAAGGGGCTCCTGCAGCAGGCTGTCCAGCCATTCGGCTAATTCAAGCATTGATTGACCTCCTTTTTCGGTATTGATATCTGATTCCATTGTAGCAGAATGCGGGGGAAATACAAGCGTCCGTTCTGCGCTGGAAATCAGGCCGCGGACCGAATGTTGAGCAGAATATAAATTCCCCGTTTTAATGGACAATAAATTGTAAAAATGATACAATTATCTTATGATTTTACCTGGAAATATATTCTGATTCCACATAGAATGGAGGAACCAATATGAAAAAGCTGAACCGGTTAATGACAGCGGCGCTTGTGATAACATGTTCCGTGAGTATGGTATCCTATGGCGGCACCACCGCGTATCTCAAACAGAATGCGAAGGAGAGCAGCTCGGCCGCCAGGTCCACCTCCGCAGCCGGTTCTGCCGGCGAGTCCCGGACGGCGACCAAGGCGGACAAAAAGGCCCTTGCGGATGCGGGCCGGAAAACCCAGGACCTGACCAGCGTGGAAGTCCAGACCGCTGTAGATCTTGGACTGAAGGCGGGGGATGAGAGCGTCAAGCTGCTCATGATCGTCAAGGTCAAGGTGCAGGACATGGGCAAAAGCAGCATGAAATATCTGACAAGCACTCATATGGAGATGGCGGGGCAGTCGATGGATACAACCGCATTTTATACCAATGGTTATTATTACCTTGACTCAGATGGGGAGAAGCTGAAACTTGAGGTGGAGGCGTCCGATGTTATGGAGGTGTTTGAAAGCAACACCAACGCCGGCTGGCTGGATGGTTCCGACAGTTTTAAGGATTTAAAGGTCCGGACGGAGAAGAGCGGATCCAAAGTATATTCCTTCAGCTGCGATCCCTCCAGCGCGGGCAGCCTGATCTGGAATTTCAACGACCAGCTCGGCCTGTCGGACTCCAACATTGACATGAAGCTGCTCTATGGAACCGTTTATGTAGACTCCAGCGGCTACGTCACGCGGGAATCCCTGGATCTGAAAATGGACTTTGAAGCGGGCGGTCAGACCGCCAGCACGGATATGAAGATCGAGATCAAATTCACCAATCCCGGGAAGGCGGTCACGGTGACCCTTCCCTCCACCGCCGGATATTATTAGATCGCAGGGCGGCAGAGCGCGAGCGGAAAAGCGGGGCAAAAGCTCCGCTTTTTCGGATTGTACGCAATCGCCCGCAGGGGAGGGCATGGTTAAAGGTCTGTTAAATTTTATGGGATTCCCTTGTGCGTGCAGCTATTATCCCATATAATGCAGTCATAGACATATATTGGAAAAGAGGAATGGGAATCGATGAGACATGCGGCAAAAGGGGCGCGGAGATAGACGGATGAAAACAGAAGAGCGAAGAGCATTTATCATAAATTTTTTATACTACGCCATATGGCTGATGATCGCGTTTGTGATTCTGCGGTACGGCCTGCCGATGCTGACGCCGTTTGTGGCGGCGTTTGTGATTGCGTACCTGTTGAATACTCCCATCTGCTTTGCGGCGAAAAGACTGCGCCTGCCCCGGAAGGCCATGGCGATCTTCGCGGTGCTCCTGTTCTACTGCACCGTAGGTTCCCTGATCGCCCTGCTGTTCATCAAGCTGTTTTCCAGCGGGAGAGTGCTTTTTTCAAATTTACCGGCTATCTACAGCCATTACATTGAGCCGGTTTTCGCGGCTGTATTCAGCAGCATCGAACAGACAGTGCTCCGCATGGACCCGTCTCTGATCGGGACCATGGAGGAGCTGGAGGGGCATTTTGCCCAGTCCGCGGGACAGATGGTTTCCAGCCTTTCCATGGATGCGGTGGGCTGGATTTCCGGGATCGCCTCGTCCCTTCCGGGGCTGTTTATCGAGCTGCTCCTTATGATTATCACCACGTTTTTTATCGCTGCGGATTACGACAAGCTGACGGGCTTCTGCCTGCGGCAGATGGGGGAGAAGCCCAAGGGCATTTTCCTGAATATACAATCCTACGTGGTTGGAACGCTGTTTGTGTGCATCCGCTCCTACGCGCTGATCATGTCCATCACCTTTGTGGAGCTGGCCGTGGGTCTGACGCTGATCGGAGTGAAGAATTCGGTGCTTATCGCCTTTGTGATCGCAGTGTTCGATATTCTTCCGGTGTTGGGCACGGGCGGGATCATGATCCCTTGGATGGTGATCACCGCGGTGATGGGGAATCCCCGGCTGGCCATCGGGCTGTTGGTGGTCTATCTGGTGATCACCGTGATCCGCAATATCATTGAACCCAAAATCGTGGGAAGCCAGATCGGCCTGCACCCGGTTGTAACCCTGGTCAGCATGTTCGCCGGGGCCCAGCTGTTCGGAGTGCTGGGGCTGTTCGGGTTTCCCATCGGACTCTCGCTGCTGGGGTATTTGAACGACACGGATACCATCCGCATTTTCAAAAAACCCGAAATGGAGTGATTGGGAAATGCGCCGGTCTCCGCCGTAGAGTTAACAGGGGGCGGCTCCTAAACGCTGCCGGAGAATTATGTGTGATTGTTTAAGCCAGACGGGACTGCACCGGCTGGCTTTTTGCGTGATATGCCAAAAGCGGCTGCCCAAT
>ENA-UONZ01003350-UONZ01003350.1-human-gut-metagenome-genome-assembly--contig:-C93old-NODE-3350-length-10400-cov-44.189367_pt1 | contig 10400 bp, 8 predicted proteins | sample MGYA00242468_ERZ724015 | MGnify/ENA metagenome assembly ERZ724015
AGCATTTTGGCAACGCAGATGCCGTGCCGCAGCCGCCGGAGTGGTGCTTAAGCCGCAAGGCGGGAATTGTGCGGTGTTGCCTATATATAAAGTGCAATGCCGCACTTTCGGCTGCACCAAAAGGTTACAGACTGGCAATATCCGCCAACAGGGCATCTACGTCCTCGTCACGGGTGGCCCAGCTGGTGCAGAACCGCACGGCAGTGTGCTCGGCGTCCGGCTTGGCGGTCAGGGTCATGGCGTACTTCTCGCTCAGGGCATTGTACCAGCTGTTGGGCAGGATGGGGAACTGCTGGTTGGTGGGGGAATCAAACAGCATGGCGCAGCCCTTTGCTTCAAACGCAGCGCGGATGCGCATGGCCTGGCGGTCCGCCTTAGCGGCCATAGTGTAATAGGGGCTGGAACCGGTGCCGTCCTCGCCGTTCAGCAGGGCAAGGAATTGCAAGCCCAGCAGGCGGCCCTTGGCCAGCATGGCGCCGTGCTGCTTGATGGCGTAGCGGAAATCCTGGTCCAGATCGGGGTTATTGATGATAACGGCTTCGCCAAACAGCGCACCGCACTTGGTTCCGCCCAGGTAGAACACATCGCACAGGTTGGCGTAATCCTGCAGATTCAGGTCATTGGCTTCGCTGGCAAGGCCGTAAGCCATGCGGGCACCATCCACAAACAGGTACAGGCCGCAGTCATAGCAGGTGGCGGAAAGGTCGGTCAGCTCCTCCTTGGTGTACAGGGTGCCGTCCTCAGTGGGGTTGGAGATATACACCATGCCGGGCTGGGCAAGGTGCTCGTGGCTGGCATCGGCCCAGTGAGCATCGTAAGCATCCCTCACCTGCTGGGCGGTAATTTTGCCCTGCACGCTGGGCAGGGCAAGGCACTTGTGGCCGGTGGCTTCCACCGCGCCGGTTTCATGTACATTGATATGCCCGCTGTCGGCACACAGCACGCCCTGCCAGGGTTTTAACAGGGCATCCACCACGGTAAAGTTGGCCTGGGTGGCACCCACAAAAAAGTGGACTCCGGCATCCGGGGCATCGCACAGCTTACGGATCAGGCCGCGGGCCTGATCGCAGTAATCGTCCATGCCGTAACCGGGGGTCTGTTCCAGATTGGTCTTTTGCAGCAGGTCCAGCACCGGCTGGGCGGCACCCTCGCCATAATCACATTCAAAGCGGATCATAAGATCGCTCCTTTCCGTTTTAACCGTTCGCTGCGGGCAGAGTACCCGACAGCGTACTTATCCATTATAAAGTCTGTACCGTTTTTTGTAAAGAAAGCACTGTGCAGAAAAGCCGCAGCATCGGCGTACAGGGAGCAAAACAAAAAATCCGGACGCTTTTGGCAAGCGCCCGGATTTTCAACAAGTTCAGCGGTTATCGTGGATAACTTTGCCCTTTTGCACCACGGCAAGGATGTTCAGGTCATCATCGGCCAGAACCACGTTGCCATAGCGCCCGGCGGCCAAAGAGCCATAATCAGCATCAACGCCAATGCTCCGGGCCGGGTTTTCGGTCGCGGCGCGCACCGCGCTTTCCAGCGGAACGCCCATCTCGCACACAGCACGGCGCATGCAGTCATACAGGCAGGTAGCGCTGCCGGCGATGGTATCGGGGTGATCGGTCAGGGTGGCACGGGGGCCGCGCACCGTAACGGCCTGGCCGCCCAGGCTATAAGCGCCGTCCGGCAGCCCGCAGGCCATCATGCTGTCTGCAATCAGGATCACATGGTCATCCCCGAAGGTGTTAAAGGTAAAGCGCACCACAGCGGGGTGAATGTGAACATTATCGGTGATCAGCTCCACATCGGCACCGTCTTCCAGCGCGGCAATAATGGGGCCGGGGGCGCGGTGGGTGATGCCGGGCATGGCGTTATACAGGTGGGTCATGTGGCTGGCACCGGCGGCAAACGCAGCCTTGGCGGTATCATAATCCGTGCAGGTGTGGGCAATCGAGATGCACACCTCGTTGTGGCAATCACGGATAAAATCCAGATTGCCGGGTTCTTCCGGGGCAACGTCCACCAGCTTGATCAACCCGCCACTGCGTGCCTGCAGCCGGCGGAACATGGCGGCATCGGCCCCCTGCACATACTTGGGGTTCTGTGCGCCGATCTTTTTGGGGCTGATGTAGGGGCCTTCCATGTTGATGCCGACCAGGTCAGCACCCTGACCGTTCTTGTGGGCGGCGGCCACATCCATAATGCCGTTCAAAATCTCCTCGCTGAACGTCATGGTGGCGGGGCAGATGGCCAACACGCCTTTGCTGGCCTCAAAATCGGCAATGGCCTGCAAACCGGCTTCATCGGCATCGCAGAAATCATGCCCGACAGCACCGTGGAAGTGAATATCCACCAAACCGGGCAGAGCATAGGCACCGTTGGCATCCAGAACTTCCTCGCCCTCCAGCGGGGGCGCACCAAAGGCAATGCGGCCATCCCGGATGGTCAGATCCCCTGTTTTGAAGGTATGTTCCGGCGTATAAATTCTTGCATTTTTGATAATCATTGAGAAATTCCCTCTTATCAGTTATGCAGTAAGGGCTTGAGCGATACGCTTAGTCCAGCTTGGAAGCAGCTTCGGCATCCAGCACCAGGGTGAAATCCGGGTGCATCTGCAGGATGGAAGCGGGAACTTCCGGCGTGACGGGGCCGAAGAAAGCTTTCTTAATGATGTCAGCCTTGCCAACGCCGTTGGCAACCATCAGAACCTTGCGGGCCTGCATGATGGTTTTGATGCCCATGGTGTAGGCTTCTTTCGGGACCAGATCTTCGTTGTTGTCAAAGAAGCGCTTGTTGGCCTCAATGGTCTCTTTGGTCAGGTGGACACAGTGGGTGCCAAGCTCAAAAGCGGCACCCGGCTCGTTAAAGCCAATGTGGCCATCGTGGCCAATGCCCAGCAGCTGCAGATCCACGCCGCCCAGATGCTGGATGATTTCATCATAGTGGGAACACTCGGCAGCAGCATCCATGTTGGTGCCGGCAGGCATATGGATGGCTTCAGGGCGGATGTTGACCAGGTCAAACAGGTTACGGTGCATGAAGGACCAGTAGCTTTCGGGATGCTCGCGGGGCAGACCGCGGTATTCGTCCAGGTTGACGGTGTTTACTTCCGCAAAATCAAGGTCGCCCTTGTTGTACCATTCAACCAGCTGTTTGTAGGTGCCAACGGGGGTGCCGCCGGTTGCCAGGCCCAGCACGCAGTTGGGCTTCATGATGACCTGTGCCGAGATGATATTGGCCGCTTTGCGGGACATATCATAATAATCTTTTGCACGAATAATTTTCATGGGGAACATCTCCTTATTCTTTTCTGTGCGCGGACAGCCATTACCTATAGTATAGCACAAACACCACAAAGAAACTAGAGATTGTAGAAAAAAGGGAGAAAAAACAAAGAAATATTTTAGGAAAATATAACAAAAAATCCTGGCTCCGGAAGCCGGAACCAGGATGGGGAACGCTGCCTTACAACAGCTTTTGCAGTTCTTCGTAAACAAAGCGGACCTGCGTGCCAAGAATGACCTGGCAGGCCGTGGGGGTGGAGCGGATCACACCGGAAGCCCCGGCGGATTTGAGTGCCTTTTCGTCCACCTTAGCGCCGTCTTTCAGCTGGAAGCGCAGCCGTGTGGCGCAGCAGCTGGCTTTTTGCACATTGGCCTTACCGCCCAGCGCAGCCAGAATGTTGGCGGCGATGCCGGCATGGTCAAGGTCGGCTTTTACCACACCCTCGTTTTCCGCCTCTTTCTTTTTTTGCAGCGCGGCCTTGCTGGTGGAGCGCGCCACAAAGAAGCAGATAACCGCGGCCACAGCCAGCAGCACGGGGATCACGATCCAAACCTTGGGGGCGGCGGGGGCCAGGGCAACGCCGCCGGCAATCACGGCGGCGCACAAAATCAGGGCCAGCACCAAAAAAGCAGGCGACCGGCAGATGCGTTGGAATGAGTTCATGTTACAAAGTACCTCCTTGGGTAGTGTATTTTTGCCGCTGCGGCAAACCCGCAGGAGGCATTTATAGTTCTGATTTTAACATAATCAAGCAAGAAAAGAAAGAGTTAAACGCCAGCTTTTGCCCACCAAAACAAAAAAGCCGCAGGCAGAGCCATGGCGGCCAGCCTGCGGCGTGGAACAAAGGAACCAGAACCCTTGCCCTTGCTGTTACTTAAATTACAGCATCTTCTTCAGTTCATCGAACACGAACTGAACCTGAGGCCCGATGACAACCTGGCAGGAAGTCTTGGACGGGCGGATGACACCGGCAGCACCGGCAGCCTTGACAGCCTTTTCATTCACAGCGGAAGAATCTTTCACTTCAAGGCGCAGGCGGGTTGCGCAGTAGTCAGCACCGGTGATGTTCTCCTTGCCGCCGACAGCAGCCAGAACACCGGTAGCAATCGCAGTGTAGTTGTTGTTGGAAAGCTTGATGTTCTTTTCGCTTTCTTCCACATCGTCGTCCTCACGGCCGGGGGTCTTGAGGTCAAACTTGGTGATAGCGAAGTAGAAGACCAGGTAGAACACAACAAAAGCGGCAATGCCCAGAGGAATGATCATCCAAGTCTTGGCAGCTGCGGGCAGGGAAGCGGAGAAAACCAGGTCCGTTGCGCCTGCGGAGAAGCAGAAGCCAGCGCGGAAACCGGAGTAGTAGGTGATGATGGTGAAAATGCCGTACAGAGCAGCATAAACAACATACAGGGGGAAGCACAGGAACATGAAGCCGAACTCAAACGGCTCGGTAACGCCGCAGACGAAAGCGCAGATAGCGGCGGAAACAACCAGACCGATAGCAGCCTTCTTGTTCTTGGCGGTGCGGACCATTGCCAGTGCAGCACCGGCAATACCGAACATCATGCAGGGGAAGAAGCCGGACATGTACATGCCAAGGCTCCAGCCCACGTCAGCACTGGTCTCGCCAGCCCAGAAGTGGCTCAGGTCGCCCAGGCCGATGGTGTCAAACCAGAACACGTTGTTCAAAGCGTGGTGCAGGCCGGTGGGGATGAGCAGACGGTTCAGGAAAGCATAGATACCTGCGCCGATGCCGCCCATAGCAGCAATGCCGTTGCCCAGAGCAACCAGAATGCCGAAGATAATGGGCCAGACGAACAGCAGGATAACAGAAACCACGATGGAAACCAAAGCGGTCATGATAGCAACGCTGCGCTTGCCGCTGAAGAATGCCAGCCAGTCAGGCAGCTTGGTGCCCTTGAACTTGTTGTAGCAGGTGGCGCCGATGACAGCGGCCAGGATGCCGATGAAGGAGTTGCCGGCGATCTTGCTGAAAGCAATGTAATCAACGGTGCCTTCTTCCAGAGTGGAACCAACAGCAGCGCGGATGGTGCCCACAACAGCGGGGCTGAGCAGCTGCTGCATCATCAAAAAGCTGACCAGACCAGCCAGACCGGCGGTGCCGTCATGGTCGTCTGCCAGGCCGACAGCTGCGCCGATGGCGAACAGCCAAGCCATGTTATCGATCAGAGCGCCGCCAGCCTTGACCAGCAGGAAGCCGATCGTGTAAGCAGCACCGGTAGTAGGACCTTCAGCACCCATAACGGCGGGAGCCAGAGCGTAGCCAATACCCATCAGAATACCACAGACGGGCAGCGCGGCAACGGGCAGCATCAACGCCTTGCCGAGCTTTTGCAGCCATTTCATCATAAGATACATTCCTCCTAATACGGACGTATTTTGCCGGGGTGAAGCTAATGCCCCCGGTGGGGATTGCAAAACCGCTCTGGTTGGCAAAATTCCCGTTCATGCAGTGGTAAATAGGAACATTGTTTGCGGTATAACAATCTGTTAAATCTATCTTAACATATTTTCAATAAATTGCAAATATATTTTGTCAAAATAGCACAATGCCGAAAAAACAAAGGTGACATTGGTTATATTGCTAAAAATATAACGCATTTTGACCGAAACTTGAAAGAAAGACAGGTGCCCCCGGCGCTTTAACGAAACAAAGAGATAGATAAAGATAAGATAAAGTGAGCGTTTTTTGCTAAAGTATTGCAACAAAAATACATTTGAAAAGACTGTACAAAAACGCATTTCTGTAATAGTTAGCAGCTGAAACGGGCAGCTGCTGGTGCAGGGCAAAAAACGTGCGGTGCGGCTGGCGGGCGGGGCGGAAAATGTGATGTCTGCCATGGTAAAACTTTTGTGCAGCAGGTACGGGCAAATCAAGAAAAAAGGAAATAAAAAATCCTGGGACGCCGTAAAAACGGCACCCCAGGCAAACGGAGTTGAAAATGGCAAAATCAGTTGTTGGCGCTGAACAGCTGGGGCGCAGCCTTGTACAGCAGCGCCACGGCAATGGTGGTCATAATACCTTCCGGCAGCATGTAGGAGCCGTTGTAAGTCAGGCTGTAGATCCACGCGGGCAGACCATCGCTCAGGTTGCCCCAGATCAGCACGCCGGACAAAAAGCTGCACAGGAAACGCAGCACGCACACGGCGGCGGAGCCCACGGCCACGCCGACCAGCTTGTTTTTGAACGGCTTGGCAAACACGCAGGCAAGCCCCAGAAAGGAGAAGGCCAGCACATAATCCAGCAGGATCATGCCCACCAAAGGCAGCAGGCCGGGCGCCGGGGGCGCATAAAAGCCCAGCAGCATCTGCAGCAGGCTGTTCACAAAGCCGGTGAACAGGCCCCACTTGACCCCGTGGCGGAAGGATACCAGAATGAACGGCACCATGCTGAACAGCGTGATGGAGCCGCCGTTGGGCAGCTCATAGATTTTGATGTTGGCCAGGATGGTGCCCAGCGCAATCATCAGGGCGCATTCTACCATAATGCGCGTTTTGGTGTAAGAGGATGACATATACATACCACTCCTGAAAAATAGTACATAAAAACAAGAAAAGCGCCCACAGGTACAGCGGGCGCCAAAAGCGTTGTGAGCAGTATATAACCACAGCAAAACTTCCTACGCCGGCATTACCCGGATCAGGTATAGGGTGCTCAAAACACAGTTGCTTTGATCTCAGCCGGAGATGCCCTCCAGCGCCCCTGTTCTTATGTCCGGTTCCCAGTATAGCAGGAAATGCCGGTTTGTCAAGGCGGAAAACTACTCGATCTGCCAAATTCCGCCGCTTAACGGTGCAAGGTCCAGCGCCAGCCATCCGTTGGCAATGGGGCGGGGAGCATTATCCACCCAGCCCGCGGCAAACAGCGGCAGGGCACAGCTGCCCCAGCCCGGCTTTAACCCAAACCCCTGTACGGCCTGTGTGCCGGTGTTCAGGGCGCACAAAAGTGTTTCACAGCCGGCCTGCAACGTAAAGCCCAGCACGCCGGTGCTTGCATCCTGCGCGGTCCAGGCAAAGCTTTGGGGCGCATACAGCGCCGGGTGTGCCAGGCAGAAAGCATTCAGCGCCTTACTGTAATCAGCCAGGGCGCGGTGCCCGGCGTCCGCCAGCATAGCCCAGTTCGGCTCCCGGCCATCGGTAAAGGCATCCGGCTGGCCGAACTCCACCCCCGCAAACAGCAGGCTTTTGCCGGGGCGGGCGGCCTGTAATAACAGCAGCAGCCGCATCTGGGCCAGCTTTTCTTCTACATTGCCATACAGGCGGGTGAAAATGCTGGCGGGGTGGTTTTCATCGTGGCTCAGCGCGTTGATGCCCTGCACCGCGCCAAAGGGGCCAAAGCTGCCGCGCAACTGCCGGAACAGAGCGCTGCGCCCGCCGAACGGCGCGGCAAAATAGGCCAGCGTATCCTGTGTCCAGCCGATCTCCCACACATAGTCAAAGCCCAGCCCGCCGCTGGCGGTATCGGAGGTGGCGTTCATGGAACCGGCGCTGTCCTCTGCCACCAGCATGCAGCCGGGGAACCGCGCGTGCAGCCCAGCTGTCAGCGTTTTGAAAAACTCTGCTGCCTGCCAGCCGTTGGGGCAGTGGTACAGCGCGTTGCCGATGGCATCCACCCGCAGGCCGTCGCACCGGCACACCTGCAGCCAGAACGCCGCCGAACTGAGCAGAAAGCTGCGCACCGGCGGGCTGGCCAGATCAAAGTTCAGGCTGCCCCAGTCACTGGGGCCGGATTCAAATAAAGGCGCACCGTCAAAACAGGCCAGGCGGTCGGCATCCGGCGCAAAATGGACCGGCACAAAATCCATCAGCACGGCAATGCCTGCGGCGTGCAGGGCATCCACCAGCGCGGCAAAGCCTGCAAACCCGCCAATGCGCTGGGTGGGGGCAAAATACCCGCACCCCTGGTAGCCCCAGCTGCCGTCAAACGGGTATTCTGCCAGCGGCAAAAACTCCACATGGGTGTAGTGGTGCTCCACAAGATAGGGCACCAGACTTTTTACCAGCTCCGGCCCGGTGTAATAGCGGCCGTCCCAATGGCGGTGCCAGCTGGCGGCGTGCAGTTCGTAAATCAGAACGGGAGCATCCCGGCGGGCACCGCGCAGCAAGGGCGCGGCGAACGGGTAATTCGGATCCGCCAGGCGGGAAGCCGTGCCGGGCAGAGCTTCAAACGCAAAGGCAAACGGGTCTGCCCGCAGCTGCCAGCTGCCGTCCGGCCCCTGAATGTTATACTTGTACAGCTGCCCAAGCTGCGCCTGGGGCACCCGCCCGCGCCACAGGCCGTCCTCACAAAAGGTGAGCTCGGCGGCGGAATAGAGATCCCAGCCGTTCCAGTCCCCCAGCAGCTGCACGCGGCGGGCGTGCGGCGCCCACAGGGTAAACAGCCAGCCGCGCCCCGGCCCCGCCGGGTGGGAACCCAGCAGGCGGTAAGCGTCAAAGCTGATGCCGCAGAAAAACTCTTCCACATCCGGCCGCATAGCTCTGCCCCCTTACCCTGCAAAATTGAACGTGTGTTAAATAAACTTATTATAACATAGGCACGGCCCTTGCGCAAACAGGGGGCGGCCCGTATAATAAAATGATGTGTCTGAAACGTCGAAAATATCGTCTATTTCTACAAATATGGCGGGATTTTGTGTTAAAAGGTCTTGAAATCCACAAAGGATTCCTGCGGCTCTTTGCCTTACATCCTGCTTGTGTTTGCGAAATATCCGTCATTTTCTTTGTTTTCAGATGCACCAGATACACCTTAGAAAAATTATGAGATAAAAGTTGCGATAAATAGGGGAAAACAAGATGCAGAAAAAAGTATCAGCCGCCGTGCGTGCGTTTGGCCGCGCCCACAAAGCCGGGCTGGCCCTGCTGGGCGGCGGGGTGGCGGCGCTGGGGGTGTTCTGGGCCGCACGCCGCAGTGCCGCGGCCATGCAGTGGTGGGTGGAGTATGTTTCCATGCCGGTCAAGCGGTTTGTTTCTGCGCTGGTGGAGCCGCTACCCTTCAGCTTTTGTGAGCTGGCTGGCACGGCGGCCATTCTGATCTGCCTGGTTCGGCTGGTGCAGCGCATTGTGCGGGCTATGCACCGCAAACAGGCAGGCTTTGCCGCCTGGGTGCTGCATGTGGGCACCGCGGCGGTGTGGATCTATGCCGGGGTGTGCGCTTTGTGGGGCACCCAGTATTATGCACCCAGCTTTGCCGCGCAGGCCAACATGCAGGCCCCGGCCCTGAGCGTGGAACAGCTGGCCGCCACCACCGTGTGGTTTGCCGAGCAGGTGAATGCCACCGCTGATACCGTCCCACGGGACGAGACCGGTCTGTTCGCCGTGAGCAAGGAGAAAATTTTGCTGAACACCGGCCATGTATATGACGGCATTGAGGCGGAATATCCCTTTTTGGCCGGGCCGCACCGCAGCCCCAAACCGGCGTTTTATTCCAAGCTGATGAGCGCGGCAGGCTTTACCGGCTACCTGTGCCCCCTGTTTGGCGAGAGCACCCTGAATGTGGACTGCCCGGCGGTGTTTTTGCCCGCCACCATTGCGCACGAGTTCAGCCACCAGCGCGGCGTGGCGGCCGAGCAGGAAGCAAACTTTGTGGCGATCCGGGCTTCCACCACCTGTGGTGATGCGGCATATGAATATTCCGGCTGGCTGATGGGCTACCTGTACCTTTCCAACGCCTGGTACAGCGCTGACCCGCAGGCCGCCAGCGAAAATTACCGCACCCTGTGCGATGCTGCCCGCACCGACCTGGCCGATAACAACGCCTATTGGGCCAAGTGGGAAGGCCCGGTCAAAGAGGCAGGCAGCACGGTGTATACCGGTTTTCTGCGCGGGTATGACCAGACCCTGGGCATGAAAAGCTATGGGGCCTGCGTGAATTTGTTGGTGGAGTATTATTATCCGATGGCGCAGGGGGGAATAAGTTTATAGTGCGATAACAGAAAAAGCATATGCCGGGCGCGGAATGCGCGGGCATATGCTTTTTGTGATGATGGAAATTTAAGCGGGCAACGGAGTTTGAGGTGAGGGGGATTAGACAGGGCCCGACATGCGGGACGATGCAAGGGCAACACCGCACAATTCCCGCCTTGCGGCTTAAGCACCGCTCCGGCAGC
>ENA-UONZ01003358-UONZ01003358.1-human-gut-metagenome-genome-assembly--contig:-C93old-NODE-3358-length-10355-cov-4.700874_pt1 | contig 10355 bp, 9 predicted proteins | sample MGYA00242468_ERZ724015 | MGnify/ENA metagenome assembly ERZ724015
GAACAATGTGGTAGCGCTCAAATGCCGGGATGGGAACCTCCGGCCCGCTTAAATCGTAGGAGGCCTCAAAGGTCCGGCTGATGGGTGCGAACATCAGCACGAAGCGGTCGGGATTCTCTAGCTTCTCCTTGGTGGGAGGCCAGAGCAGTTCCTGATAGAGCAGGAAGACGATCCGCGTTGACAGCTTCTCCGCGGTCAGGCGGCGGTCGATCTCATTGAGCAGGGAGACATATTGATCGGAGGGCGTCGTCTGCCGGCACCCGCAGCACTCGCAGACGTTGTTGTATTCGTCGGCCAGCCAGACATGCAGGTAGTCTACGGCCGGATTGCTCTTTGCGTATTGTACCACCAGATCAGCAAAAATGTCTATCGAATCGCCGTTGTGAAAACAAAGATTGGTGTTTGCGGGACTGCCCTGCCACAATTCACGCCTGCCCGCGATTTCGGCCGTCATGGCCTGCTTCTCCGGGGTGAGGGGGCTCCGCTCCTGATCCCAGGAGACGGTCTCATAGCCCAGGACTTCGCCGGTCCATCCATGTCCGGCCTTGTGGAGCAGAAGCCCCCGCTTTTTCAGCTCTCCCTCCAGATCTGCGGTATCCTTCTGCGCGTCCTCCACGCTGTAGGGCTTGGGCTGCAGATACGGGTTGCCCTGATGCTGATACCAGCGGGCCAGGAAAGCAAACGGCACTTTGAACTGGAAGAAGAAGCTGTTGTATCCGAGTTTCGGGAGCCAGTCAATGAATGCCAGGATATTTTCACGGGAGTCCGCGCCCTCAATGCACACACCGCGGTGGCGGAAGGAGGCGCGCTTGGTATAGTCTGCGGGAATGGACTGCATGGAGATGGTGGGAACAACTTCGCAGTCTTTACCCGGCCCAAGGAATCGGCAGCCCAGGTGGTGGAGATAGTCATAGACGCCCAGCAGGACGCTGCGGTCGTTCACGCCGCTGATCTCTCCTCCATCCGGCCCGATCTTCACGGAAAACCCATCCAGAGGCTCTTGGCTTGACGCAGCAAGCTGGAACGTGAGGCCGGAGGTGGAAGGGAGCATTTTCGTCAGATATGTCTCCAGCTCTGAAGCTGCAAATTGTATCGTTTGAGATGCCGTGGGGCTGCAGGCAATTTTCATATGGATCATTACCTCCCAGAAAGAAAATGACAAATAAAGAGGACCCTACGAACCGGACAAAAGCCGTTCCATAGGGTCCGTTCCTATGCCTACTTTATCCGCGGAGAGGCAGGATGAACACCTTAGATGCCGAGGGCTTCCCTCATCACATCATAAAGAACAACCGTGCTCATATCCACAGCCTCGTCCTCGGTAATAGACTCGCCATCCAGGAAGTCCTGCTGGAGGTGATCGTAATAGCCCTCCATAGTGCCGTCCTGCAGATTGGAAGTCAGAGTGGCAATGTCAAACCAAGTGGCGTCGCCGGTCTGGGCCAGGTTGGCCTCCAGGCTGGTCTTGGTCTGGTCAGCACACCACTGGGCAACTTCCTCCCAGTTGTCGGGGTTGGAGCCGTAGTCCATGCCCTTGTACAGCGCGCGGGAGAAGCGGACCAGAATGTCGTGGTTCTCCTCGGCATAGTCAGGCAGGCAGATCCAGCTGGACAGGTTGATGGAGCCGTTGGAAAACTCGATCTCCTTGGAGCCCTCGACCTGGTTGAGGATCTCGGTGGTGTAGGGGTTCCAGGCGACCGCAGCATCAATGGAGCCGGACACCATGGCGGAGACCATGTAGGACACATCCATGTCGAACAGCTCCACATCGTCCTCGGTCAGGCCGGCCTGGGTCAGAGCGCTCTGCATGGTGGACTCGGAGGAGGAGCCGCTGTTGTAAGCGATGTTCTTGCCGGCCAGATCCTCGATGGACTCGATACCGCTAGTGCCGCTCACGACGATCTTATCGCTGGTGTGGACGGAGCTGGGGGCGAAGACAACCGCACGGCCCTGGATGCACAGGGTGTGGGCGCCCTTGCCGATGTAGGCCAGGTCGATGCTGCCGCCTTCCATAGCGGCTACCTCAGAAGGACCGTCGGCAAACTCCCACAGCTCGACGGTGATGCCCTCCTCCTCGAAGGCGCCGGTGTTCATGGCGGACAGGACGCCCCACAGAGAGGCATAGTTGGGCATGTAGCCGATGCGCAGGGTGATGGGCTCAGTGCCGGTGCTGGCGCTGGCGTCAGAGCCGGAGCTGGCCCCGCCGTTGCCGCACGCGGCCAAAGAAGAGACCATGGCGAGTGCAAGCAGCATAGATGTGAGCTTCTTCTTCATTTTTCTTCCTCCTAAAAATGTTTGTGTTTTATCCGTTGATCCGCCGGAGCGGCAGATAACTTTACTTCCGGACCTCCAGGTACTCCTGGTAAACCTCGTTCCAGACCTCAGCCTTCAATTCCATGAAGCGGGGGTCGCTCTTGGTGCCCTGATCGCGGGGATAGGGGATGTCCACGTTCACGATCTTCTTGATGCGGCCGGGGCGGGCGGACATGATCACAACCCGCTGAGCCAGAAGGATGGCCTCGTCTACGTCGTGGGTGATGAAGAAACAGGTCTTCTTCTCGCCCTCCCAAGTCTTCAAAAGCTCAGTCTGGAGCTGCGCGCGGGTCTGGGCGTCCAGAGCACCGAACGGCTCGTCCATCAGCAGAACTTCAGGGTTGTTGGCGTAAGCGCGGGCGATGGCCACACGCTGCTTCATGCCGCCGGACAGCTCCTTGGGGAAGGAGTTCTCAAACTCCTCCAGACCCACCAGCTTGATGTACTTGCGGGCGATCTCTAAGCACTGCTCCTTGGGCATGCGCCTCATTTCGGGACCAAACATAACATTCTGCAGAACGGTCAGCCAGGGGAACAGGGCGTACTGCTGGAACACCACGCCGCGTCTTACGTCCGTGCCAACGATTCGCTCGCCGTCCAGATAGCACTCGCCGCTGGTGGCCTCGTGCAGGCCGGCCAGGATGTTTAGCAGAGTGGATTTGCCGCAGCCGGAAGGACCAACTACACAGACAAACTCATTCTCCATAATGTCCAGGTTTACGCCGTTCAGCGCCACAGTCGTGCCGTGCTCGCCCTTATACTCTTTTACTACATTCTGAATGCTGAGCTTTACTCTTCGCGTCTCTCCTGCCACGATGTCAGTCTCCTTTCAATGATGTCCACAAACAGGTTTAACAGAAGTCCGATGATGCCGATGATAATAATGTAGGCCAACATCGCGCCGGTCTCGAAGGTGGTCTGCAGGCTCCGAATCCGCATGCCCAAGCCGCCCTGTGCACCAGTGGATTCCGCAGCGAGCAGGGTGGTCAGGCCAGCACTCAGACCCAGCCGTACAGCTGTGATGACGAAGGGCAGAGTCGCGGGCAGAATGATACGGAAGAAGATATCCATATCGTTGGCGCCGAGAACCCGGGCAGCCTTGATCAGAGTGTTGTCAATGCTGCGGATGCCGTGGAAAATCGTGATGGACATGGTCATGAATGTGCAGATCCAAATCAGGATGATCTGGGGGGGCTTGCCGACGCCGGCCGCAATCACGATCAGTGGCGCGTAAGCCAGGGCGGGGATGTTGCGGATGAAGTTGATCCAGGGCTCGATGATCTTGCGCACCGGCATATACCAGGCCATGAGGAATGCAGCCGGCACAGCGGTGAGGAAGCCTAAGCCGAAGCCCGCTGCGATGGAGGTCAAGCTGCTGAACAGGTCAGACCAGAACGCACCGCGGTCGATCATGGTCTGGAGTCCCTCAATTACCACCGGGATAAAGGGGAAACTGTTTCCTGTCCGCTCACCGAGGGAGAGCAAGTACCAAACAACCAGCGCTGCGCAGAACGAGAGCAGCAGCCAGAGTTTGTCACTTATTCCCTTCTTTTTTGTCTTCCCTTTCATATGACACCTTCCTTTTTGCGCTTTTTTTCACATTTTCCACGGAGTATTCCGCTGCCTTCGTCAACCGCATACGCCCGTGCAAAATGTAAGAGAACCAATGAAGTCCAATGGCAGTGCCGGCTCAGACAGATGCTTCAATCCGCTGCGAGCGGCTGAAAGAAGCACCAGGCGGCAGAAGAATCGCTCCAGGACGCTCTGCAAGCTGATGGCCTGGGCCCGGGTAGCCTGTCCAAGGCTCGATGCAGACCCAGCCGGGGATCTCAGGGAGGCTCCAGAGAAGGACGTAGGGGTAGCCCTTCGTGGCAACTCGCAGATAACGACCGGTATCAATTTCCTCCAACTGAATCCATTCAGACTGCAGATTGGAAAAGCAGATGCTGTCGTTCTCAAAGAGACTTTCGGTAAGAGCAAGCCGGTCGCTTCCGTCAGGGCTCTCCTGCGTTTGGAAACGGATGCAGTAGTCGCGGATGCTCCGCCCGGCTGTAAAAGGGCACCGAAGTCCGGTGTGGAATCCCAGTTGCACGGGCATATCGCTTGCTCCAAGATTGTTGATCGTACAAGTGGTGGTTAAAAATCTTCCCTCAAGCACATGGCTGGTCTCGAAGGAAAAGGGCCACGGCCACCAGCTGCGGTCGCCAGCCCACTGAAGCCGGAAACGGAGATGATCCGCTCCCTCCTCTACAAGGCTGTGCTCCATGTCCCGCACAAAACCGTGGGCGCCGGCTTCATAGCGGACACCGTCCACAGAGAACCAGCCGCCGTCCACCTTCCCGCACCAGGGGAAGCAGACCGGGGCCCGCCGGGGCCAAAACTCCGGGTTTCCATCCCACAGGCAGGAGACGGAGTCCCCGCCCAGCGTGTGAATATCCCAGAGTTCCGCCCCTTTGCTGTTCACGGACACTGAGAGAGATTCATTTTTTATAGAGTAGATCATGTTCCCTCACCATCCGTACAGGCTCTCAGATGAAGCAGTTGACCAGGTTGTAGCAGCTGATTGCGGTAATGACAATAAGCAGCCAGAAGAACAGCCGGTCGACGTCACTGTTGCTCAGTTTTTTGCTGATGCTGCGCCCCAGATTGCCGCCCAGGATGCCGCCGACTAACATCACAAGCAGGACCGGCCACTCAAATTCCGGGACGGTGCCGCGGGCAACGGTGCTGATAAAGCTGGCGGACTGGGAAAACAGGATCACGTACAGGGAGTTGAGCGCAGCCGTCTTGGTATCCATGGAGAAAAAATAGTACAGCACGGCCAGATTGATAGGGCCGCCGCCGATTCCCAAAAAGGCGGATAAAAGGCCCAGTACCAGACCGATGCACACACAGACCACCGGCTGGGTCACATTCCTGGCGGTGATGCGCGGCCGGTTCAGAGTGTACGCCAGAACCCCGAGGGTAAGGGCGATCATCATGACCTGCTGCGCCACGGAGACGGTCATGCCGCCGGCGGCACGGACCAGCTCGAAGAGCTCTTTGCCGACCACGCCGCCGATGGCAGCGCCTATGGCCAGCAGCGTGCCCCTGCGGGGCTCCACCTTCACGTCGCCTCTGCGGCTGCGGATCATCGACGTGATGGTCATGGCCAAAACGGTACAGCCGGACAGGAAGCTGACGGTGGCTACCGGCATGCCGGAGACCGCGTCCAGCACCGGCTTGATGATGACGCCGCCGCCCACTCCGCTGATGCCGCCGATGGTCGTGGCTAAGAGGCAAATCAGGAAGCTGAAGAGGATCTGCATACTCAGCAGTCACTCCTCTCAGCGAAGCTGGGCAAAGCGATTGTCATACGCCCCAAGCAGAGGCAGACAGTAGTCCCGAAACTCCGGACGGATGCTGGCGCCGTCTTCGCCGATCCACTCCAGGGGGAACTTTTTCTCAGCGTTGGCGACCTGCTCCAGGGGAACAAGGCAGGTCTCGCTGCGGTACTCCGGCTCCCGGGTGGTCTGGAAGCCGACCATGAAGCCGGTCTTGCCCTCCACAGCGGAGCGCACGGCCACAGCACCGGCCTCCTCGGCCTCCCGCTGGTCCACCTCGGACATGAGGGCCACGCTGACCCGGCCCAGCAGACCGGGCTTCTCCGACCGGGACTTCAGGCCGGTCTCCTGCATGATCATGTCGCTGAGAGTCTGGGCGGCGCCGCCGGGAATCTTGTGGCCGAAGCCGTCCACGATGCCAGAGTCGGCCACAGGAGAGCCGTCGGCGTAGTGGATTCCCTCGGATACGGTGACCAGAAGGCCGCGGCCCTTGCTCCACTTCTCTTTGACCGCGGACAGGAACTGCTCCTTGTCGAAGTTGGTCTCGGGCAGGTACACCAGATGCTCGCAGGGCATCTGGTCGGCAAACAGGGCGGAGGCGGCGGTGATCCAGCCGGCGTTGCGGCCCATGAGCTCCATCACCACCACATGGATGGGCAGGGCGGAGGCGTCAAAGGCCAGCTCCAGGGCGGACACCGCGGCATATTTGGCCGCACTGCCGAAACCGGGGCAGTGGTCCGTGACGGCCAAGTCATTGTCGATGGTCTTGGGGATTCCGATGACCCGCAGCTCGTAGCCGGACTGGCAGGCCAGCTGATAGACCTTGTGGCAGGTGTCCATGGAGTCGTTGCCGCCGTTGTAGAAGAAGTAGCGGATGTTGAACTTCTTGAAGCACTCAAGCACGGCTGGATAGTCGGCGTCGGTGAGCTTGCGGCGGCAGGAGCCGATGGCGGAGGCCGGAGTGCGGGCCAGCAGGTCCAGCTGCTCCTGGCTGAACTGACCCAGATCCATCAGGTCCCCGGCCAGAATGCCTTCCGCACCGAACCGGGCGCCGTAGATAGTTTCGATCTCCTCATGGAGCTTGGCCTCCCGGACAGCTCCCAGCAGGGAGCTGTTGATGACCGGGGTGGGGCCGCCGCCATGGGCAATGAGCATATTTCCTTTCAGCATATGTACCGCGCCTCCCTTACACCGTGGTAAGGTCGTCGTCCTTCATGCACAGGTGGACGGCGCCCACTTTGAAGGTCTTGGGCAGAGCCAGGATGTTGGGGTTGGGACCCACGAACTTCTTCTTGGCGTCCTCCAGAGCCTCCTCGAAGGTGGCCCGGGTCTTCAGGCCCATGCCGCGGGCGATGCCGGGCTCCTGGGCGCCCACGATGTAGATGGCGGAGGTGTTCATCTCAGCGATGTGGCCGCAGCTCATCATGGAGAAGCCGTGGAAGGGATGGAAGGCGTTGCAGTAGCGGTACTTGCGGATGTACTCCTCATTGGTGGCGAAATACTCGCCGTAACGGTTCATATCGGGGAGGATGTTCATGTGGTCGTGCTGGAACATCTCATACAGCTCCCGGAGGTAGGGCCAGCGCTCGTCGTGGAAGTAGCCGTTGCAGATGGAGGAGCAGATGATGACGCAGTTCTCCTTCATAACGCGCTTGTGGCGGATCACCTGGGCGGACAGGGCCTGCATCATCTGGATGGGGTTGGTGCCCATGCCGTCGCCGTAGTGGAAGTCCTGGGGCATGCCGAAAACCATGACGTCGAATTTCTCCTCTGCCCAGGGCACGTAAGTGCGCTTGTTGGCGATCTTCCAGGACTCGGGCTGCATCACCTTGGCGTAGCCGGAGAAAATGGCGATCTGGCGGGAGTAGGTGTCCAGCACGGCGTCGCAGCAGAAGAAGGGGTGGCCCATCTTCTCCTCCATGTGCATGCCGATCTCGTCGAACTTGGTACGCATGAGGGAGTGACCGGACACGGGGGTGAAGTCGGGACGGTGCATGACCTTGGGGACGTGGTGGCTGGCGATGCTCCGCCAGTGGGTGATGCCGGTGGAGCAGTGCTTGTAGCCGCCGGAGTAGCCGCCGTAGGGGTTGCCCTGGGTGTGGCCGATGAGGATGGGGATGTCGCACTCAAAGACGTACTTGTTCATCAGCACCGGGTCGCCCCGCTGGGTGACGCCCAGGTCGACCATGTGCTCGGGGTCCTCGCTGTCGTGGCTGGTGATCTGGTTGGTCCAGTAGAACTCGTTGAACAGGTCCTCGCCCAGGATCTTCTTCATCTCCGGCACGGTGGCGCGGGGGTGCAGGCCGTTGGAGAACAGGAGCAGGATGTCCTTCTTCTCCACACCGGCGGCGTACAGCTCGTCCAGGCAGGCCCGGATGGAGACGCGGCGGTGGGCGGTGGGCTGGGTGCCGCCCTTGACAATGTCAGGGATGACGAAAACCACAGTCTTGCCGGGGCCGGCCAGCTCCTTCAGAGGAGGCATCCCCATGGGGTGGCGGATGGACTCCAGGGTGGCGGCGTACAGGCTGTCCCAGTCCTGAGGCAGGCAGGGGGGATCGGGCACGGTCTCGCCGGGGATAAAGACCTTGGTGTTGTCGGGCAGCTCGGCGCTCATCAGACCGTGGCCGTATTCAAAATCAAGTTTCATGTCTGTCTCTCCTTATTTTCCAAGGTAGGTTTTGATGATCTCCAGATACTCGTCGGGGTAGAAACCGATCTCACCCTGGAAACGGGTCAGGGCAATCAGGCCGCCGTCGATCTCCTCAATGGAGGCAAGCATTTCGGCGTTGTCCACCTTCAGGCCGCCGCCGTACACCACATCCAGGCCGCCGGTGCGCTCCTTGACAAAGCGGGCGATCTTGGTGATGTAGTCCTTGCCGGCCGGGGTCTTGCCCGGGCCAATGGACCAGACGGGCTCATAGCCGATGACTACCTTGGAGGTGTCCACGCCGTCCAGGCCCACGCTGAGCTGCTCGCCCAGGACCTCCTGCCAGCGCTCCTGCTCCTCGCTCTTCTCGCCGATGCAGTAGAGCACGGTCAGGCCCTGCTCCACAGCCAGGCGGATCTCCTGGTTCAGGAGGCGGTTGACTGCGGCGGTGTCGGTCACCCCGGCCTCAGCCAGGATGCCGGCCTTGTCGTTGCGCTCCTCGCAGTGGCCGATGATGGTGGACGTGCACCCCATCGCCTTGGCGATAGAGGCGGGACGGTTGGTGGTGAAGGCTCCGAAGTTTCCGCCCACGGCGGTGTTCATCCGGTAGACACCCTGGCAGCCCACCTGAACGGGGCTGTTTTCGCACAGGGCACTCACAGCGCCCAGGATGTGAGCCTCGGGGAAGTATTGAACAAACTCAACCTGGCTGGGGTCGTACTTCTTCAGACCATCCTGGGTGTGGGAGACAATATAGCTGCCCCAGTCCTTCAGCGGGGCGATCCGGTTGACGCCGCCGTACTCCACGGGAACGTCGAACCGCTTCAGATTCAGATACAGATGCTTCATGGCCGCTCCTCCTTACTTCTTGTAGAAGGCGATCATATCCTCTAGGGACTTCTGCTCCACCAGAGGAGCCTTCCCGTAGGAGCCGAAGTTGACGATCAGGGAGCCGACCGCCTCCTTCACGCCGGCCTCCACCCGGCTCATGAGCAGGGCCACATCCTCGTCAGGCACATTGCCGGTGAGGATGGTGTCCATGATGGGCGGGAAGAACACACGGGGATCGAAAGCGGACTTCTTCTCCTCCAGGAGGGCGTACACACCGCCGATGGAGGCGCTCTTCTGCAGCTCGGGCTGCTGAGCAAACAGCTCCTTCATGTTCCGGGTGACAGCCAGGCGGATGTCAGTGTCCACGTTGATCTTCCGGATGCCGCAGGGAATGGCGGCGATGAGCTCGTCCACATTGATGCCGTAGGCGTTCTGGATGTCGCCGCCCAGGTCGTTGATCTCCTTGACGATGTACTGAGGCACGGTGGAGGAGCCATGGGACACCAGCGCGCAGAAGATGCCCAGCCGGTTGATGCACTCCTTGATGGCGATGGGGATCTCACGGCGCAGCTTGGCGTTCTTGCCCTTGTTGGCGCCGTGCTGGGTGCCGTAGGAGATGGCCAGGGCGTCTACCCCAGTATCCTGGATGAACTTCACCGCGTCCAAGGGGTTGGTGTAGGTGGAGGTGGCGGCGAAGACGTGGTCCTCCTGGCCGCCCAGCACGCCCAGCTCGCCCTCGACGCTGACGCCCCGGGCGTGCGCGTACTTGACCACCTCGCGGGTCAGCTCAATGTTCTGATCCAGCGGCAGGGAGGAGCCGTCGATCATAACGGAGGTGTAGCCGCCGTCGATGGCAGCCACGCAGGAGTCAAAATCCTTGCCATGGTCCAGATGAAGTACGATGGGGATGGGAGAGTTCTCACCGTACTTCTTCACCGCGTTGGCAATGTTCCGGGCACCCTTCTTTTTGTCCTCCAGGGTCCCGTTGGCAAAGTCCACACGGCCGCCCATGAAAGCGTTGGCCAAATCCGCGCCCTGCAGGATAGCGGGAGAGCGGAAGGTTTCGTGCATCTCAATGACAGCTTTGGCCTGTGCCACAGCGTTAACATTGAACGCACCCTGAGCATAATTGTGAGTTTCGGCGGCCTCCATGAGAGGTCTCAGTGGTACCAGTGGCATAATTCATAACCTCCATCATTTAAAGTTAATTATTTTTTTAATTAAATTAACTAATTGAAGTA
>ENA-UONZ01003363-UONZ01003363.1-human-gut-metagenome-genome-assembly--contig:-C93old-NODE-3363-length-10344-cov-8.314025_pt1 | contig 10344 bp, 8 predicted proteins | sample MGYA00242468_ERZ724015 | MGnify/ENA metagenome assembly ERZ724015
TATTTTTTAGGGCAATTTTTATTTTATTATTTACTTTATATATATAATATATATAACACTGGAGAGTATAATGTCTGATGTAAGTTTAACTCAAAAATTTTCTAATATGTTTTCAAAGCTTGGTGCTGGTTTAACTCAAACTGCTATGACAGGTATTGCTCTTAAAAGCATGAACAGCGGTTGCGGCGGAAACAGTATTTGGGGCTTTGGCTGCGGCGGCGGTAATATAGGTTTTGCCGGAGGTTACGGGTTTGGTTTTGGAGGCGGTTTATGCCCTGGAGCAGATCCAATGGGCGTTACATGGATGAATTCAGGCGGATGCTCTACTAACCCTTATGCAGCTGCAATGGGACAGCAGGCTGCTTACGCATGGGGAGCCAGCTTATATCAACAGGCTGCTGCTCAATATGCTGTTACGGCACAACAAAGAGCTTTAGCGCAATCACAAATGCAAACATTACAAAAGACTAAGGCAGAGTATGCCGGTAATATTGAAAAAGATCAGAGTACAGAACAGGGTAAAGCCTTTGATAAAGCAACAGATGAAATGGTTGATAAAGAAGGAAATGTTGTAAAAGACAAAGAATTTAGTATAATCGACAAGTATACTGATCCCGAGGACAAAACAAAATGCAAAGATGAATATAAAGAAGCAGTAAGTAATTTAGCTAAATCTTACGCTGCCGAAATTGATAATTCTCAAGGAAATAAAGACGGTAAGGTTACTTTAGAAGAATTTGTTAAACATGAACTTTCTAAATTGCCGTCAGATGCATCAGATGCTACCAAATCTAAAGCAAAACTTGCAGCACAGAATGCATATAACAAAATAGATCAGAACGGTGACGGATATGCTGACTGGAAAGAGTTAGCTGCTGTTATGGCAACACTCGACACTGATACAAGCCAGCAAAAAGATAAAGACGGAACAATCAAATCAAGTGACTATGCAAAATGGTCTGCTCTTATGTCACAAAATAACACTAACGAATTTGATTATAAAGTTCGAGCAAGCTATACACAATTATTCAGCAAGGATAAGTAACTTATCAAACTTTTCCCAATTAAAAGTTTTTGTTTCCGCAAACCTTAGTAAATCATTTTTGCTAAGGTTTGTCATTTTAGAATAAACTTCTTCGAGATTTTCTTTAGCATCCATGGAAATTAGCGGAATAGAAGCCTCATTAGCAAGTTTTTCAACTTTAATATCATAATTTATCGCACAAGTCTTGACACCGCACTTTAAAGCTACGAGAACAGCATGAAAACGCATTGCAATTAAATACTCTAATCTTGAAACTTTTTCAATAATATTATCTGTTACGATTTCTGTTTTCAAATCAGGATTAAAAGCATGAAGAACTGACTCAAACCTCTTGCAAAGATCCAAATCTAAAGCTTCCTGCAAAGAATATATTTCAACTTTTTTATCACTGAATTTTGTTACAACCAGCAAAGCCAGTTTGTGTAAAAGATTTAAATTCATAGTTTTAAAATCTCTTAATTGAATTCCTACAACTCCATTTTCAGTTTTTGGTCGTAAGTTCATAGAAAAAATAGGATCGCAAACCAGCTCGGATTTAACGTTCCATTTATTTAAAAGTTTTAAGCTGTCATTGTCACGCACAGTTACATAAGAACAGTGTTTTAAAAGATTTTTTACTATAAACTGCGCAAACTTATTATTCACAGGACCAATTCCCTGCGCAAATATAATTACTTTTTTATTGAAAAGAAGTGCAAGAGCAATAATAAAAGAATAATAAACAAGGCTTTTTAAACTGGTAACGTCCTGCAACAGACTTCCACCACCGGAAATTAACACATCGGTATTCTGAATTTCTTTTAACACATCAGGCATATAAAAACTTCTCACCGAATTAACAGAATATTTCTTAGCTGTGTACCCTGTATCAGAAGAAAGCACAGTTATATCAGCACCGATTTCTTTCAAATGGCTGACAAGTACGGAAAGAATAGCTTCATCGCCAAAATTTTTAAACCCGTAATATCCTGAGATTAAAACTTTAGTCATTATTTCCTCTGTAAATTGAATAAACTTCGTCTTTATATGGTATGGATTTTATGGCACCAATACCTTTAGCCTGTAGTCCAGCTACAATAGAAGCAAACTTTGCAGCTTCAAAAGGTGTAAAGCCGTGTGTAAGAGCATGCAAGAAACCGCCGTTAAATACATCTCCTGAACAAGTTGTATCTATAACATCATTTGTAAAGAATTCCGTAAAAACAATATTCCCGTTATAACCGGTGTAATATCCGTTTTTATCACTTGCCTTAAGGACAATTGTAGATATCCCCATATCCCAGAGCTTTTTGATAATATTTTCAGGCGAATCAATATCTAAAATATTAATTGTATCGTGCTTTGTACTCATAAAAAGTATATCAACATATGATGCAACTCTGTTAAATGCCTCTTTTGCTTCTTCAGGGTTGGTAATAGCCGAATAGTAATTAGGATCATAAGCAGTAGTAATCCCGTTTTCTTTTGCAAGTCTGAATGTTGTTTCAACAGCTTCGTTAGCAGAAGGTGACAGTGATTGTGTTACACCGGATGCATAAACCACACCTGCCTTTTTTAAATATTCCAAATCAATATCTTCTAGAGACAATTTAGAAGATGCGATTTTTTTTCGGTAATATACTATTTCTTTTTCTTTTATTGACGGTCTTGCAACAATATACATTCCGTTAGCTTCTTCAGTAAGCTTAACCTGTGAAATATCAAGTCCTTCAGCCTGCCAGCTGTCAAGCAAATAATCCTTAAAAGCATCGTTACCTACTCTGGTAACAAAACCTACTTTAGACCCCATTCGTAAAGCTGCGATTGCCGTTGCTATTGCATCACCGCCATAATATTTATAAAGGCAGCCAGCCTGTGACATTTTTGCATTCGTAGAAAGTTCTATCAGACTTTCCCCAATTGTAATAATATCTAATTCCATACTAACCTTTTAACTCCGTTACGATTTTTTTAGCACGCTTTGTTATTTCAGATAAGGAATATCCGTCATATAAATCTCTGCCAATACCAACAACTGATGCACCTGCTTTTAGATATGAAGTAACTTCATTAAGTTTAACATTTCCGAGAGGCATAATATTAAGAAACGGCATTGGTCTTAATAAATCTTCAACGTACATAGCCCCGCCCATAGCCGTAATAGGATATATTTTTATAAGCTGGATACGTGATTTCCAAGCCTTATACGCTTCATTAGCGGTTGTAGCTCCAGCAATATAAGGAATTTGTTTATCTTTTGATATCTTAACAAGGTTCATTGAAAAAACAGGTGCCGAAATCATCTTTGCTCCTGATAAAATAGCTGCATCAGCCTGCATTGATGTGATAATACCGCCTGCACAAACGTTTGCATATTTTGAAATTTCTTCTATTGCTCTAAATAACGAAGGGTTTTCAACGTTAATTTCTAAAACTTTTATACCGCCATCTATTAGAGCTTTTGCTCTATCTATTGCTGTCTGTGCATCATTAGTTCTTAAAATAGGAAAAATCTTCTCCTCAGATAACACATTAATTAAATTTTCTGTCATAATCTATCCTTTTTTCAAAATTTATTATATCATAAAATAAAGATTAGGGAGAAGTATGGCTAATTTAAAAACTTTTATAAAATCTAAAACATTTTTTATATATTCGGTTATTTTTCATATAATATTGTCTGCTGTATTAATTCTTGTATCCTGGTATGCATTTGAACCTAAAGTTTATAACTTTATTGCGCAAAATTTTTCCTCATACAAAACAGGCTCGGAAGAAATTGCCGTTATAGTTATTGACGACAAATCAATAGAAAGACACAGATGGCCTTGGAAAAGAGATTTATACGCAAAGATATTCGAATATTTAAATACATACTCAAGTCCTAAAATTATCGGATATGATGCTATACTATCGTCTTCCGAGGATAAAACTTCCGACAAAATACTATTTGATACACTTCACGAAATTGATAATGTAGTAGTCGGCTTCAGTCCGCTGGAACAAAAAGATACAAATTCAGATTACATAGAAAAATTCAACGAAAAATTTGGAATTAATGTAAATGATAACAGAAAAAACGATATCCCGAATATTTATCACAGCATATCAAAGTTTCCAAATGAGTATTTTAATGCCGTTAAATATGCCGGTTCCGTAAACATTAACCAGGACTATGACGGCTATTTGAGAAGATACGATTCTGTTGTAACCGTTAATAAGAACTATTATCCCTCTCTTGCTTTAAGAATGTATATGCTGATGAATAATACAAATAAAGTTACACTAAACCGCAACAACCTGCTTGTAGAAGACACAGGATTAATTATTCCGACAGATACCTCAGCAGCAGGCGTGCAAAACTTTATAAGATATTATAAAAAACATTCTGGTTCCGAATACACACACAAAAAATATTCTGCAATAGATATCATTGATTCGTTAGATAACATAAAAAAGGGTGAAAGACCTATTATAGATCCTTCCGAATTAAATGACAAAATAGTTTTTGTGGGAGCTAATGCCAGAGGTGCAGGTCTTGCGCTTGAAGATGCCCTGCCTACACCTATTTTACAAAGGCACCCGGGTGTTGATATTCAGGCGACAAACCTTGATAACCTTATTAATAACGAATTTATTAAGCAGACAACACTTAAACAGGATTTATTTATAATTGTGCTGTTAAGCATATCCGCATTTATAATAATCAGCAGACTGTCAATATTTAAGTCAATTTTACTGTTAATTGGAATAGGTCTTGCATACTTTATTTTTACAATTATATGCTACAGAAACGGTGTTGCGCCAAATGTTATTACACCGCTTGCAATTCAGCTTGTCACAATGATTTTCGGTTATTCTTATAAATTTATTCAGGAAGGCAGAAATAAAGAAAAGATTAAAAATGCAATGGGTAAATATCTTTCACAGGATATTATGCAAAACGTTGTTCAGAATATTGATGATATTAAACTCGGCGGGAAAAAAGCCAATGTAACTGTTTTATTTGCTGATATCAGAGGCTTTACAAGCATGAGTGAAAAAATGACTGCCGAAGAAGTCTCAGTAATTCTTAACGAATATTTTTCAGAAATTGAGCCTATAATAACTAAATACAACGGCGTTATTAACAAATTTATCGGCGATGCCGTTATGGCGATATTTGGCGAGCCAATACAAGACATTAATCACCCGCAAAATGCAGTAAAATGCGCCTGTGAAATGTTGAAAAAAGTTGATCAGCTTCAGGACAAATGGTTATTTGAAGGTAAACCGAAAATTGAAATCGGAATAGGGATTAATACCGGTGAGGCATTTGTAGGCAACATAGGTTCGGAAAAGCGTCTTGAATATACGGTTATTGGCGACATGGTAAACCTTGCAAGCAGGATTGAAAGTTATAATAAAGTTTATAAAACTAATATGCTCATAAGCAGTTCAACATATTCATATGTAAGCGACATTGTTGATGTTATAAAAATTGCAGACGTAACTATTCGTGGTAAAGCTAAAAAAATGGATATATATGAAGTTTTGAGATTAAGCTGACCTTGACAAAACTAAAAAAGTCGTAAATAATGAATATGAAAAAAAGGAGGCTAATTATGGTACAAGAAGCATTTAGGGTTGCCCCCCCCCCGACAAGCGTAGCCGCTTGACCCGCCACATTGGGGCTTTTAGGAATTTTTTAGGACACTCATGTGCATTTACCTTAGCTGAGGTTTTAATTACTCTCGGCATTATTGGTGTGGTTTCTGCGATGACTGTTCCGTCTTTGATACATAATTATCAAAGACAATCTTATGTTACTCAATTACACAAAGTGTACAACGAACTACAGCAGGCATTTCTTCAGGAAATGAATGAGGCTAATGCTATTAACTTAAAGGAAGCAGGAATGGGTGTTCAATCTTACATAAAAACATTTTTGCCAAAGCATTTTAAGATTGTGCAGATAGGTGAATTGGATTTGAAGGAAACACCGTGGGGAAATACGACATACAAAAATATTAACGGAGCAAATTATGCTTATACAGGCTACTGGAGCTGTGGAGCATGTGCAACTTTAGCAAGCGGGGCACAGATTTGTTTGGATAACGTTAAATGTTACAGCTATACGTATAATGGCAATACATCAAATTACGGTTTTATTTTTGTTGACGTAAACGGCAAGAAAGGACCAAATATTATCGGGCGTGATGCGTTTTTGATGAGCTACTGGGATGATGGTGTAATTGATTTACCTAAAGTTTCACCGGCATGCAGAACAAAGGGAGTATGCGAAGGAGATTCAATACAAGCAATCAGAGCGGCAGATACGTCCTGTGAAAGTGCTACAACAGTCACCCACCAGGGCTGTTTCGGAAAAATTTTAAATGACAACTGGGAAATGACATATTAGCTTTAGCTGTGCTAAAATTAATTTATGATAGATAATATTGAACAGCTCAAAAAAGCTATAGAAGTTGAGATTAAGCACCGTTATATTGATATACACGGAAAAACTCAGGCTTTCTCAAGTTTTATAAAAAACGAAGCTAAAAAATATTATAAGCAGTCTAAAAAAAATCCCAAGTGGGCTGTAATTATTGAAACTTTTGAACAGTACCCTTTTGATAATGTTAACGAAAGAAGGAAAAGTATTGACAGGCTGATTAAGGTCTTAAAGTCCGAAACTCAGCCTCGAAATACTGAACCTGTTATCGAAGGGAAACTAAAGCCTGCAAAAGATACTGATGTTATGTATATAAAAGGCGTTGGTCCGAAAGTAGCATATAAATTAAACAAACTCGGGATTTATACTGCCAACGATTTAATGATGTATTTTCCCAAAAAACATATTGACTACTCAACAAGAACTTTAATCAAAAACTTAAAAGAAGGCGAAAATACAACTATATTCGGTTACATTAAATCTGTTTCGGCTTTTAATACAAGAAATAAGCTCTCGGTTGTAAAAGTTGCGGTTGCTGATGAAACAGGCAGAATTGACCTAAGCTTTTTTCAGGCAAAATCAAACAGGTTTATGCTTGAAAGAGTAAAAGCTCAATTCCCTGTAAACGCAGGAATAATGCTTTCCGGAACAGTGAGAATAAACAATTATGATAAAAAACTTACTATAGATAAACCCAATTATTCAATAATGACGGGTGAATTCCTTGAAAACGGCAATTCAAACCTTAATCTTGCAAGAATTGTTCCAGTATATTCAGTTTGCGAAGACTTAAGCATAAAAGTTTTAAGACGAGCTATTTTTAACGCTATTCAGATGTATAAAAACGAAATAGAGAACGTAGTCCCTGATTTCATAAGAGAAAAATACGGAATACTTGATAAAAAAACAGCCGTTGAACAAATTCACTTTCCTGAAACTCTTGAACTTTTAGAGCAGGCAAGATTTTCACTTATATTCGAAGAACTGTTCTTAGTCCAGCTTAAACTTGTAAGATTGCGTGAAGAAAATACCAGAACTCATTCGGCACTCGCTTTAAAAATAGATGAAAAAGGTCTTGTAAGACAGTTTATAGACAATCTTCCTTTTGAATTAACAGGCGGACAGAAAAAGGCAGTTAATGAAATTCTTCATGATTTGAATTCGGATATACCAATGGCAAGACTTCTGCAAGGCGATGTCGGCAGCGGTAAAACAGTTGTTGCAACAATTATGCTTCTGGCAGGTGTTGAAAACGGCTATCAGGGAGCACTTATGGCGCCGACAGAAATATTAGCCCAGCAGCATTACTATAATCTACAGAACTGGCTTACACCTATGGGAATAAGTGTCGGACTTTTCCTAGGCAGTCAAGGTAAAAAAGTCAGAGAAAAATTCCGAACTGACTTAAGAAACGGTCAGATGAACATTGCTGTAGGAACCCATGCACTTATTCAGGAAGATGTTGATTTCAATAATCTCGGGGCAATAGTAGTTGATGAACAGCACCGTTTTGGCGTAAAACAGCGTAACGTATTAAAGAAAAAATCACAAAATCCGCAAATGCTTACCATGACAGCAACCCCTATTCCGAGAACACTGGCTTTAACAGTTCACGGAGATTTGGACTTAACAATAATTGATGAACTTCCAAAAGGTAGAAAACCTATTAAAACAACCCTTGTTACCTCTCACAGAGGTGTTTACGAGCTTATTAAAAAAGAGATTGAAGCAGGGCGTCAGGCTTATGTTGTCTATCCTCTCATAGAAGAAAGCGAAACTCTTTCTGCAAAAGCGGCAACCATAGAAGCGGAAAGACTACAGACAGAAGTTTTTCCTCAGTTTAAAATCGGACTTCTGCACGGAAAACTTAAAAATGATGAGAAAGAACAGGTAATGGCAGATTTTAAAGACAAAAAATATGACATTCTTGTATCTACAACCGTTGTAGAAGTAGGCGTTGACGTGCCAAATGCTACTGTTATGCTCATTGAAAATTCAGAACGTTTCGGACTTTCACAGCTTCACCAGCTGAGAGGACGTGTGGGAAGAAGCGACTTACAATCATACTGTATTTTACACACATCCTCAAAATCTCAGGAAACACGTGAAAGATTAAATATAATGACACAAACAAATGACGGTTTTGTTATCGCAGAAAAAGATTTGCAGCTGAGAGGTCCCGGAGAATTTCTCGGCACCCGCCAAAGCGGACTTCCTGATTTGATTATCTCTGACATTGTAAGAGATGCTAAAATTCTTGAAACGGCTCGCAACGAGGCAATAGATTTTGTAAAAACACATAAAATCAATGACTATCCAAAACTTAATAAAGTTACATCACTAGAGCTTTTCAGCGGTCTTGACATTTAATATTAAGATATGTAACACAGAAAAATTTCAAAAAGGCAATTATTTATCAAGTATATACTTTATATATGTATAATATAGAATAATGAGGAGATAAAATATGCCTACATTTTATCGATATCTTGGCGGTCCCAGAACGTTCTGGGGCGGTGGAAGAACGACCATTATAAATAATAATATTATTGGTGGTCATATGCCTATGATGCGTGCGCCTCACCACCATTGCTGCGGCGGTGGCGGAAATATGTTCCAGTGGATGGCAGGCTATAGCGTTGCTAATTCGTTTATGTCAAACCTTTTCGGCGGCGGTATAGGCAACTTTGGCATGTTCGGCGGTTTGAATAATATGTTTGGTATGGGTGGAACCGGAGGGCTTTATCCAGGTTATTCAGGCAATTATAATTACAATAATTCTTATACTAATAATCTGGATCTTTCAGCAAAAGTAAAAAGTCTTGAAGATGAACTTGCAGATGCCAAACAACAAATTAAAGATTTACAAGATAGTAAATGTAAATGTGACGGCAAAGATTTAACACAAACCAAAACTCCTACAGACGAAGAACTTGAAGCTGCAAATAAAAAGCAAAATTCTTCCGAAACAGATGCTGCATCTGATAAAAAAACAGCCAAAGTTACAGGTAATGATAATCAATCTGCTCCTGAAGCAGTAAAAAAAGAAAATTCTAATCAACCAATCTTAAAGAATAACGCTGTAATTGAGAATAGCGATAAAGAATTTGATGAAACTTTGGATAAATTATTGAAAGATGCAGGTATTGATAATCTTCAACCACAAGAAAAAAATTATATAAAAAATAACATTAGCGCAATTTATACCGATGACAAAGGAAATGTTAAATATAATATTAAAGCGGTTGTTCATGACACAGACAGAGTATCTACTATCCTGTCAAGATTTTACAAAGACAATGAAACACCTGTTTATCAAATAGGCAGAGCTAAGTTTAATACACAATCATCAGAAACAAATACTATAAATGAACCACGCTCAGGAGATACAATAATTGCAAACGGAGTATCCGAATACGGTTTAAACGCATTAATACAGGAAGCAAAAAACGGAATAACAAAGCAAGGAGAAATTACAAAAACAAACAAAAGAATATCTGATTTAAAATCTGATTTTATCTCAGGCAAAAATAAATTATCAAAAGCATATGTCCTCCAAAATCACTTAATGTCTGAAGCAGAATACAACAAAATTATCAATGAAAAATACAACTAAGACATTAAAAGTTTGCACCAATTAAATTTATATTTGAGGCCTCTCACGCATAGAGAGGCTTCTTTTTGGGCATAATAAAAATATATATAAAAGATATAGTTTGTAAAGTTATGTTACAAGAAAAAGAGTAACAAGCAATTATTTACTTTATATATACTTTATATATATAAGAGTATAAAAATACGGAGATACCAACATGGGCATCTATGATATTACAGGCTGGTCCGGAGGAGGACGCAGACCTATTAATTATGGATTAAAAGCAGGACA
>ENA-UONZ01003364-UONZ01003364.1-human-gut-metagenome-genome-assembly--contig:-C93old-NODE-3364-length-10341-cov-3.802353_pt1 | contig 10341 bp, 5 predicted proteins | sample MGYA00242468_ERZ724015 | MGnify/ENA metagenome assembly ERZ724015
CATAAAAATATCTTACAACAAAAACGGTAGGCAGTGTCACTGCAATCTCAGCTGTCGTCAATAACAGAAGCGGTGATGCTGACATATAATCATTTGCAATCATACAAATCTGAAAATACTCGATAATATTTGCAAACAAAATTCCAAGGATCTGCGACAAACAAATATCTGTAATTCTAAGGTATCCGATCCGGTATCCGCCAAATGTACGGATAAAAAAGAACAATACCAATGCATACATTCCGATTACTGCCCAGTTTCCTCTATTCCAGAACTTATCCTCCAATTCCGGCACATACATTTTATACCATATAAATGCAAACATTGCTGTCTCAGCCACAAGCATTACAAAATTAGCAAATAAATTCAGCAAATGTTTATATCTTTCCCTTTTCCTCATGAAGTACCTCACATTCATACCTTTGCATAATCTATATTATTTTATCATAAAACCCAACCTTTGAATATATCTTACCAGAATTTTCATAAAATCTTAAAAATACCCCGGCAGGATGTATGATGATCATCCCACCGGGGTATCTCTTTTTACTTTTATTTTGCTTTTGTCTTTACGGAAACAACGGAAGAATAACTTCCATATACTTTCTTCCCATTCACTTTGCGGTATGCACGGATCTTATAATAATAGGTCGTCGATTTTTTCAATTTACCGTTTTTGTAAGATGTCGTACTACCTTTGGATATGGTCTTTACTTTACTACATTTTCCATCTTTACTGTTGCTGCGGTAGATCTCATAACCGCTTGCACCTTTTACCTTTGACCAGGTCAGTTTTACATTCTTTGCATCCGACGCTTTTGCCTTTAACGTCGTCTTTGCCGGAACCGCCTTTGCAGATTTTACATTCGAAAATCCACTGGTCTGTTCTCCATTCTGTGTCTTAACAACCGTCTTGATCTTATAATAGTATGTTTTTCCGGTTTTTACACTGCTGTCTGTCCAGGAACTGGTGCCCACATCGTCGATGGTTTTGATATTCTGATAATCTCCATCCTTTGCTGTACTGCGGTAGATCTGATAAGAAGTTGCAGCCGGTACAACTTTCCATGAAACTTTCAGTTTATTGTATGCTGTCGATTTTACGGATGTTACGCTTGTTTTTCTGTTCTCAATCTTATTGACGCAGAGTGTGTACTCTTTTTCCACTGCATTTTTCGCATATGCCTGTACTTTCAGATAATAGGTTCCCTTGCTTAATTTGACAGCAGGTGACTCTGTATAAGTACTGCCGGCATAACAATAGATATGATCATAATTCTGATAAAACCGCTTGCCATTTGCATTATATAATGTCACATACCAGCTTCTTCCCGAATCATTGATCTTCTCATGTGCCAGGCTGAAATTGATATACTGCGCTTTTGTGAGTGTAAAGCGATAGCAGTCTTCATCTGACGTATATCCTGTGATCACACCGTTTACCGCTTTGCCGACTTTTATGTTATCTGCCGAAGCCCAGTCACCGTTGTTCTCTGTCTCCCAGCCAGAAGCTGCTTTCTGTGTCAGGCAGATCGTGTAGTCTCCGGTATACAGAGTCGAAGCCTGACTGACGCATACGTAATATTCCCCTGCATCCAGTCCTAATTTACAGGATGTATAAGAAGTCTCTGTCCCGGTATTCGTAAATTTATAAATTTCACTGTTATCCTTATTGTAAAGAACAACATTATAACAGCTTGCTGTACTCTGACTGTTTTTATGTCCAAACTTAATCTGCAGATAGCCTGCTTTTGACATTTTGATCTTATAGTAATCTTTGTCTGAGGAACTGCTTGTGCTTCCGTAATAGGTTTTTCCATTCTTTACGGTATTTGCAGTGGCAGCAGAATCATTCGACTCCACTTCCCTGTCACTTGCTGTCTTTGCTTTGATACATACATCATAGTTTACAGGATAACTCGTTCCGCTCAATAATGTTCCCGTCGTATTTCCGGTTCCTGCGATCTTAATGTAATACTCACCTTTCGGCAATCCAAGGTTCGGCGTGGAAATGCTTGTGTCCCCGCCACGGATCTTCGTAGTGTAGACTTCTGTATACTGGTCTTTGTCCACTTTACGGATCACGCTGAGCACAAACATGTTTGTTGTTTCCTGTCCGCTCACAACCGGATGCGTCAGTTTCACATTGATATAACCATTTGCAGAAAGTGATGTTTTAAAATAATCCACATCGCTGTAAGTACGGATATCTCCGCTGTATGTCGTGCCGGAAACAGCCGTATTTGCTGTATCGTAAGTATCATTGCTCTCGTGCTCCCAGGTACTGCACGCCTTAAAGGTAGTTTTGATCACATAGTTTCCGCCGTAATATGCATTCTGACCTGCCACCTTAATATAATATTTACCTGCTGACAGTCCCAGTTTGATGGAATCCGTGGCTTCATCTTCCGCTTTACTGGTCATTTCGTAGATCGAATTGCCGGAAGTATCACAGACTGTAACTGCATAAATAGCCGTATTCTGCCGTCCTGTAACTTTCGAATGCTGCAGATTGATCACGATATATCCGTCTTTTGTTGTCTGAAAACCATAATAATCAGAATCACTGACACCATACAGACTTCCGTAAACTGCCTTGCCTGATGTCATTGTGTCTGCTGTATTTATATCATCATTGCTCTCGCTCTCCCAGTTGTCTGCATTCGTCCAGGATGCCTTCAGCTTATATGTCTCTCCGTTTGCTCCCTGAACTGCAAGAGAACCTGCCGGATCCAGATATGGGATTCCTGATACTTTCAGATAATAGGTTCCGGCGTCAAGTCCAAAATTAACCGACTCGGTTTTCTCCTCGTCTTTTTTACTCGTCATTGTATACATCGTATTTCCGGCAGCATCACAGACTGCCACGCTGTAAATATCTGTTGAAAGCCTGCCGCTCACTTTATCGTGCTGTAACTGAAATGAAAGATATCCTTTTGTGGTGGATGTGATCTTATAATAATCGGTATCCGATGCAGAGGAAATGCTTCCTGTTATCGTCTGACCCAATCTGTCATAATTATCTGCTGTGGCAATCGTATTATTTTGTTCTGTCTCACAATAGGTATCTTCATACTGTACGCTGAAGCTGTAAGCTGCAGACCCGACTGTAAGTACTCCGGTTCCGGTAATCTGTACATAATAAGTACCGGCATCCAGTCCTATTTTCGCCGTCTGGTTCTGTGTATCCTGCATTCCGCTTGTTACAGTGACTAACCCACCAACCTGATCGGCAATAAAATCAATCCTCCAGGCCGTACTGTTGCTTGCGCTCGATAAATTCACATGTGCAAATTTCAGTTGTACCATACCGGCTTTGCTCATCGTAAATTTATACCAATGTGTAACAGATGTTCTGGATGTCGTTGCATTATAAGTTGTATTCAGTCCAATCGATGTTGCTGCCGCATAGGTACCTCCCGGAGTCACATTTCCGTCTTTCTTTAGAATATCTTCACTTTCTTCTTTCTCCGTGTCTGCCGCTTCGGTATCCCCGATGAGTGCCTCTGTACTTTCTGTATCGTCAGTCATCTCTGAATCTTCTGTTGCCTGCGTACTCTCTGTATTTTCAGTCGTCTCAGGAATTTCTGTACTCTCCGTATCTGTCGGCATCTCAGAATTTTCTGTACTCTCTGTATCTGCCGGTATCTCAGAACTTTCTGTACTCTCTGTATCTGCCGGTATTTCAGAGGTTTCTTCTGATTCAGTAGTTTCTGTCACTTCTGCTTTGCTCTCTGTTCCGGCTTCTTCTGTCTCAGCTTTTTCTCCAGCTCCGGTTTTTTCCGTTGTTTCAGAGTCTTTCATAGCCTCCGCCGACTCCGGAACCTCTGTCAGTTCCGTAAGTTCTGTTACCTCTGTTTCATTCTGCCCACCGGCTGCATATACCACCTGCTCCGCCGGAACCGCTGTCATGCAAAGACTTAATGCCATAAGCCATGCAGCAATTCTTTTCCCTGCCTGATGTCTTTTTTTCATTTGGATCTTCCTCCTTGTTTCTCAAACAAACCATTTCCAAAATCTGATATCACAAATTATTTATATTCTGTGCTGAAACTGTCTCCCGCACATTTTATGATCTTGCCTGATTCATTCTCAAATACTGTTTCCTGTCCATCCAAATAATACTGATTTTCCTGATAATAAGAATCGCCATACAATACTGTAATATACTTGATTCCAAGTTGATTTAAATTATCGAGATTTTCTTTCGGATTAAAATTCCATGTATAACAATCCGTAGACTTCTGTTTGGTTTTCTGCCGGTAAATGATAAAATCAAGGCAGGATTCCTTTGCTGCCATCAAAGGTACCCTTTCATTCTTTAAATGTTTCTTCACATACTTATACAGTTCTAATTTTCCCTCATCATAACCATTTACATATGGAAGTATCTTGCACCAGCTTTCTCCCGGGAATGTCAGGATCGCAGCACGTTCATTTTCATACACCGCTTTACACAGTGAAAAATAATTTTCATACTGCTGATAGATCTTATCCTCTTTATCCACAAAAATCTTCGTGATGCCATTTTTATCCATCTTGACAAGAATATCCATCAGTTCTCTGTTATACGGCTTATATTTTCTCGTATTCTGAGCCCGCATGCCATCAAACCAGTAAAAAGTCCTGTCATCAGCCACCAGCGCCGGGATCTTATCATCATCGAGTTCCTCTGCCGCATAAGACATCACTTCCATAAGATCTGGTAAAATCGTGTATTCCCCATAGTCTTTCTGTGATGTATCTAGATTATTCCAATAGATTGCCAGAAAATGTTTCGGTACGGATGCCTCATTATATCCGGGATCAAATTCCCACATGTTCATATCATAATTTGTAAAAGTAAATAACGCAAGTATTCCAATAAATCCAACATATGCATAAAATCCTGCAAGCTGTTTTTCATCTGCAAGGATATCTGCTGCCATCACGCAAAGCAGCCAGCCGAACAGCCAGAGATTATAGTAGATCTTAAAATAATAATAAAATGACATCATGTGATTTATCAGAAATCCGTACATCACACAGGTGCATACCACCATAAAAAGTGCCATCACAGGGATCGCCGCCGGATATTTCTTTTTTTTCAGCAGATAAAACAGTACGATAAATGCTGCCGGTATGAAATAGATCAGATCTGCATACACGGAATGATACATTCCGCCCGCCTTGCTGACGTAAGTTATCATCTTGTCAAAAGAGCCGCCCCATTTATCCATAAATAAGACAAATACTGCTGCCGCTGCAATGACTACGACAACCAAAAATCCTGCTATCATTTTTTTGTTTATCTTTTTTTGCCGGATCGCGAGTACAAATAATGCCAGGATCACCGCCGCTGAATTGAGCGGGATAAACAGTGCATTACAACATGTATTTGCGTACAATGCAAACAGCAGTAAGATCACATTGCACTTATAATTTTTCGGATACCGCTCCAGCAGAAGCAGGGCATAGACTAAAAGCATCAGTATCATAACACCAATACTCCAGTATACAAATCCGCCTGTCATGTAACTGTATGCAGGATATCCCCAGAAATATCCCAGTGCAAACACCGGTGCAAAAATCCGCACGATCTTTTTCTCACTGACCGTGAGCATCAGTACATAACACATCCACACTTCCAGCACATGCATGAAAATATCCGCAAAAATAAACGCTTTATAATATTTTGAAACGATCAGGATCGGACTGAATATCTCAATAAACATTGCATTGACAAATGCAGAAAAATAAATGTGCTTGCCTAAGACTCCCTGCTTTACAATGACCATTGCATCATTAAAATGATTTGCCGGATCTGAATTGATATAACTCAGCCGCAAATATGGAGTAAACATATGTAGTGAAACTGCAATCACGATTCCTGCAAGAACTGCTAATACAGCAATATCTGTTATCCTCACAAATATCCGCTGCATTTTTTTCTTTTTAATGATCATTCCCCATAACAGGAGCACCGCTGCCGCCATTGAAATACATGTGGATTTAAGATTCACCGGTATTCCCACCAGTTGAAACATGAACGCCCAAAACGACTGATAACAGAAAATAGCCATAATTCCCATCACTGCCACTTTTATCATATTGATCTTTCCATCAATTTTCGGTACCAGTATTATCCCCATTAAAAATGCAAGAAAGAGCAGCACAAAAATTACTGATATTATCATATGTAATCCTCATTCACAAATATTTTTTTCACATCTGCAGTAAATTGCTGATGTTCATTTCTAATATAACTTCTGTAACCGTCAAAATCAACCTTGTGCACATCAAAATTACAGATACAATCCCTGATGCATGATATAATATCTTCTTTTTTCGCACATGACTCATCAAATTTATATGTTTCCGGAATACATACATCCTCCGCGAATGCCGCGGCTCCCCTCTTTCCAGTGATAACGATACAGCCGGAAATTGCCGCCTCCCTTGGTATTCTGTCTTTCCCCGGATGATTTCCAAAATCGATATAAACCTTGCTTTTACTCATGCAGGAACGCATCTCTTCCGTCGTCATCCCGATCAGCGGTACCCACCTGAGATCCTGTGCCATCTCACGGAGCGCCTTTGTGAATGCAGCCCCTTTTTTGGGATTATAAAGGACTACATCTTCTTTCTTTTCGCGAAGTGCCGCTTCTTCCCCGGCAAGGTAAATATCATTTACATAATCAGACAGATAACGTACCTGCTTCCCGCTAATCCCGATCGTTTCCAGATAATGGATCGCATAGTAAGACTGACACAGATGCATCTTTGCCTTTTTTACAAAATCCGTTTTATCTTTCAGTTTTCCGGTGAGCAAGGCTTTTATGGCGCGCAATGTGCCATTTGCACGCCTTCTATCCACAAAACTGTTATGAATCAGATAGTTATCCACAGAAAGCCACCAGATATACACGGAAAGATTCTGATATCTCGCCGTTCTCTCACAGTAAATCTCCGGCACAACTAAAATATTTCCTTTTTCATCCTCTATCTCTTCCTCACGCAGATAACCGTCCGTATATTCCAGAAAAGCGGGATTCATGCCAGGATGTTCTTCTGATATCTCAGTATAAACAATTCCTGCAGGAACTTTCACATCCGTCAGCTTATACTCCATGCAAACTGGATTGCGAAGCATAATGCATAAAGCAAAATATGAGACCACCCCTGTCACTACTGTTGCTGCAAGCCGCAGAAATTCTCCATTTACCATGCTCATGACAATCCATGTAAGTGCCCCCATAAAAGCTACCGCGATCACGGTTTTTGCCAAATATCCTCTTCTTAATCTTACCTGAATGTGTTTCACGGAAAAACATACACAGCAGACAGTAACCAGTGCTTCGCTGATGACCGATGCCGCTACCGCACCATTCTGGGCAAACCGCGGAATCATGGAAAAATTAAGACAGACATTTGACACTGCCCCAACGATCGTACAGAAAAGAAGCTTTTTTTCCTCTCCAAATGTTAAAAGCACCTGTGTCCCAAATAAATTGCTGAACCCAAGCGCGAGCGTTAAAAGTGCCGCGATCCGGAGTGTCTCCCCTGCCGGTGCAAAACTTTCGCCAAACATCACGACCATCAGATCATCTGCTGTCAGCATCAGCCCCACACAACATGGCAGGAACAAAAACAGCATGATCTCAAATACCCTGCTTACGATCCGTCCACACGATTCATCATCACCTTCCATATGATACTGGCTTAAATGCGGAAGTAATGTTCCCCCGATTGCTGTAATGACTGTAATGATGATCTTCACGACTTTCATCGCATTTGTATAATAACCAACGTTTTTTTCATCACACAAAAGTCCAAGCATCGTGGTGTCTAACATCGTATAAAGTTCGATCGCGACTGTCGTTCCGAGCATGATAAAGATCGGTTTCATATGCGGCAGGATCTTTATGCCATGGCATGTCAGACGGATACCAAACTTTCTTAACTGCAGCATATTGATAATATAATTTGCCCCTGTCGTCAAAACGATCACAAGCATATACCGCACATAATCTTCACTGCTCCGGATAAACACAAAGATTGCCGCAAGTGAGATCACTTTTACAACAAAACTGCGGATTGCAATATATTTGAATGCCTCCTGCCCCTGATAAAACCAGTCTACATTAAACGCATTAAATATGATCAGAAGTCCTGCCGCAAGTGAGATCATCTTACGTGAAGAAAAATACGGCAGATTCAGGATCAGTGCATAATACAGTGCCGTACAGATCAGCGTGGAGATCAGATTGATAAAAAAGAGAGACGAAAAAAGTTCCTTTGTCTGCTCCTCATCCTTACGCCTTCTTGCAATCTCCCTGATCCCGTAATTGGGGATTCCAAGGGATGCTGCCAGTACAAAATACTGCGCGATATTCTGTGCATATGCAACTTTTCCGACTCCATCCGACATCAGTACCCTTCCAAGGTATGCTGCAGAAACCAGCGGAAAAAGCGCATCCAGGAGTTTATAAATTACATTGTAAACTGAATTTTGAAATAATCCGTCATGTTTACTCATATTTTTTCATCAGTGCCAGAAATGCCCGATAGGATTTCGTGATATTCCCGAAATAAAAAATCTTCGCATCACAGAAATCCTGCATCACAAAATTAGTAGACACTGCCTCCTTGTGCATGCAGCCGACCTCCGGTGCATACAATAACGTCATTCCTCTTTTCTTTGCAAGATAATAGAGGATCTCCTCCTCCGCATAGAGAAATGTCCCATCATAAAATCCGTCCATCTGTTTGAAAAAATCTTTCGAAAAAACAAGACAGCAGCCATGTAATAGAACATCCTTCATCCGCTCGTCCACGCGGCTGTCCGCCGATACGGACTTTCCGTCCTCCTCACGCGTGGTAAGATTCTTACTGCCATCTTTGACATCGCGCCCCGTTTCATCCGACACGACACCATAATGGCCTGCAATGGCTTTCTTTAAATGAAACAGTTTGATCAGCTGGAACATCTTACATTTCGCCCAGGAAACCAGGATCTGTTTCCGCATATAATTTAACGTGTACTGCCTGTTTCTCGCCACCGGATTAAAATGTCTGGTGCGGCTTGCATCCACAATATCCCCGCCTAAAATATCAAAGCGCTCTTCCTTATAGATTTCCCACAGCTTCTCACAGTAATCTTCCTGTTCAAAAATAATATCGCTGTTTGCCGCCACGATAAAATCCGGCTCAAAATGAGACCTTGCATACCGGATGCCAAGATTGTTGCCGCGTGCAAATCCAAGGTTTTTCTCACTTGCGATCACATGCACTCTTTTTTCCCCGGCAAATTCTTCCCGAAGCGACTCCTCACTGCCATTGCCGGAACCGTTGTCCACTAAAACAATGCGGATATCCTGCCCCTGCTGCGTCTTTAGAATGGACTCCGCACATGCGGCCGCCTCACGCCAGGTCTTATAATTTAAAATCACAAAACAGATCGTTCCCATATAAATCCTCATTCAAATATTGCGATGGTCATGCCGGCTTTCTATGCGCCGGAGTATCTCGTCTTTGTTCCAAGTATAATACGGATATACGGTGTAATGGAACGCACAATGGCCGTTCCAAGTCCGAAGTTTTTATGCAGAAAATGGAACCAGTCGCGGAATGGAAGTCCCTTGCGGCTCTCCTTTAGACGGATCCGTTCCATGCGCGGCAGCGTCTCATCCTGCCAGGTTTTCTGCAGTGTATTATCATTGCACTCGCCGACAAACTTTGGATAAATATGAATTTTATATCCAAGTTTACTGATCTGTAACCCGTAATCAAAATCACCGATACTGTGCTGGTAAAATGGATCGATCCCGACTTTTTCAAAGATTTCACGCGGAATGATGGCACAGTTTGCATTGAAGGTATCACAGTTTACCTCCGGCGCATCCGGTCCTAATTTTTTGTATTTGATCCCTTTGGTGTATTTGATACCGCCGTAACTCAAACCGCCGTTTTCGCCACAGATCGCACCGACTGTAACCTCATCCTTTTTCAGATGTGGTGCCATCTCATCAAAAATGCCCGGGAAGAACTTTGTATCATCATTCATCAGCATATAGTAGTCGTAATCCATATGCGTATTTTTGATGTGTTCGATCGCCTTGTGCATGCCGCCATTCCAGAAATTGCTTCCGTCTCCCTCGATCAGGTCGATCTGATATGTGCCGTCATCGCGCATCTGCTTTAACATCTCACGCGTTCCGTCAGAACTATTGTCGTCTAAGATCACATAGTCAAACGTGACGTCTCTATTTTCTGAGAGTGTTGCCATGCCCCGCTTTGTCAGTTCTTTTCTGTTAAAACACGTAAAAAATGCAAGACTCTTCATAATTTATTTCATCCTCA
>ENA-UONZ01003367-UONZ01003367.1-human-gut-metagenome-genome-assembly--contig:-C93old-NODE-3367-length-10325-cov-3.622882_pt1 | contig 10325 bp, 8 predicted proteins | sample MGYA00242468_ERZ724015 | MGnify/ENA metagenome assembly ERZ724015
ACTTCGTAGCGCTCCATCTGGAGGTGCTTGGTCATGTTCAGCGCCTTCTCAATGGGGATCTCCACCAGATGTCCCTCGTTGGTGCCCACGATGCAGTTCATCCGGCCTTCTGCCAAGGCCTTGACCGCAGCATAGCCCATCCGGCTGGCCGTCTCCCGGTCCCGCGCCGTAGGAGAGCCGCCCCGCTGGATGTGTCCCAGCACGGTGACCCGGGGATCGATGCCCACCGTCTCCTGAATGCGCTTGCCGATCTCTACGGCGCTGCCCGCACCCTCGGCCACCACGATCATAAAGTGGGTGTTGCCTGCCAGACGGGACTCCCGGATACGCTCCACCACGTCCTTCTCAAAGTCCACATCCCGCTCGGGGATCAGTACGGCGGTAGCACCCACCGCAATGCCCACATAGAGGGCCAGATAGCCCGCATGGCGGCCCATCACCTCCACCACCGAGCAGCGCTCGTGAGACTGCATGGTGTCCCGTAGCTTGTCGATGCACTCGATGGCAGTGTTGCAGGCAGTGTCAAAGCCGATGGTGTAGTTGGAGCAGCCGATGTCGTTGTCGATGGTGGCCGGGATCCCTACCACCGGGATGCCCATCCGGGACAGCTCCAGCGCGCCCCGGAAGGTGCCGTCGCCACCGATGGCCACGATGCCATCCAGACCCAGCAGCTTACAGGTGGCCACCGCCTTCTTCCGGCCTCCTTCGTTTATAAACTCCTCACTGCGGGCGGTGAACAGGATCGTTCCGCCCCGGTCCAGGATGTGGCTGACGCTGTCACTGTCCATTGGAAAAAAGTCGCTGTTGATGAGCCCGTTCCAGCCCCGGCGGATGCCCACGCACTCAATGCCCTTACCAAGCGCGGTGCGGACCACCGCCCGCACCGCCGCATTCATGCCGGGGGCGTCTCCTCCGCTGGTCAGGATGCCGATCCGCTTTACCATATTTGCCATGGTGCTTTCCTCCTTACGCTCTCCTTCTTCCTCAAGGTCTTTTCATTATGGCATGTCACGCCCCCGGTGTCAAGCGTCCGTCCCTCCCTTACCAGCAACGAGAGCCCATATACATTAAATCCTAAAATTACATTTTGGGAAAAACAATTAAATTTTCAGCATAATTTTCCGTATATTATAACTGCTCTAGATGCCTTTCCTTGCCGTCTTTCTCGGATTTTGCTTAATCATATTTTCGTATGCTAGTTTAAGAGTGCTGTGAAGGGACCAACGAGATATAACAATACGTACTAAAAAATTCTCTTTACACCCCCTCACCCACCACTCCGCTCGCTATTTCTGATGTCTTGCAAAAATGAAGAAACTCTTCTATTTGTAAAAAGCTATACTTTCAAGAAAATATTTAATCCTATCACACTGGAAATCAGTTGTCAGAATCCAAAACAGTCGTTATAATATGATTACCGAGTATATAGGAGGTAATTATCCATGAGCAAACCGATTTTGGAGGCCAATGCTGTCGTTCCACTATACAGGCAGTTGATGGAAAAGCTGCAGAAAGAAATTACCTCCGGAATATTGAAGCCCGGAGATAGACTGCTCCCCGAAGTCGAAATGGCGAAATATTACCAGGTCAGCGTCATCACCGCACGAAAAGCGATGGATGAATTGGCAGCTCAGGGACTTATTGAAAAGAAACAGGGGAAGGGCACCTTTGTGACTTCCCCTAAATATGGCCGGGATTATACACATATTCAAGGTTTCTCTGAATCCTGTCTTGAACGCGGGCTTAAACCAGGCGCCAGGCTGTTGCAGAAGGAAATCGTTGCTCCAAAGTCCAGTATTCTGGAGAGTCTTGGCCTGGATGAGAATTCCCAGACTGTAAAAATTGTCCGGCTTAGATATGTAAATGACGAGCCTATGGTAATTGAGACCAGCTATTTTCCACTGGACTATGCTTTCCTGCTGCAAGAGAATCTGGACGGGTCGCTTTTCCAGGTCCTGCGCGAGAAAAAAGACTTGGTCATAGACGGCTCAAAAAAAATCGTTGAGATCTGCCGGGCTACCACCGAGGAGGCTCGTTGGCTGAAATTGCGGAAAAATGCACCTTTGCTCCTGGTCCGCAGTGTGGCATTCGGCAACGCCGGCCAGCCTGTATATGTATGCATGCAGGTTATCAACGGTGAACGTTTCCAATTGATTTTGTGATATCTCTATCTTTTCCGGCCTGCCCATCGGTAAAATGCTCTGGGTCTCCCCCGTTTTCCATAGGTATTTTTGACCTCAACCATCTGCTCACGAATCAAATATCGCAAATATCGATGTATCGTTTTGGGATTGAGATTTGTCTGCCGTTGAATGACTCCTACGTCCAAATAGTCTTCCGAACAGGAAAGGCAGGATACAATGATCTCCAATGTAGATTGGTTGATGCCCTTATCCGCCTCAGAGTAAAACTGCTCTTTCTCGTGGTAGCGCAGATGGGTATTGATGCGGGAGACCAAATCCACAGGTTTAATGGGTTTGACTGCATAGTCATCCGCGCCGGCTTCTAGAAAACGCTCCATGACCGCTGTCTGCTCTTCAATGGTAAGCACAACAATCGGCACATTGATCCCCATTTCTCTCATACGGCGGACAATCTGGATTCCGTCCGGCTGAGGCAGGTGATAGTCCACAAGGATCAGATCCAGCCTTCCATTTCCATACTGCGTCAGAATGTGCTCGGCCTCTCTGAAGTTTCTTGCCAGCAGGGGCGTCCATCCTTGATGAAGAATGATCTCCTGAATTGTATAGAGGATGTCTTCGTCATCATCAATTGATAAAATGTTCTTTCCCATTGTGCTCTCCTTTATTTTGAGGCAGGGTGATCGTGATCCTTGTATATTCTCCGGGACTGCTCTTTACCTCTATTGTTCCGTGATGAAGGTCAACCACCTGCTGCACAAAGCTGAGCCCCAGTCCTGTGGAGCCGCTTTCAGAATAGCCATGCGTCCACATACGCTGAAGGATCTCTGGGTTTATGCCAATACCGTTGTCCACTACTTCCCAATGGGTTGCCCCACTGCAGCAGGATACAATCAGCTGGATCTCCCCTTTCTCCGGGTCAATCGCTTTACATGCGTTTTCCAGCAGATTTACCAATGCTCGAGCCATACGGATGGAATTCACATATACCCGAACCTCAGGACACTCATTGTGGACAGAAATTCGAGAAACCAAGGGGTTTGACGCCATGCAGGAGAGCGTCAGGCGCAGAAGCCGCTCTGTCGGGACCAGGGACATTCGGTCCTCATAGAGAATTTCAGAAACCATCTGTCCCATCCGGTCACATGCATTCACAATCCTCCTCTGATATTTGGCCAGTTTTGGATCCTCTACCAGCTCCTCCGAAAGTCCAGCCAGCCCCTGAATGGTGGTAAGCGGGGTCTTGAGGTCATGGACCAAATTCTGTATCTCCCGAAACGACCTCATTTCAATATTTTTCATTCTAGCCTGGTAGAGCTGCAGCTCATCCTGTTCTGCCTTTCGGTGGGCCTGAATCAAATGCTGCTGTTCCAGATCCAGAAGCCCCATTAAAACAGTAGCGGTGGCAAAAAAGCACAGAAGCAACAGCACAAAATAAGTCAGAAGCAATTCAGCGTCCAAAATGGGCGCTATGGCCTTGATATCAGTGGAGATCTCACCATTTCCAAATCCCAATTTTGTCATGACCGGTAAAACATCCAGCCCCTGCACGGTAATGAGAAACAGGGTGATGATGATCAGCTTGTAATGCAGGCGGAAAGAAAACCGAGTCAGCAATTCAATGCAGATAAACACTAAGATAGCTGGCATGCCGATGTCCAGTCTTAGGGAATAGACCATATATACGACCTGGTAAAGCGAAATTTGGAACAGGCAGCAGAATGGAATCTTAACAAAGGGGATCTCCCGTCCATTCCACTGAATGCTAATCCCATCCATCAAAAGCGTTATGGCCAAGTAGTCAGGACCAGAACGAAGGGTATTCAGGGCAATCAGGTGAATGGCCCCTAATGCCAGAAAACCGGAATCCAGCTCATTCATCGCCTGATAGAGCAAATCATAGATCCGGAAATTCCGCTCTGTAAAAATCAGAGGGGTCAGTAATCCAACTGCCATCAGTCCCAACGCCTGGAAGACTCTCACCGCATTCCAAGTAATAGACAATCGTTTTATCCCCATACTGGCCTCACAATCACAAAACTTCCCAACAGGGGCTCTTTTTTTAGAATAGCAAAAACCAATGCAAAATGCAAAGTTTTTCACTCTTGCGGCGGAAAATCCTCTTTAAACAAGCATGCACAGCAACAAGGCACAGGCGTACAGAATTGGCTCTGTACGCCTGTGCTCTTTGTTATCCCCCGGACTCCGGGCGCAGTTTGAACTCCATCCCATATTGCTGCAGGATATTTGTAACAATCAAAACCTGTTGGCTGACCCGCACTTCCATGGGCAGCTTTTGGCTGGTTTCTATTGTAAACGCATCAATCCCCAGTTCCCTGGATGCCGTACAGTTCAGACTTCCAACAGGTGCGTTTCCTTCCAGAGCAAAATCAGGATAATCGCCATTCTGGCTGTTTACCATCTCCAGTATATCCAGAGCATTGATAAATCCGCTCTGTGTCTGTCCCACCACGATAGAATTTCCGATGCTGCCGTTTACGCCGTAGAAATTGACTCCCTCATGCATATCAACCACGCAGACTGGCTGATATTTTTGGATCAGCTCCATAATCTGTGCAGACAAGATCTGAATGGGATTTCCATCCTCTGCGCCAGGATAGGAACGATTCATATCCACGCCATCCGATGCGGTCCTTTGGTTCAACTCAATGGCCTGCTGATTGGCATGCGGTACAAGAATGATGCGTCCCGTCTTTGGTTCAAGCCGTTCCAGCAGCTGCTCCGCACCCTTGAATCCGGCGGGTTCATTCCCGTGCGTGCCGGCCAGCAGGAAAATTGTCGGCCCCTCCTTCCCAGAGTCCATGATGTGACACTCTGTTTGACTTGCAAGCCCCTCAGCCAGGAAAAAGGTCGTATGTGACACCGGAGCAGGCCTCAAAAACAAAAAGTACACAACTACTCCCATGCACAGAAGGAGTACTGCCGCAATCGACCACTTTATTTCTTTTTTCATTTCTGTCGATCCTGCCTTGATCACGTGGTAGGCTCATTGAGGTAGGGACCCATTCCATTTTTCACAAGCTCATCATAGCTGGGCATCCCGGTGACAATGATCGGCTCCTCATACATTTCGCTGTAATTGGCCAGGATACGCTCTATTCCAAACACATGGCGGGCACAGCGCACCTCAATGGGCCATCCATTTTCGTCATAGGGCACATAGAGCTGCCCAATCTCACCGGCCTTCACATAAGTCTCCGACTTGCCTGTCAGGACGAGCGCCTCATCGGTGCGGTCACGCAGGCGGCCCTGGGCGGGATTGGGGGCTTCCATTAAAAGCGCCAGCGTATCCGTGTGATCGCCAAGCTCACGGTGGGTCAAGCCGCGCAGATCTGTCGGAGAGGGCTCCAGGGATATCTGCACTCCCTCCATCTGCATGTCCACGACCACATTCGATGCCAGATTCATGGCCCGTTCATGGGCAATCAAAGCATTAATGACAGGATATTCAGGGCTGGCCTCATGGAGGTCCACAGTAACATCAATGTTCTCCGTATTGATCAGCTGGACAATACCATAGCTCATCATCTCAGTTAGCGTCCCATCCGCCTTCCCCGGGTAAGTACGGTTAATGTTGCGGTTCTCACTTCCTGACAAGGACTGACCCATATAGTTGACATAGACATCCGGGTCCGGCCACTGATCCACCGGATTCGTTGCCCGGGATCCATGGATGAACTCACGGACGTTTCCTTCATCGGTGGTGATATGTACAGTGCTGGGATGCCCTTCCTGGGGGTCGTTGTGCGTAAAGGCACTGTTGTTGGTTCGGGGAATGACATACAGCGTTCCTGCCTCTACTTTTGCATTTTCTACAAACAGGACCGCTCCCATATGACCGCCCAGCTCATTTGCGTGTGTACCGCCGAGGATCAGGCAGCTGCCTCCCTCTTGCTCCCCCTGAAGCACATAAATCTGAGTATCCCCGGCAGTACCAGCTAAATCAGGGAAGTAATCGCTGAGCATTCGGACCTCTGTCACGCCCTCTCCGGGAATAATCTCTTCTGTAGCGGTCCGCATCTGGTGAAAGCTGTTACCAGAAATAGTACAGAAAACAGCTACACATGCCAGGACTGCAAGTGCAGAAATATAATTTTTCTTCATGGCACTCCTCCTATTTGATCATCAGGGCACGCAGGACAATTGGGAGCAGGACCAGCGCCGCATTCATCTGCTTTTTGATGTCTTTCTCTTCAAAAATGCAAAATACGGTTACAACTCCTACAAACACCATGATCAGCCAGGATACGATAGTTACGATCGTCACAATGACACCTCCTTGCGGTTCTCAGGGGAGAAGGGACGCGATTGGGTTGGCAAAAATGATAAACAGTAGGCTCCAGGCAATGATCAGCAGCGCAGAGGGAAGGCACTTCTTCAGAACACCGGTGTATTGCTCCAGTCCCGCGACCTTGGACGCAAAAATGCCAGCAAGGGCGGTAGGCGGCATCAGCTCACCCACACTGGCAATAGAGGCCAGTGCAGCAGCAACCACAATCGTATCCCGGCTCATGAGGGCCAGCAGGAACGGGACACCAAACACAGACGCTGCCCCCAGAGAAGAGATGGCTCCAAACAGCGGAATTGTAACCGCAATGGCCACAAAAATCAAGGCATCGGGAAGAGCAAGGCAGTTAACGACCAGCCAGCCCTTAACTCCGGTCATAGTCATAATCTCAATAAACATCCCAACCCCCATCAAGATTCCCATGACAGGCAGTGAGCTGTTCACTCCCTCTTTAATCGCTGCCCAAACCGAAAATTTTTTCCCGGTCAGGATACAGAGCAGTGCACTGATCATAAAAACAATAGTCATGCTCAGAGATGGGACGATATTCGGCAGCATAGAGGGAAGGAGGATCAGCGCCAGCAGAACAAAGACGGGCAATAGCATGACAAAAGACATCTTTTCATCGTCTCTGATCTGCAGTTGAATTTTGACCTGCTCATAGTCCATATTTTTACAGTCCTTTAGCCCAAGGACCAGCACCGAAAAAATTGCCAGTGGGACAGAGAGAAGCAGCAGTGGAATTCCAAACCCCACATAGGGGATGTCTACACCTCCACCAATGGTCATAACTGCAATATTGACCGGAGGAGCTGTGGCACCATACATACCACCAAGCGCAATAATAGCCGCTGCTTTTTCTGCAGGAATCCCCATCGCGATGAGGATCGGGCAGACAATCGCACCTGCGCTGATTACCGCTGCGGTGGAGGATCCGGTGATCATACCTGGGAACATGATAATCAGCATAAGGAGCAGGAGCAGGATGACCTTATGGTTGTGGAATCTGCGAAGGAAGAATCGATTCAGCATATCAAGGGCACCAGAATACTGAATGCATTTCATAAAAATCATTGCACAGGCAATGACCAGAATGGTATCTAGGAAGGACATGGTACCTTCCACCATAAACTTCACCGGAACTCCAAAGCCGCCAGCCAGGGCCCCGCCCACCGAGGAAAGCAATAATGCAATTCCCACAGGCAGCTTCAGGAAGAAACAACTTCCCGCAAAGATGACGATCATCAGCAGGAAAATCAGCAGTTCAGACATATGACAACTCCTTCTTGTTCAACAGAAGGGGCTGATGCAGCCACCTCACAATTATTTGAATGCCTTTGGGAGCACAGTACCCACATCCGCCAATGTTTCAACGGTATCCATGGGGATTCCATTTTCTGATGCAATCTGGGTAAAAAGTCCATCATCATCTCCGCCAGCAACGACCAGCAGATAATCAGCTTTAGGGGAAACCGCAGAGATGAAGCCGTCACTCAGTTCACCGCGGCGGGCACTCCCGCCGATATGGGCGACAATGATGGTCATATCCGCCTCCTCAGCCTTAGCTACCACCGCATCCACGCGCTCCTGCTCCACGTCGGCATCCACTCCAGCGGCTCCAAGCCCCTTCTGACTGCCGCCCACACCAATGATCAGGGTCTTATAGGCAGAGGTATCAAAGCTGTCTGCCCCAATGCTTGTCTCAATATCACAGGAGAACCCGGCCTTCTCTAAAATCGCACTGAGCATAGATGCGTCAGCACTCTGCCCTGCAGAGGTGATCAGGGCAGGGGTCTCCGCAATAGGTTCTGTCAGCCCTGTCACCTCTGTGACCTGGGTAGAGCTCCCTGCGGAACCCGGGGCCTGACCGGAGGTACTTCCAGGATCTCCGCATGCGGCTAAGGAAAGCACCATCGCCCCCGCCAGCACAAAAGACAGCACCTTTTTCATAATTAAATTCTCCTTTCAGAAATGTCTTGACATTGAAATTGCAAAAACCGGCCAAGGCCAGAAGGCCCTGGCCGGTTCCATGCACAGGAATCCGTACATCTGGTAAAGATCAATATGCGACGCCCTGCGAATCCCGTCTCGGGTCCCCGGCCACATGAAGCTCACCAGTATCAGGATTATAAGTAATAGAACCAACCTTTACGGTATGCCCCATAGCCTCCAGTTCATCGATCACATCCTGAGGCATCCGTCCCTCCACCTGGATGACGCAATCCGCTCCAGCAAAGACTCGGGGTGCATCGGCGGAATCCTGGGCATTCATTCCAAAATCCACAATATTGATAATTGTCTGGGCCATGCAGGCGATAATGCGCTCACCTCCAGGAGATCCAGAAATCAGAACCGGCTCTCCTTCAGGGCTGACCAAAATAGTTGGTGTCATGCTGGATAGAGAGAGCTTGCCTGGCGCCACAGAGTTGGGCTTACCCTGCTCCAAATCGAAGCTGGTCAGACCATTGCTCAGCAGGAAGCCTCGTCCGGGAACCGTAATGCCACAGCCAAAGTGGGAACTAATAGACTGGGTCATGCATGCCATGTTGCCATCTTTATCAATGACAGACATGTGCGTAGTGGAGGCACTCTCATAAGGCATCGGGTCTCCGGCCTCCAGCTCAGTTGTGGCCTCATCTGTAATCTGCTCATAAAGAGAGTAGGCATAATCTTTAGAGCTCAAGCCGGTAATGGGGATATCGCCAAAGCTGGGGTCGCCCAAATATGCACCCCGGTCGGCATACGCGCGCATCATGGCTTCCGAGATCACATGGATGCTTTCAGGAGTATTGTGCCCCATAGAAGCCAGATCAAAGTTCTCAAGAATATTGAGGATTTCACCCACGATCACTCCGCCAGAGCTGGGCAGCGGCATACTGTAAAGCTTATAGCCCCGATAGGTCACCTCAACTGGATCATCAATGACCAGAACATCAGTCATTGCAGTCTTCAGATCATTCATGTTCATCACACCGCCGTCGGCCTGGATGATGTCCACGATCTCCTGTGCAATGGGTCCTTCATAAAAATATTCGATTCCATTTTCTGCGATCAGATTTAGAGTATCGATCAGATCGGGGTTGTAAATGACATCTCCCACTTCGGGAACAGTCAGCCCGTCCTTCAGCCAGAGCTCTCGGGACGCCTCATGCATGTACAGTTTTTCATAGGAACTGTCGATCAGGTTGTGCAGATTCTCTGTCACTCGAATCCCCTGCTCGGCCGCCTGAGTAACATAGGGAATGATCTCAGAGAGTGTCATGGTCCCCCAATTGTCCAACGCCACCTGATAAGTGGACAGGGCTTTCATAATGGATACCGCCTTACCGGAGGAATTGAACTCACTCCAAAGCTCCTGGTTGCGGGTGCCGTCCTCATTGAGCAGGTACTCAAAATAGTCCAGCGGGATATCCTCAGGTGCAGGGAACTGACTGCTGATGGCCACGTTCTTCTGCTCATCGGCCAGGTAGATATTCATAAATCCGCCGCCGCCAAGTCCGCTGGCGTTCGGCTCAAAAAATCCAATGGCCAGTGCGGTGGCCACGCAGGCATCGATCGCGTTTCCTCCCGCCTTCAGGACCTCAATACCAACCTCAGAAGCCTCCTGCTTTCCAGAGGTGACGGCACCGTTGTATCCAGAAGCATCCCGTGTGCTTAAGGTCGTTGCCGCCGTTCCGATATCGCTTCCCTCTGCTGCGGCAATCCCGCCCTGATTATTCAGCGGATAATCGGATTCCCCTTCTGGGGAGGAGGGCACTGATGCGCTGCTTGACTGAGAGGCGCTGGGCTGAGAGGAGGAAGACGGGACACTGCTGGTTGAGGGCTGAGTTCCTTGTCCACAAGCTGTCATGCTGATCAGCATAGCGGCTGAGAGG
>ENA-UONZ01003375-UONZ01003375.1-human-gut-metagenome-genome-assembly--contig:-C93old-NODE-3375-length-10312-cov-3.992883_pt1 | contig 10312 bp, 7 predicted proteins | sample MGYA00242468_ERZ724015 | MGnify/ENA metagenome assembly ERZ724015
AATAAGCCAAGTTATGCAGTAAAATGGGACCGGTTCCTTCATATTGTGGGATGAGGGGAAGGCCTTAGGGCAAGAATAGTGAAGTCTGGAGCGGCAGGCTTTCTTAAAAAAAGAGAGCGGCGGCTTCCATCATGCCCGCCTAATGTTGAGATCCGCTGGAAAAACGGCGGATCATCCGGGAAAGGATTTGGGATAGCTATGTGTGGAATTGTGGGATTTATCGGCCGCAAACCGGCGGCCCCCCTGTTGCTGGAGGGCCTGGCAAAGCTGGAATACCGCGGCTATGACTCCGCGGGTATCGCGCTGGTGGGAAGCGCGGGAATTGAGATTCACAAAGCCAAGGGACGACTGCAGATTTTAAGCGAGATGATTGACGGCGGCAAGGGAATGGAAGCCACAGTGGGTATCGGCCATACCCGCTGGGCCACCCACGGTAAGCCCAGTGATGAGAACTCCCATCCTCACCGCAGCGCCAGCGGCCGGTTCGCCGTGGTGCACAATGGCATCATCGAAAATTATGCCGCCCTGAAAAAACAGCTGATGGAAGAGGGCATCCAGTTCCTGTCCGAAACAGACACGGAGGTGGTGGCTCATCTGATTGAGAAGCATTACACCGGGGATTTTCTCGCCGCCGTCCGGGCGGCCATTGCCCAGCTGGAGGGTTCTTATGCCTTGGGCGTGCTTTGCAGCGAGCATCCGGATGAGATGATCGCGGTGCGCAACGCCAGCCCGCTGATCGTCGGACTGTCGGAGGAGGGCAATTTCATCGCCTCGGATATTCCCGCTCTGCTGGCTCACACCCGCCGGATTCTGCAGCTGGCGGATCATGAGGTGGTGCGGCTGACGGCGGATAAGGCGGAGGTTTTCGATCAGGCCGGCCATCCAGTGGAGAAAAAGGAAATCACCGTGGATTGGGACGTGTCCAGCGCGGAAAAGGGCGGCTACGCCCATTTTATGATCAAAGAGATCATGGAACAGCCCCAGGCCCTGTCCGCCACCATCTCCCCTCGGATCGACGCAAGCGGCGGCATTGTGCTGGACGGCATCAGCCTTACCGAGAAGCAGCTGCGCCAAATCAACCGGCTGTACATCGTGGCCTGCGGATCCGCTTACCACGCGGGAGTGGTGGGGAAATACGTGCTGGAAAAGCTGACCAGGATTCCGGTGGAGGTGGATCTGGCGTCGGAGTTCCGGTATCGGGATCCTATTGTAGACGAGAAAACCCTGGTGATCATCATCAGCCAGTCGGGAGAAACAGCCGATACTCTGGCCGCCCTGCGGGAGGCCAAGCGTCGGGGCGCCCGGGTGCTGTCGGTGGTAAACGTGGTGGGCAGTTCCATCGCCTCCGAAAGCGACGATGTACTCTATACCTGGGCCGGACCGGAAATCTCGGTGGCAACCACCAAGGCTTATTCCACCCAGCTTACCATGCTGTATATCATTGCTTTTTATATTGCCCATAAGCTGGGGAACATCGACGACCGCAACCTGCGGCGGCTTCTCAGCGCCCTAATCCGGCTGCCGGATATGGTGGCGGGCATCCTGCGCCAGGCGCCAGAGCTGGCCCAGCTGGCCCAGCGCTACGCCTACCTGGAGCACGCCTATTTCATCGGCCGGAATCTGGATTATGCCGTGGCCCTGGAGGCTTCCCTCAAGCTGAAGGAGATCAGCTATATCCATTCGGAGGCTTACGCCGCCGGCGAGCTGAAGCACGGCACCATATCCCTGATTGAGGAGGGCACCTTTGTGGTGGCCCTGGCCTGCTGCGATAAACTGTTTGAAAAGACCATGTCCAACATCAAGGAGGTCAAGGCCCGCGGGGCGGAGGTGCTGATGATTACCACCGACGACAACCGGGACGATCTGCCGGATGTGGACCACGTGATTTATATTCCCAAAACCAACGATCTGCTGATGCCTTCCCTGGAGGTGGTACCCATGCAGCTGCTGGGCTACTACATCGCCCTGGCCCGGAAATGCGACATCGACAAGCCACGCAACCTGGCGAAAAGCGTCACGGTGGAGTAAAATACGGAATTCTCTTGAAAAGCGGCGTCGAAATGGAAGCATTTTGACGCCGCTCCTCTTTACCTTGCCCGGCGTTTTATGGTATAATGGACACAGCCCGAAAAGGGAGGATATCGGATTTTTTCGGCTGTGTCTTTGCGTTTGCCTATCGGCAACCGCCCAACTTTTGTGGTATAATGGAGAAAATCGGAGATTTTCTCTTAGAAGAATCCCTTGCGTTGCCACTTGGAGTAAATGCTTCGCATTCACTCTGGAAGCGTGCATTTTGGTAGGAGCAAGGCAGTGCTTTAATGAAAACCCATCGGCTTGGAGCCGGAATCATAAAAACGCAGTGATCAGACTCGGAATATGAAAAGAAAGAAGGTTACGATATGGGTCTGTTTGATTTTGTCCGCGGCCAGATGATCGAGGTTATCGAGGCCACGGATTTTTCCCAGGATACCATTGTGTTTCAGTTTCCCGTGCAGGGGAATGAAATTAAGATGGGGGCGCAGCTGATCGTCCGGGAGGGCCAATGCGCGGTGTTCCTCAACGAAGGGGTCATCGCCGACGTCTTCGGTCCCGGCCGGTACACCCTGATAACCGAAAATATGCCCCTGCTTACCAAGCTGAAATCCTGGGAGTATGGCTTCAATTCCCCCTTTAAAGCGGAGGTGTTTTTCGTCAGCACCCGTCTGTTCAACGATCAGAAGTGGGGCACCCAGAAGCCGATTCTGCGGCGGGATGCGGAATTCGGTATGGTGCGTATGTCCGCCTTCGGCATCTTCTCCTTTAAGGTAATCCGGCCGGAGGTTTTCCTGCGGGAAATTTTCGGCACCCTGCCCACCTATACCACCAAGGATATCGTGGGCTATCTGCGGCGGATGGTGGTTTCTCGGCTAGCGGATGCTATCGGTGAACTGCAGATGCCCATTATCGATCTGGTGAGCAGCTACGACGAGCTGGGCGAGGCCGGCCGCACCCGGATGCAGCCCGCCTTTGAGGCCATCGGCCTTTCCCTCCAGCAGCTGATTATCGAAAGCATCTCCCTGCCGGAGGAAGTGGAAAAGGTTATTGACAAGCGCACTTCCATGGGGGTACTGGGAGATTTGGGCCAGTATACCCGCTACCAGTCGGCGGAAGCCATCCGGGACGCCGCCCGGAATCCCGGAGGCATTGCCGGTGTGGGCGTGGGCCTGGGGGCAGGCGCTCAGGTGGGCCGCGCCTTCGCAGATTCCGTTGCAGCTCCTGCCGCCGCTCCCGCCGCCGGGACAATACGCTGTGTCAGCTGCGGCTCCGCAGTGGATGCCAACGCCAAGTTCTGCCCGGAATGCGGTAAGAATCCCCGTTTCGCCGGTGTGCCCTGTCCCAAGTGCGGCAAGGAGATCAAAGCGGACGCTAAGTTCTGCCCGGAATGCGGCGTGGCCCTGCGGGTGACCTGCAAAAAATGCGGCGCCCAGGGCAGCGGCAAGTTCTGCGCCGAGTGCGGTGCGCCGCTGGGTGAATGACGGCGATGGAAAATATGGCGAAGGACAAGCGAATCGGCGCCAATACCTTCCCCTGCGAGGGCTGCGGCAGCCAGATGCACTTTGATCCCGATACCCAGGGGATGAAGTGCGATCACTGCGGCCGGTCGGATGCGCTGGATCTCCAATGGATGGAGTCGCCGGAGTATCTGTACAATCCCGCGGACGGCGGCTATACAGCACCGGATTGGGAGCTGCTGGGGAACCGGACGGTGAGCTGCCGGAACTGCGGCGCCCAGACGGTGATAGCCGCCGATGAGATGACGGCGGAGTGCCCCTTCTGCGGCAGCCGGTATGTGGTGGACAGCGGAGAGGTGGACGTGGGTATTCTGCCGGAAAGCCTGATGCCCTTTCGAATTTCCCGGGACAAAGCGGTGGAGATTTTCAAGGGCTGGGTGAAGAGGCGCTTCTGGGCGCCGGGCAAGTACAAAAAAAGCCGGGCGGCTGTGGAGCATCTCCAAGGGGTCTATATGCCTTACTGGACCTTCGACTCCGACTTGGTTTCCGATTACGCCGGAGAGGGCGGCAAGGATTACACCGTGACCCGTACCCGGGTAGTGAACGGCAAGCGTCAGACCTATACCGAAACCCGTACCCGCTGGTATCCGATTTCCGGCAGAGAACAGCTGACCTTTGACGATTATCCCGCCTGCGCCACCCGTACCCTGGATCAGCAGCTGATCAGACGGTTGGGCGGCTATTCCATGAAGGTACTCTGCCGCTATGCTCCCGCTTTTCTGGCGGGTTTTTCCGCCGAACGCTACAACGTGGGGCTGGACGAGGGCTGGTCAGCCGTATCCCCGGCCATGGAAGCGGCGATGGAGAGCCGGATTCAGGCCAACGAGGGATATGACCATTACCGGGGGATGCGGTACAATCATCAGTTTTACAATGTGCGGTTCAAGCACATTCTTCTTCCGGTGTGGATTTTTTCCTCCCCCTACGGCAAGAAAATTTATCGCTTCATGATCAACGGCGAAACCGGCAGAGTGGCCGGCAGCGCTCCCGTCAGTCCCTTCAAGGTGCTGGCGGCTGTGGCGGCGGGTCTGGCTTTGGTTCTGCTGATATTTCTGCTGCTGTACTATATGTAAGTTGTTGAACTGAAAAGCAACAAGCGGGAGGTCAGGAACCTTGCTTTGAGGGTTTTGTGATCTCCCGCGCCATTGCTTTTCAGGTTTATTGACTACGATTCGACAGAGGACAAGGTATCGACCCATGACCACATTATCCGTACATAATCTGACGAAATATTTCGGCGAGCGGGTCCTCTTTTCCGGACTGTCCTTCGATGTGGGGGAGCGGGATAAGATCGGCTTTGTCGGTGACAACGGCTGCGGCAAAACCACCCTGTTCAAGCTGCTGACCGGAGAGATGTCCCCGGACGCCGGCGAGGCCGTGCGCTCCAAGGAAACCAGGATTGGCTATATGGAGCAGCACGCCTGCGCCGATCCCTCTCGCACCCTATGGGACGAGGTGGAAAGCGTCTTTGCCCCTCTGGCTGCCATGGAGCGGGAGCTGGAAGAGATTCGCCGGGAACTGGAACAGCATACCTCCGATCCTCTGATCGAACGGCAGCATCTGCTGCAGGAACGTTTTGAGGCGGCGGGCGGTCTGTATTTCCGCAACCGGGTGCGCTCCACCCTGCTGGGGCTGGGATTTTCAGAGGATGCGTTCCGCCAGAGCGTGGACTCTCTCAGCGGCGGCCAGCGGTCCAAGGCCGCCATGGGACGGCTGCTGCTCTCCGAAAGCAATTTGCTGCTGCTGGACGAGCCCACCAACCACCTGGATATCGTCTCGGTGGAATGGCTGGAGGATTTTCTCCGCAGCTATACCGGCGCGGCGGTGATCATCTCACATGACCGGTATTTCCTGGACCGGGTAACCAACCGCACCATTGAGCTGGCTCACGGCCGGCTTTACGCCACCAATGGCAGTTATTCCGTCCACAAGGAGAAACGGGAGAAGGACCGGGAGGTAGAGGAAAAGCACTACAAAACCGCCTCGCGGGAGATCAAGCGGGTGGAGGAGAGCATCGCCCTGCTGAAGCAGTTTAACCGGGAAAAGAGCATCCGGGCCGCGGAAAGCAAGGAGAAGATGCTGGAGCGGATGAAAGCCCAGGTGGAGCTTCCCGAATCGGAAGCGCCGGTGATTCGATTCGATTTTACCCCCAAGGCAGTCAGCGGGAATGAGGTGCTGAACGCAGAGAATCTCGCCATGGGTTTCGGCGGGCCGCTCCTTTTTCAGGATGCAGCTTTCCAGGTCCGCCGGGGGGAGCGGGTGTTTCTACTGGGGCCCAATGGCTGCGGCAAAACCACCCTGCTGAAGATCATCTGCGGCAGGCTTCGGCCTCTGAAGGGATATGTGCGGCTGGGCGCCAAGGTGAGCATCGGCTATTACGATCAGACCCAGTCGGATCTGGACACATCCAAGGATGTGATCGGGGAGATCAGCGACCGGTATCCCCAGCTTTCGGGCACCGAGCTGCGCAATGCCCTGGCGGCCTTCCTGTTCCGGGGGGACGATGTGTTCAAACCGGTTTCCCTTCTCAGCGGCGGGGAGCGGGCACGTCTGCTGCTGCTGCGGCTGATGCTGGCCCGGGATAATCTGCTGCTGCTGGACGAGCCTACCAACCATTTGGATATCGGCTCCCGGGAGGCGCTGGAGGATGCGCTTTCGGGATATGACGGAACCATCTTCATCGTATCCCATGACCGGTATTTTATCAACCGCCTGGCAACCCGGGTACTGCGTCTCACCGTCGATGGCTGTCAGTCCTTCGACGGGGGCTACGATCAGTATCTGGAGCGGTTCCAGGAAGCGGAGCAGGCAGCCGCACCAGTGGAGCCGCCAAAGGAAAACGCCTATAAAAAGCGTAAGGAGCAGGAATCCGCCCGCCGAAGAGGCGGTAGCTGCCGCCGAAGAGGCGATCACCCAGCTGCATCGTCGGCTGGAGGACGAAGCGGTGGCGGCGGATTACGCGCAGGTGCTGGAGCTCACCGGACAGCTGGAGGAACAGAATCGGCTGCTGGAGGAGCAGATGGCACTCTGGGAGGAGCTGCAGCTGGAAGCCGAGGCCATGGAGGCGGAATGAGAGCTCCTTCCCTGTTCAATTGGGCTGCGGATATCAAGCAGGGTTTTCCATTTTTGTTTTGCAATTGTATAAAAGAAGCCCTGCACCATCACGGTGCAAGGCTGAGACTGTTAATAAAGCGTTTCGGAGGGAAGGGGAGTGTGAGGGGGAACCGTCAGGGTTCCCCCTTGCGCAACAATCACCCGCCCGCAGGCGTCAAAAGTGGAGAAAAGCGAATGATTTTCTCCACTTTTGCTCAGCTTGGCGCAAATGGCCGGCGTAGACGGACTTTTTCGGCAAGCTGAAACAGTAGCGGACGTCCTTTCAGGGCGTCCGCTTCTGTTGTAATGTTTTCCTTTCTTCCCTGGTTATAGAGGTAGAGGTTCTATTTCTGTGCGGGAGGGAAGAAAGATGAAAAAAGGAAAAAGATACCTGGCGCTGACTTTGGCTCTGCTGCTTCCGGCTGTGTGGGCGGCGGGCTGCGGCAGCGGAAATCCGCCGGAAAGCGGCGGAGGGGTGGAGACGAGGCGGACGGTAGGGGAAATAGCGGCGGGAGAGATGCCGGCGGATTTCCGTTTTTCCCTGACCTGGGGCTGCTACGGCGTCAGTTCCTACGACAGCGCCACCGGCAGGCTGGTAAAAGCCTCCGACGCCACCCGGCCGGAAGAATATACCGCCACCTATTTCCTGGAGCGGGAGGAGCTGGAGGCGGTGTGGCGGGAGATCTGCCGGATCGGGGTGTTCCGGTACCCCGACAACTACGATCCCCATAAGGGGCAGATGGCTTCCAGTCCCTCCATGACCCTGATCCTGACGGTGCGGGCGGCGGGCGGAGAGAAAACCATCGCCTGCCGGGAGATCTCCCTGGGATACAGGGCGAAGAATCCCAGCGGCCAGCGCTTCCTCAGCGGCTGTCAAGCGATTGTGCAGCGGCTGGAATCCTCAGCGGCCTGGCAGGCGCTGCCGGAATACGAATTTCTGTATGACTGAAGCGCGTCCCAAAAGAGCATGGCCGGAGAGGGGCTGGCTGGCCGCTGGTAATTTTTGATTCAGGGGGTTGACAGAATAGGTTGAACGCGTTAAACTAAACCTGTAAGGTTTAATGCGTTCAACCAATAGGAGGACGGACTATGGAAACGCCCCGGATTTTTGAAAGCGAATACCGGTTCTGTGAGATTCTTTGGGAGAATGAGCCGGTAAACAGCACCGAACTGGTACGCTTGTGCGCCCAGCGGCTGGGTTGGAAGAAGCCCACCACCTATACCGTCATCCGTCGGCTGGCCCAGCGGGGGTGCTGAAAACCGAAAACGCCGTGGTGACCTCCCTGGTATCCCGGGAAGAGGTGCGGGAGGCGGAGAGCCGGGAGTTTTTGGAGAAGAATTTCGGCGGCTCCCTGCCCGGCTTTATCGCCGCCTTCGCCCGTCGGCAGGCGCTGACCCCCGAAGAGGCGGCGGAGATCCGCCGGATGATCGACGCATATGCGCCGCCGGAAACGGGCGGAGAGAGGAAGGGATGAGGAGATGGAAGCGCTGTTTCTCCAGCTGCTGAACATGAGCATCGCGGCGGGGTATCTGATTCTGGCCGTGCTGCTGCTGCGGCTGATTCTGCGCAGGGCGCCCAAGACTGTCCGTCTCCTGCTATGGGGACTGGTGGCCTTCCGCCTGGCCTGCCCCTTTTCCCTGGAAAGCGTCCTCAGCCTGATCCCTAGCGGGGAGACGGTGCCTCAGACGATTATAGTCGATCAGTCCCCGGCCATTGACAGCGGTATTCCGCTGGTGAATCAGGCGGTGAATCCGCTGCTTTCCGGGGCGTTTGCCCCCGAGCCGATGACCAGCGCCAATCCGATGCAGATCGTGGTGTTCATCGCCTCCCTGGTGTGGCTGGCGGGGATGCTGGCGCTGGCCGGGGCCGGGCTGTTGGGATATATCCGCCTGCGCTGCCGGGTGGCGGATGCCGTGCGGCTGCGGGAGAATATCTGGCAGACGGACGCGCCGGGCGCCCCCTTTGTGCTGGGGCTGTTCCGGCCCCGGATTTATCTGCCCTTTTCCCTGGCGGCGGAGGATGAGGCGGCGGTGATCGCCCATGAGCAGGCTCATATCCGCCGGAAGGACCCCTGGCTCAAGCTGGCGGGCTATCTTTTCCTGGCGGTGTATTGGTTCCATCCCCTGGTGTGGGCGGCGTATATCTGCTTCTGCCGGGATATCGAGCTTTGCTGCGACGAGCGAGTAATCCGGCAGGCGGCTCCGGAGATGCGCCGGACCTATTCCCAGGCCCTGCTCCGCTGTGCTGCGGAGCAGCGGCGGCTGCCGGTCTGCCCCCTGGCCTTCGGAGAGGTGGGGGTGAAGCAGCGGATTAAAAATGTGCTGGATTATCGCCGGCCCACGATGTGGGCCATGACCGCGGCGGTTGTCGCCATTGCCGCGGCGGCGGTTTTCTTCCTCACCAATCCCCTGGCCGCCGCCACCTCGGCGGGAGAACGGGTGGGCAATCTGCTCCCCGGCGCAGCCGGAAGCGACGTTTCCGGAATGGAGATGCGGATCATCGGCTGTGATCTGGCCGGAAAGGACCAGACCATCACCGTGGAATGGAAAAACGGCACCCGGCAGGATACCACCTTCGGCGAACCCTTTATCCTTTATCGCTGGGAGGAGGATGGCTGGGTCAGCTGTCGGCGGCCGGACCGGGAGCTGGTGTTTACCTCCATCGGTCTGCCGGTAGCGGCGGGGCAGACCCGAGAGCACACTTATGCGGTATCCGCTCATTTCGATCTCTCCCGGACGGGGAAATACCGGCTGGAAACCGATTTCTTTTTTGATAAGGATATCCCCATTGAAGAGAAAGACACCCGCCGGATATGGGCGGAGTTTGAGCTGGTAAACGGCCGGGAAGCCACCGTCCAGGGGGTGACTTTGCGGGTTACTGGCCTGGGAGATAAAGGGCTGGAGACCCAGTGGATCAACCGCTCCGGCCGGGAGTTCGCCTTCGGCGAAGCCTTCCGGATCACCCGCTGGGAGGCGGGGGCATGGGTGGACTGTCTCAAGCCGGGAACCGAGGCCCTTTTCAACAGCATCGCCTGGCTTGTTCCAGACGGCGGTGAGGCCGACAAAACCTACTCGTTGGAATACTGGGATCTCTCCCGGCCGGGAACCTACCGGCTGGAAACGGAAGAACATGCCGGTGGTCCCTTTCGGGTGGAATTTCAGGTGCCCTTTGAGCCGGCGGGCGATGCCGGCCAGGCTTGGGCTATTGAGCAGGCCAAGGAAGCGGTCACGGTTTCCTATGACAGCGCGGAGGCTGTTTATGATTCGGCGGCAGAATGCTGGAGGGTGCATTTTTACACCCGGAATCAGGTTGGCGGGGATCAGACGGTGTATCTGGATCGGGAGGGCCGGGTGAAACGGTCGGAATATGGAGAATAGAGCATAAATAATGCTTACTGAATAAAGCCGTCTGCGAACGGCTTTATATTTACGGGGCGTTTTACGCTCCGTAAATCCGTAGGAATCAAGGATTCCTGCGGTCAGTGCGCATTGATTGCCGTCTGTCTTTGATTTCAGCCGGGAAACGGCTGAAATCAAAGTGGAAGTTTTTTTACGCTTTTGCTTCAAAGAACCTGCACTTGAACAACGGAAAAGCGCTGTTAAAGCCGCTGTACAGCTGCGCTTTTTAGTTGTTCAGCAGACATTAATTAGCGGGAAACAGGCGGAAT
>ENA-UONZ01003380-UONZ01003380.1-human-gut-metagenome-genome-assembly--contig:-C93old-NODE-3380-length-10295-cov-36.921582_pt1 | contig 10295 bp, 8 predicted proteins | sample MGYA00242468_ERZ724015 | MGnify/ENA metagenome assembly ERZ724015
GGATGCGCAGCCCGGCGGCGCTGGGGCTGCGGCGGGACGTGCGGCTTTTGCTGGAAGCACTGGCTGCGGCCTTTGTCCTTTTGCTGCTGCGGGCAGCGGGCTGTCTGCCCCGGGGGCTGGGCGTGCCCGGGGCGGGGTATGTGCTGCTGGGCAGCGCCGTGCCCTTTTTATGGGCGGTGCTCATGGTGGCACTGGCCGAGTGCGCCCGCATCGCCGAGCGGGACGAGGGCGCAGTGTGCGGTGCAGCCTTTGTGGCCATGCTGGCGTTGATGATGGTAGAGGCCGGTCTGGGCGTTTCCGGGCTGGCGGTGCTGCCCGGAGCGCTGGCCGGGGCACTGGTGGCGCTGGGGCTGTGGGCGTTCCCTCCGGCAAGGCTGGGGGTGGGCTGCTGCGGCAGTCTGCTGGCAGCGGGTGCCATCGGCTGCATCCCGCTCAGTCTGGACATGACCAGCCTGACCGTGCCGCTGGCGCTGCCCTTCTGGGCGGCGGGCGGTCTTTTGGCAGCGCAGCTGCTGTGTGCAAAGCGCACCGGCAAGCCCTTGCGCTGCTGGGTAAAAAAGCATAAAATGAGCCCGGAGACGGTGTTCCTGTGCAGCTTTGCGCTGAGCGCTGTCGGCTATGTGCTGGCGCTGGCGCTGCTGCGCTGGTGCTGACCGGGCACGGAGAGGGAAGGGAGCGCAGATGGCGACTATCCGCAAAAAACACAGAGCGCCGGTGTCGGTGTTCCAGCGAGATCCGGGCCCGTGGTCCCGGCTGCTGATCGACTGGCTGGCTACGCTGGCTGTTATTATGATCTTTGGGCTGGTGATGCTGTTCAGTGCCAGCTACACCACCGGTTACCTGCGCATGGGCGACAGCTTCCACTATATCAAGCAGCAGGCGCTGTGCATGATGATCGGGCTGGCCTGTATGTTCCTGATGAGTTATATGGATCACCGCTTTTTGCGCAAGATGGTGGTGCCGGGCTACATCATTGTGCTGGCCATGCTGGCCGTCACCCTGACCATGGCACCCCTGAACGGCTGCCGCCGCTGGATCCGCTTCGGTGGGCTTACACTGCAATCCTCCGAGGTGGCAAAGTTTGAAATGATCCTGTTCAGCTCCCATCTTGCGGCAAAAGCGCCGCAGGTGGAGCGGCTGGACCCGGAGCGCCGCATCCTGCTTACACCCCGGGAGTGGCTGCGGGTGCGGGTGTGGAAGCAGCTGGTGGTGCCGGTGCTGCCCCTTATACCGGTGGTCATCCTGCTGGCGATGGAGCCGCACATGTCCGGCATCGTGCTGACGGTGGCGGTGGTGGGCACCATCCTGCTGCTGTCCGGCAGCGGCGGTGTGCTGACATGGGCGGGTGCCATCACGGCAGGCGCCCTGCTGGAAACCCTGCTCTCCCATGTGGACTCCATCCCTTACCTGCAAAAGCGTCTGGACGGATGGACACAGGATCTGAGCAAGATGACCGACCAGACCGTGCAGAGCCTTTACGCCATCGGCTCCGGCGGGCTGAAGGGGCTGGGGCTGGGCAACAGCGTGGAAAAGCAGCTCTGGCTACCGGAAAGCACCAACGACTTCATCTTCAGCGTGGTGTGCGAGGAGTTGGGCTTCATCGGCGCAGTGCTCATTATCGTGTTGTTCGTGCTGTTCATCGTGCAGGGGCTGCTCATCGCCTATAAGGCGGAGAACCTGTACTGCACCATGGTGGGCATCGGCATCATGGCACAGATCGCGTGGCAGGTGTTCTGCAATATCGCCGTGGTCACCAACACCCTGCCCAACACCGGCATCAGCCTGCCCTTCTTCTCCTCCGGCGGCACCAGCCTGATTTTGCTGCTGGCAGAAATGGGCGTGATGGTGAACATAGGCCGCAACGGCGAGCGGGTGGCGCAGCAGCGGGAGCAGATGCGTGCCCAGCGGGAAGCCGCCCGCGCTGAGCGCGAGGCAGAACTTGCCCGCAAGACTATTGACTTGGCTTCTGCCCGCGCAGCCCGCACAGAACAGTAAAACAAACCGCAAGCCCGCCCGGCCGCAGGCCGGGCGTTTATAAGGAGGAATCACCATGCGTGTTCTCATCGCAGCCGGCGGCACTGCCGGACATATCAACCCTGCACTGGCCATTGCCGGTGCTCTGAAAAAGGCCGACCCTACCGCCGAGATCCACTTTGCAGGCCGTAAGGAGGGCATGGAGTACCGTTTGGTAACACAGGCGGGCTACCCCTTCCACCATATCGAGATCACCGGTTTTCAGCGCAAGCTCAGCCTGCACAACATCAAGCGCAACATCATCACCCTGTGGAATCTGGCGCTTTCCGGCCCCAAGGCCAAGGCCATGATGAAGGAAGTAAAGCCGGATCTCGTCATCGGCTGCGGCGGCTATGTGTCCGGCCCGGTGGTGCGCTGCGCCGCCAAAATGGGCATCCACACCGCTTTGCACGAGCAGAACGCTTTTCCCGGTGTGACCAACAAGCTGCTGGCCCCGGATGTGGATATCGTGTTTGCCGCTGTGCCCGCCGCTGTGGAAAAGCTGGGCGCACCGGACAAGACCCTTGTGGTGGGCAATCCCGTGCGGCCGGAGGTGTTTGTACAGGCCGCGAATCGCGAGGCCATCCGTGCACAGCTGGGTGCGGGCGACCGCACCGTCATCCTGTCCTTCGGCGGCAGCTTGGGCGCACGCCGGGTCAACGAGGTGGTGGCAGACCTGTGCGCATGGGAGCAGCACGAGCACAAGCCGGTGCTGCATCTGCATGCCACCGGGCAGTACGGGGTGCAGCTGTTTGAGCAGCTGCAAAAGCAGAAGGGCTTTGCCCCCGGCGACAGCCTTGTGGTAAAGGAATACATCAACAATATGCCGGAGCTGCTGGCAGCGGCAGACCTCGTCATCAGCCGCGCCGGTGCGCTGACGCTGGCCGAACTGGAAGCCGTGGGACGCGCCGCTGTGCTGATCCCCAGCCCCAATGTGGCGGAGAACCACCAGTACTACAACGCCATGGAGCTGCAAAAGGCCGGGGCGGCTGTGGTCATTGAAGAAAAAGACCTGACCGGCGAAAAGCTGGTGCAGACTGTTTCTACTATGCTGGCACAGCCCGGCAAGCTGGCCGAAATGGGCAAAAATGCCCGCAGTCTGTCGGTGGACGACAGTCTGGACCGCATCACTGCGGCGCTGCTCAAGCTGGTCAAGACCCCGTGATGCAGACGTGGAATAAACAGGAAAGAAGGTGCGAATGATGCAGCAGAACCGTGACCGCAACGGCAGACCCCGGAACGCCAGACCCTATGATCTGAACCGGGATGTGGCGCGCACCTCTGCGCCTTCGCAGGATCATACGCCCCGGAGCACCGGCAGCAGCCGCTACGGCTACAACGGCGAGCCGCTCAGCCGCCCGCCCTCCCGCAGTGCCAACGGCAGTGTGCGCTCCTCCCGGGCAGATAACAGCATCCAGTTCCCCACCCAGTCCCAGACCCGCCGCCCGGCGCAGGGGCAGGGGAGCAATACCACCCAGTACCCCTCTGGCAGCCGTCCGGCGGGCAGCAGACCCAAAAACGCGAAGTCCGGCGGCAAGCAGCGCCGCCCGGCAAACAATGCCCGCAGCGGGCAGAACAGCCGGAAAAACCAGAACGCGCAGAACCACCCGAACCGGCAGCACCCGGCGGGCAACGGTCAGCGCCTGCGCCCGGCGCAAAGCGCCCCGCAGCAAAACCCTGCCCGGCGGGAAATGCGCAAAAAGCGCAAGGTGACCCGCGCTACCCTGCGCCGCCGCCGGATACTGCGCCGCCTGACCGCCTTTGCCATGCTGCTGTGCGTCATTGGCGCAGGCATCTACCTGACCATGACCATGCTGTTCCGTATCAACTCCATTCAGGTGCAGACCCCGGACGGCAAGCAGGTGACTGAGATCGCGGGCTATTCCGCAGACAGCATTCTGCAGCGGATGGGCGTGCAGCTGGAGGAGAACATCTTCAGCTTTGAACCCGGCGAAAAGGCCGCTGTGCTGGAGCAGAATTTCCCACTGCTGGGCTCCATCAAGGTGATCCGGGACTACCCCAACACCGTGGTGGTGCAGGTGACCGAGGCCGTGCCCGCCTACGCGGTGCAAAACGGCAATAAATGGCTTGTGATCTCGGACAAATGGAAGATCCTGTCCGAGGAAAGCACCCAGCCCGAGGGGCTTTGCACCCTGTACGGCGGCAAGCTGCAGGACACCACTCCGGGACAGGGCTTCTGGTTCGTGGACGATGCGGACGCGGCAAGCGCCTCCGGGTCGGAAACCGCCGAGAGCGAAAGTGCAGTGAGCACCGAGACCGCCCGCATGGAAGCGCTGCGCACACTGCGCAGCAAGCTGGAGGAATACGGCCTGTCGCAGGACGTGACACGGCTGGAAGTGGCAGACACCGAGCAGCTCGCATTTTTGTATCAGGACCGCATCAGCGTGCTGCTGGGTACGCTGAACGATCTGGATTATAAGCTGGACCGCGCCCGCTATGTACTGACCAACGCCGACGGCAAGGGCTGCGGCCCCACCGATACCGGGCGGCTGGACTTCAGCCATACCAGCGCCAGCAGCACCCGCAAGATCTATTTTGCACAGGGCGAGCCTGCTTTGCCTTCCGGCTATGTGGTGCCGCCCAAGGCAGAGGAACCCGCCCCGGCAGAGGATGCCGCCGACAGCACCGACAGCACGGAAAGCACGGAAAGCGCGGATGCTGCCGACACCACCGAACCGGCAGCTGACGCGGACACCGAGCAGCTGCCCCTGACCCACCCTGACCGCATGACGGCCAACGAAGAAGAAAACCCCATGTAAAGAAGCTTTTTGGAGGAGACTGTATGAAGCTGGAACAACTGATGGAAGGCGTGCCCTTTACCCTTGTGCAGGGCAGTCTGGATACTGAGATCGCGGATATCATCTACGACAGCCGCAAGGCTGCCCCGGGGCTTTTGTTCGTGTGCATCGTGGGCACCCAGCGGGACAGCCACACGTTTGCCGCTGACTGCGCCGCCAAGGGGGTCAGCGCGCTGGTCATCCAGCACGACATCGATCTTTCTGCCATGCCCGGAGTGACCGTGGTCAAGGTGGAGAGCAGCCGCTATGCCATGGCGCTGATGAGCGCCAACCTCTTTGGCAACCCTGCCCGCCAGATGACCATGATCGGCGTCACCGGTACCAAGGGCAAGACCACCACCACCCACATGATCAAAAGCGTGCTGGAGGCCGCAGGCCGCAAGGTGGGCATGATCGGCACCAATGGCATCTACTATATGGGACGCCACAAGGACACCGCCAACACCACCCCGGAAAGCTACGAGCTGCAAAAGACCTTCCGGGAGTTTCTGGATGCCGGCTGCGACACCGCGCTGATGGAAGTGTCCAGTCAGGGCCTGATGATGGATCGCGTGGCGGGCGTGCACTACGATGTGGGCGTGTTCACCAACCTTTCGCCGGATCACATCGGCCCCGGTGAGCACAAGACCTTTGAGGAGTACCGCAGCTGGAAGGGACAGCTGTTCAAGCGCTGCGACGTGGGTGTGGTGAACATTGACGACGAGAACACCGCCGCCCTGCTGGAAGGCCATACCTGCAAGCTGGTCACTTATGGCCGCGATGAAAAGGCCGACTACCGCGAGACCGGCTACAAACTGCTGCGCACCCACGATTTTCTGGGCGTTGCCTTCCACGTTACCGGCAAGGACGAGATGGACGTCAAGGTGAATATGCCCGGCGAGTTCAGCGTGTACAACGCGCTGGCAGCGCTGGCCGTGGGCAAGGTGCTGGGTCTGCCGGATGCCGCCATCCACGACGGTCTGGGCAAGTGCGTGGTGAAGGGCCGTGTGGAGCTGGTGCCCATCAGCAAAAAGTTCACTATCCTGCTGGATTACGCCCACAACGAGGTATCCACCGAGAGCCTGCTTACCACCCTGCGCGCCTACAAGCCCCACCGTCTGGTGGTGGTGTTCGGCTGCGGCGGCAACCGCTCCAAGCTGCGCCGCTACGGCATGGGCGAGATCTGCGCCAAGATGGCCGATTTCTCCATCCTCACCGAGGACAACAACCGCTTTGAAAAGGTGGAGGATATCATCGCGGACATCCGCGAAGGCATGAACAAGGGCAACCCGGACGCAAAGTTCGTGGAGATCCCCGACCGTCTGGATGCGCTGCACTACGCGGTGGATCACGCACAGGAGGGCGATTTGATCGCCGTCATCGGCAAGGGGCACGAGACCTACCGCGACCGCGAGGGCGTCAAGACCCCCTTCCTTGAGCGGGAGCTGCTGGAGGAATACGCACAGCAGATCGGGCTGGAATAAGAAAATAATATTATTATTGAGGGAAAAGCCGCTGCACAAAGCACTGTGCAGCGGCTTTTTTGCACCCTGTGCAGGGGGCTATATAAAAAGGAAGCAAACTGTGACAAAAATGTAAAAGATAAAAATCTTTAACTAAAACCATTGACTTATCCGACGGTTTGGCTATAATGGTCGTGTTCGATACCTCATAAATTTTAGGTAAATAATTAAACACAAACAGTGAACATAAAGGAGAACACTACCATGACTTTCGAGGAAATGAAGAAGATCGTTGTCGATACCCTGAGCTGCGATGAGGACAAGGTGACCATGGAGGCCAGCCTGACCGAGGATCTGGAGGCCGACAGCCTGGACGCTGTGGAGCTGAACATGGCACTGGAAGAGGCCTGCGGCGTGTCCATCCCCGATGAGGAGCTGGCAAACCTCAAGACCGTGGGCGATATCTTCAACTACATCAATGCCCATGTCTGAGGCTGACCGAGGCGAAACGAGATGAACAGTATCAAAGACCTGCTGCCGGGCAGCATGCGGGAGCGCACCTTCCAGCTGAAGGCCCGGCGGGATGCGGGTGCCGTGTGGAACGACCCGCAGTTCGTGGAATGCAAAAAGTGCGGACGCCGCGCCACCCGCCAGATCTGGAACAAGGCGCAGTACGTCTGCCCCAACTGCGGAGTGCACCTGCCCATCGGCGGGTACTACCGCCTGAGCCTCGTCCTTGACAAGGGCAGCTTCCGGGAGCTGGACGCCGACCTTGCCCCGCAGGATGTGCTGCAGTTTCCCGGCTACCCGGAAAAGCTGGAAGCACAGACCGGTAAGACCGGTCTGAAGGAAGCTGTGGTCACCGCCACGGGGCGCATCGAGGGCACCCCGGTTGTGGCAGCAGTGCTGGACAGCCGGTTCTTTATGGGCAGCATGAGCACCACCGTAGGCGAAAAGATCACCCGCGCCGTGGAGCACGCCACCGCAAAGCATCTGCCGCTGATCATCTTCTCGGCCAGCGGCGGCGCCCGGATGCAGGAGGGCATTTTCAGCCTGATGCAGATGGCAAAGACCTCTGCCGCCATCGAGCGGTTCTCTGCCCGGGGCGGGCTGTACATCAGTGTGCTGACCCACCCCACCACCGGCGGCGTGACCGCAAGCTTTGCCAGCCTTGGCGACATCATGCTGGCCGAGCCCGGGGCGCTGATCGGCTTTGCGGGCCCCCGGGTCATTGAACAGACCATCGGCGAAAAGCTGCCCGCAGGCTTCCAGCGCAGCGAGTTCCAGTACGAGCACGGCTTTGTGGACAAGGTAGTGCCCCGTACCGAAATGCGCGAAACACTGGCGCAGCTGCTGCGTCTGCACGCCTGAGGAGGAAGCGCCTTATGATCAAGGACATCTTACAACAGCTCGCACCGCTGGATGAAAAGATCGCCGCCCTGCGCGGCGACCCGGCGGACGAGAACATGACCGATATCACCAACCACGCTGCCGAGCTGGCAGAGCTTTCCGCACAGGAGGACGCTTTGCTGTCCGGCTGCGGGGCATTGACCGCAGAGGACAGGGTCTTTCTGGCACGCCACCCGGAGCGCCCCCACATCGATGAGATCGTGGATGCACTGTTCACCGACTTCTTTGAGCAGTGCGGCGACCGCCAGTGCAAGGAAGACGCCGCCATTCTGGGCGGTGTGGCGCTGTTCCACGGCCAGCCGGTCACGGTCATCGGCCACCGCAAGGGCAGCACGCTGGAGGAAAACCTGCGCTGCAACTTCGGTATGCCCGGGCCGGAGGGCTACCGCAAGGCCTTGCGCCTGATGAAGCAGGCGGAAAAATTTGACCGTCCCATCATTACCTTCATCGACACCCCGGGCGCATACCCCGGCAAGGACGCCGAGGAGCGCGGACAGGGCGAGGCCATTGCCCGCAACCTGATGGAGATGAGCGGCCTGACCGTGCCGGTGATCGCAGTGGTCACCGGCGAGGGCTCCTCCGGCGGCGCGCTGGCGCTGGGTGTGGCAAACCGCATCCTCATGCTGGAAAACGCCGTCTACTCGGTGCTGAGCCCCGAAGGCTTTGCCAGTATCCTGTGGAAGGATTCCTCCCGCAGCGGCGAAGCCTGCGAGATCATGAAGCTGACCGCACAGGATCTGTACAAGGACGGCATCGTGGAGGAGATCATCCCGGAACCGGTGGGCGGCGCACAGCGCGCCCACGGGGTACTGTTCGGCAATCTGGACGAGGCACTGCAGCGTCAGCTGCGCAGCCTTGCCCGCATGAACGGCCGTCAGCTGGCCGAGCAGCGCTACCAGAAATTCCGTCAGATCGGAGAAATGAGGAAAGCATGAAGGGTTTGCGTCTGATCGCCACCGGCGGGGCTTTGCCCGGCCGCACGGTCACCAACGAAGAGTTGAGCCGCACCGTGGATACCAGCGACGAGTGGATCACCACCCGCACCGGCATCCGCACACGGCACTACTGCACCGAGGGCGAAAATGCCGCTACACTGGCCATTGCTGCCGCAAAGCAGGCGCTGCAGCGCAGCGGTCTTGCTCCGGCAGACATTGCCTGCTGCGTCTGTGCCACCCTTTCCGCACCGGACGCCACCCCAAGCGTGGCCTGTCAGGTACAGGCGGCGCTGGCACTGCCGGAAAACCGCCCCGCACTGGATGTGAACGCCGCCTGTTCCGGCTTTTTGTATGGCACGGCGGTGGCGCGCGGCCTGCTGGCTACGCTGGGCGGGCAGTACGCGCTGGTCATCGGCACAGAGGCGCTCTCCCGCCTGATGGATCCCGCCGACCGTTCCACCTGTGTGCTGTTCGGCGATGGTGCCGGTGCAGCGGTGTTTGAACTGACCGACACCTCCGTGCCCTTTGCCATCACGCTGGGTGCCCGGGGCGATGCCGCCATCCATGCCGGCGGCCCCAGCCGCGCAGGCTCGGCACCCATCAGCATGGACGGCAGGGCGGTGTTCCGCTTTGCGGTGGATGCCCTGCCCAAATGCCTGCACAACGTACTGGACGAGACCGGCCTTACGCTGGACAATCTGGACTGGGTGGTCTGTCATCAGGCCAACAGCCGCATCATCGACCACTGCGTCAAGGCGCTGCACGCCGACGGTGCAAAGTTCTACAAAAACATGGACCGCCACGGCAACACCAGTGCTGCCAGCATCCCGGTGGCGCTGAACGAGCTGGCTGAAAGCGGCCAGCTGCACCCCGGCCAGACCCTTGCCTGCATCGGCTTCGGCGGCGGCCTGACATGGGGCGGCATGATCGTGGAATATAAAGGATAAAGACCATGAAACTTTTAAACGAGATCTTGGGGACGAAATACCCCATCATTCAGGGCGGCATGGCCAACATTGCCACCGGCGAGTTTGCCGCCGCCTGCTCCAACGCCGGTGCACTGGGCATCATCGGTGCGGGCGGCATGAATGCCGATACCCTGCGCCAGAACATCCGCCGCTGCCGGGAGCTGACCGACAAGCCCTTTGGCGTGAACATCATGCTCATGCACCCGCAGGCAGATGAGTTTGCCCAGATCGTGGTGGAGGAAAAAGTCGCCGTGGTCACCACCGGCGCAGGCAACCCGGGAAAATACGTTCCCATGTGGAAAGCTGCCGGTATCAAGGTGATTCCGGTGGTGGCTGCTGCCGTGCTGGCACGGCATCTGGAGCCGCTGGGCATCGACGCCGTCATCGCCGAGGGCACCGAGAGCGGCGGCCATGTGGGCGAGATGACCACCATGGCACTGGTGCCGCAGGTGGTGGACGCGGTCAGCGTGCCGGTCATCGCCGCAGGCGGCATTGCCGATGGCCGTCAGCTGGCGGCTGCGCTGGCGCTGGGCGCTTGCGGGGTGCAGGTGGGCACCTGCCTGCTGGCAAGCGAGGAGTGCCCCATTCACCCCAACTACAAGGCCGCGCTGCTCAAAGCCGGGGACAGTGACACCATCGTCACCGGGCGCACCGTGGGTGCACCGGTGCGTGTGCTGAAAAACCGCATGAGCCGGGAGTATGTCCGTC
>ENA-UONZ01003383-UONZ01003383.1-human-gut-metagenome-genome-assembly--contig:-C93old-NODE-3383-length-10292-cov-5.542249_pt1 | contig 10292 bp, 9 predicted proteins | sample MGYA00242468_ERZ724015 | MGnify/ENA metagenome assembly ERZ724015
ATAGGGCTTTGCCCGTCGATGAAAAACCCCCGGCTTCGCCGGGGGATATTTATTGCCTTTACGCCCCGGGGAAGGAGAGCTTGCCGTACTCCCCGTCGAAGCCGGGCCGCCAGGCGACTTTCCCCTGGCGCAGCAGCTCCACCCCCTGGGCGGCGGCCTCTCCGGCCAGGCTGGCGATGGCCTCCGCCGGCGTTTGGCGCAGCACCGTGAACTCCGGCCCCAGCTGGGCCAGCAGCGCCTCGTACACGCCCTGGACGGTTTTTGTCTGCTCCCCTTTGCCCAGCCGGGCGGCGAGCACCGTTGCCAAAGGCGCCAGCCGCACAAAGGGCTTGGCCCCGGCGGGGCCTTCCCCGGGCTGGCGGCGGGCCAAGTCCTCCACCCGGTGCTCCACCCCAATGGTCAGCGGCTTCCCGCACACGGGGCAGAGGTTCTCCAGGGCCTTGGCCTCCCGGGGGGACAGGCACACGCCGCAGTTCCGGTGGCCGTCCCAGTGGTATTTGCCCTCCTGGGGGAAGAACTCCACCGTGCCCCACAGGCCCTCGCCTGTCTCCAGGGCACGCTTTACCGCCGGGTAGGAGAGCTCTGTCTCCAGCACGTCGGCCTCCCGGCCCAGCTTTTGGGGGGAGTGGGCGTCGGAGTGGGACACCAGCTGCAACGCGTCCAGCTGGGGCACCCGGCCGTTCATGGGCGGGTCCGAGGAGAGGCCCGTCTCCACGGCGCGGACGTAGGGGGCCAAGTCCCCAAAGCATTCCTCCAGGGAGTCGAACCCGGAGAAGGCCCCGAACAGGGAGAAGTGGGGCGTCCAGATGTGGGCGGGGAGGAACACCGCCTGGGGGCAGCTCTCCAAGGTGAGTTCCAGCAGGTCGTGAGAGGAAAGCCCCAAAATGGGCCGCCCGTCCGCCTGGAGGTTGCCTATCCGCTCCAGCCGCAGGGCCAGCTTTTCCGCCGCCTCCAGGCTGGGGAGAAGGAGGACGTTGTGCACCTTCCGGGTCTTGCCCTCCTGCTTGTAGATGGAGCTGATTTCCCCCGTGACGAGAAACCGGGGCTCCCCCTGGGGCCAGGCGCTGTCCCAGGGCAGGCGGTACGCCTCCTTCAGGCGGTAAAGCCCCTCCTCCGCCGGGAGGAGCTGCTCTTGCAGCTCTTGCCGCCAGGCGGGGTGGGTGAAGTCCCCGGTGCCCACCAAAGCGATGCCCTTTTTCCTGGCCCACAGGTCCAGGTGGGGCAGGTCGCAGTCCCGGCTGGTGGCCCGGGAGTAGCGGGAGTGGATGTGCAGGTCCGCGTAAAACATAGAGCGCCTCCTGTGTGTTTTTCCCCATTATAGTATGCCGCCCGCCGGGGCGCAAGGGCGCGGATTCCCCCTTGCCTTTCCCTCGGATTTTGCTATACTAAAGATAACATAAAAGCGGCAAAAAGGAGTCTTTCCCATGGAACACAGGCTGGTGCTCCCCTCCCCAGTGGGGGAGCTGACACTCACCGAGGAAAACGGCGCCCTCACGGGGCTGTACTTTGGGGCCCGCCCCGGCGGGGAGGAGGGCCCTTCCCCCCTGCTGGAGGAGGCCGCCCGCCAGCTGCGGGCGTATTTCGCCGGGCAGCGCCGGGCGTTCTCGCTGCCCCTGGCGCCCCGGGGGACGGCCTTCCAGCTGCAGGTGTGGCAGGCCCTGCAAACTATCCCCTATGGGGAGGTGCGCACCTATGGGGAGAGTGCCCTGCCACCGGGTGGTGGGGGCGGACGGCTCCCTCACCGGCTACGGCGGGGGCCTGGCGGCCAAGGAGTTTTTGCTGGCGCTGGAGCAGGGCGGCCGCCCATCTTAATAGATATAGAAAGGCGCCTGGGCCGGGGGACAAATGGCAGGCCCGGCGCCACCTTCCAGCAGGTGCGGGAGGCCGCCCGCAAGGCCGGGGCGGAGGATTTCATCCAAAAGCTGCCCCAGGGCTACGACACGGACATCGGCCCCCGGGGGGTGAAGCTCTCCGGCGGCCAGCGCCAGCGGCTCTCCATTGCCCGGGCCTTTTTAAAGGACCCGCCCATCCTCATTTTGGACGAGGCCACCAGCGCCCTGGACTCCCAAAGCGAGCTGGTGGTGCAGCGCTCTTTGGAGGATTTGGCCCGCCACCGCACCACCTTGGTGATTGCCCACCGGCTCTCCACCATCCAGGGGGCCCAGCGCATTGTGGTGCTGGACGAGAACGGCGTCTGCGAGGAGGGCACCCACCAAAGCCTGATGGCCCAGGGCGGCGTGTACGCCAAGCTGTACGCCGCCAGCTTCCAGCCGTGATACATCCAACAAAAAAGGACTGCCGGGTTTTGGCCTGGCAGCCCTTCTTTTTTATCCAAAGCGCGTTTCCAGCGCCCGGCGCAAGTCCCCGGCGTACCGGGCCTGCTGGCCCTTGAGATAGCCCTTCACAAAGGGCCCCATCCACCAGCGCTTGGGCTGGACCTCCTCTGTAAAGCGCAGCCGTGTGCCGCCGCCCTGGGGGGCGAACTCCCCCACCCAGCGGCCCCGCAGGCTGCTGTTTTCCAGGCGGAACGCCCAGCGGCGGCAGGGCTCTTGGGCGGTGACGGTGAACCGGGTGGCAACGCCCACTGGGGTGTACTCCACAAAGGCGCCGGGGCCGGTTCTCTCCACCCGGGCTATGTCCGAGCGCCAGGCGGTGTCTGTCAAATCCGTGACCACCTGCCACACCTGTTCCGGCGGGTAGGGCAACGTTATCTGCAAGGTGGACGTGACCATGGCTTTCCCTCCTGTTGGGTGTGCGTTCTACCGGTATTGTAGCACAGCCCCACAAAAAGTGCCAGCTTCTTCGATATACCTGCCAGAAAATTTGAGAAGACCAGCTATATATAGTTGCACCTTCAACTAATTTGTGGTATGATGAAACAGCGAGAGAAGAATGAGTGGCCCGGCCCGCCGGAGGCCCAGGCGCTGCGAAAGGAAGTCCGCCAATGAAAGTGATTCTGCACTACATCAAGCCCTTCATCCCCCGCATGAGCGTGGGAATCTCTATCAAGTTTATCGGCGCGGTGATGGAGCTGCTGCTGCCCTGGATTTTATCCTACCTCATCGATGACATTGTGCCCCTGCGGGACATTGGGCTCATCCTTTTGTGGGGCGGGGCCATGGTGCTGGCGGCGGTGGCGGCCTTGGTGACGAACATCGTGGCCAACCGCATGGCCGCCTGGGTGGCCCAGCACACCACCCAGGCCCTGCGCCACGACCTCTTTGAGAAAATCTCCTACCTCTCCTGCTCCCACATCGACAGCTACACCATCCCCTCCCTGGAGTCCCGCCTGACCAGCGACACCTACAACGTCCACCAGATGATCGGCATGATACAGCGCATGGGGGTGCGGGCGCCCATTTTGCTGGTGGGGGGCATCTTCATCACCCTCACCTTGGACCCGGTGCTCACCTTGGTGCTGGTGTGCACGCTGCCCTTTTTGGGGGTGCTGGTGTTCTCCGTGTCCAAGCGGGGCATCCCCCTGTACGTGGATTTGCAAAAGGGCGTGGACACCATGGTGCGCACCGTGCGGGAGACCATCTCCGGCATCCGGGTGATTAAAGCCCTTTCCAAAACCGACTACGAGCGGGAGCACTTCGCCCAGGTCAACGGGGAGCTGGTGCGCCGGGAGAAAAAGGCGGGCATCACCATGGCCCTGACCAACCCCATGATGAACCTGTTTTTAAACGTGGGCCTGACCCTTGTCATTGTGGTGGGCGCCTTCCGGGTCAACGCGGGGGTCAGCTCCGCGGGGAATATCATCGCCTTTTTAAGCTACTTCACCATCATCCTCAACGCCATGATGGCCGTCACCCGGATTTTCGTCATGTGCTCCAAGGGCATTGCCTCGGGCTCCCGCATCCAAGAGGTGCTGGAGACCCCCGAGGACCTTCACGTCACCCCCCAGCAGCCGGAGGAAAGCCCCTATCACATTGTCTTTGACCACGTGACCTTCTCCTACAACCACACCGAGCCCAACGTGGAGGACATCTCCTTCCGCCTAAAGCCCGGGGAGACCCTGGGCGTCATCGGGGCCACGGGCTGCGGCAAGTCCACCTTGATGGCCCTGCTGATGCGGCTGTACGACGCCGATGCGGGGCTGATTCAAATCGGCGGCCGGAACATCACCTCCATCCCCCTGGAGGAGCTCCACCGGAAGTTTGGCGTGGTGTTCCAAAACGACGTGGTCTTTGCGGACAGCATCTATGAGAACATCGACTTTGGCCGCCACCTGCCCCCCCAGGAGATTGAAAAGGCCGCCCGGTGCGCCCAGGCCTTGGAGTTTATCTCCGCCTTGCCCGACGGCTTCGGCCACATGCTCACCAGCAAGGGCACCAACCTCAGCGGCGGGCAGAAGCAGCGGGTGCTGGTGGCCCGGGCCCTGGCGGGCTCGCCGGAGATTTTAATTCTGGACGACTCCTCCTCCGCCCTGGACTACAAGACCGACGCCGCCCTGCGCAAGGCGCTGCGGGAGGAATACCAGGGCATCACCACCATCATCATCGCCCAGCGGGTCAGCTCCATTCTCCACGCGGACCACATTTTGGTGCTGGAGGAGGGCAAGGAGCTGGGCTACGGCACCCACCAGGAGCTGCTGCGCTCCTGCCCCGTCTACCAGGACATCGCCCACTCCCAGATGGGATACAGCCAGGACGGGGCGCTGGAAGCCCGGGAAAAGGAGGTGGTCTAAATGCCAAGAGGACCCAGAGGCCCCATTGAAAAGCCCAAGGATAGGAAGAAGGTCCTGCTGCGCCTTTGGACCTACATCTACGCCCACAAGTGGATGGCCCTGGGGGCGGTGCTCCTCACGGTGGCCAGCAACCTGCTGGCTTTGCTGGGGCCCATGCTCTCCGGCGCGGCCATCGACGCCATTGGCATAGAGCCCGGCCAGGCGGACTTCCCCACGGTGTTCTTCTACTGCGGGCTGATGATTGTCTTCTACGCCGTCAGCTCGCTGCTCTCCTACATCCTGTCCATTTTGATGATTCAGCTGAGCCAGAAGATTGTCTTCCAAATGCGCCAGCAGGTGTTCGACAGGCTGACCCAGCTGCCGGTGCGCTACTTCGACGGCCACCAGACCGGCGACATTGTCAGCCGCATCTCCTACGACATCGACACGGTGAACGCCTCCCTCTCCAACGATTTGCTGCAAATCGCCGCCAGCGTCATCACGGTGGTGGGCTCCTTCATCATGATGGTGGCCATCTCCCCGGTGCTGGTGCTGGTGTTCGTCATCACCATCCCCATGTCCATTTTGTTCACCCGCTACATGACGAAAAAAGTGCGGCCCCTGTTCCACCAGCGCTCCGTGAAGCTGGGGGAGATGAACGGCTTTGTGGAGGAGGTCATCACCGGCCAGAAGACCACCAAGGCCTACCACCAGGAGGAGACCATGGTCTCCCGCTTTGATGAGCGGAACAAGGCCGCGGTGGACGCCTACTACAACGCCGACTACTACGGCGGCATGACAGGCCCCTCCGTGAACTTTATCAACAACCTGTCTTTGGCCTTTGTCAGCATCTTCGGGGCCATTTTGTTCCTGTGGGGGAACCTCTCCATCGGCAACCTGTCCAGCTTTGTGCTGTACTCCCGGCGGTTCTCCGGCCCCATCAACGAGGTGGCCAACATCATCAGCGAGCTGCAGTCCGCCTGCGCCGCCGCCGAGCGGGTGTTCCGCCTCATCGACGAGGAGCCTGAGCCCGCCGACGCCCCCGGCGCCGTGGCCATCCAGCAGGTGGAGGGCCAGGTGGCCATGGACCACGTGAAGTTTGGCTACAACCCCGGCAAGACCATCATCCACGATTTGAGCTTTACCGCGCCCCCCGGCAGCCTGACGGCCATTGTGGGCCCCACCGGCGCGGGCAAGACCACCTTGATCAACCTGCTGATGCGCTTTTACGACCCCCAGTCCGGCGCTATCACCTTGGATGGCCGGGACATCCAGCAAATCACCCGGAAAAGCCTGCGGCTCTCCTACGCCATGGTGCTGCAGGACACCTGGCTGTTTACGGGCACCATCTTTGAGAACCTGGCCTACGGCAAGAAGGGCGCCACCTTGGAGGAGGTGCAGAAGGCCGCCAAGGCCGCCCGCATCCACCGGTACATCATGAGCCTGCCCAAGGGCTACGACACCATCTTGGACGAGAACGGCATGAACATCTCCCAGGGGCAGAAGCAGCTGCTCACCATTGCCCGGGCCATGCTGCTGGACGCCAAAATGCTTATCTTAGACGAGGCCACCTCCAACGTGGACACCCGCACGGAAATCCAAATCCAGGCGGCCATGCGGGAGCTGATGAAGGGCAAGACCTGCTTTGTCATCGCCCACCGGCTTTCCACCATCCAGAACGCCGACCGCATTTTGGTGGTGCGGGACGGCGACATTGTGGAGCAGGGCACCCACAGCGCGCTGATGGCCCAAAACGGCTTCTACGCCTCGCTGTACAACTCCCAATTCCAGTGAGGTGCGCGCGTATGGAACTGCGAACAAGCCGCCTGACCATCCGCCCCCTGGAGGAGGGGGACTGGCCCGCCCTGCAGGAGATTTGGCGGGACTTTGCCCGCTCCCCCTACCACGTGTACGACAGGCCCCTGCCCACCGACGCCCCCGGCGCCCAGGCCTTGGCCCGGCACTTCGCCGGCACGGGCCTGGCTTTTGGGGTGCGCCTGGTGGAAACCCAGGCTCTGGCGGGGTATGTGTGCTTCCACCGGGAGGGGGAAGAGTACGACCTGGGGTACTGCTTCCACTCGGCCTACCAGGGCCAGGGCTACGCTTGGGAGAGCGCTTCCGCCTTGCTGGAGTATTTGGCCTCCCAGGGCGCGGCGGTCTTCACGGCGGGGACGGCGCTGGGCAACCTCCCCTCCCGCCGGCTGCTGGAGCGCCTGGGCTTTGCGCTGGTTTCCACCGAGCAAGTCGCCTTTGTGGAAAACTTCTCCTTTTTGGGCGGCTGCTTCCGCCTGGAAAAAAACCTGAATTGACAAATACCGGCTTCCGTGGGAAAATAGTCCCATCAGCCGGTATTTTTCTTTCGAAAGAGAGGGAGCCCTATGCCAAGTTTGTCGAATCCTGTCAAAGCTGTGTTTTTCGATTTGGGCTGGACCTTGGTCTATCCCCCCAGCGGCGACTGGGAGTTTACCGAGCCCGCCAAAAAGCTGTTCCGCTGGGACGTGTACGCGACGCTGCCGGAGGAGCGCCGGGTCCAGGGCCGCAAGGCCGCCTACGACACCTTCCGGCCCCGCCACAAAATGGCCACGCTGGAGGAGGAGTACCAGCAGAACCTGGACTATTACGGGGAAATCGCCAGGCTGTTCCCCGAGCTGGGGGCCACCCCCCAGGACGTGGAGACGGCCGCGCTGGAGAAGGTGTACCAGGCCCGCCACACCTACCAGCTGTTTGAGGATTCCATCCCCACCTTGGAGGCGCTGCGGGGCAAGTACAAGCTGGGGGTCATCTCTGACACCTGGCCCTCCATTGTGCCGGTGCTGGAGGAGTTCGGCCTGCCGGGCTACTTCGACACCCTCACCTTCAGCTTTGAGGTGGGCTGCTTTAAGCCCGACCCCCGGATGTTCGCGGACGCCCTGGGGAAAATGGGCCTGCCTCCCGAGCAGTGCGTGTTTATCGACGACACCGCCCAAAACCTGGTGGGCGCCCAAAAGCTGGGCATCCAGCCGGTGCAGATTCGCAAAAAGCCCGGCGCGGACCCCTGCCCCCAGGGGATGCTCTCCATCGACAAGATTTCCGGCATTTTAGAGCTGCTGCCCTGACAGCGCAGGAGCCACTTCATCTTTTTTATTAGAAAAGGGGGCCACCCAATGGACGCCACAACCTATCAAGATTATGTAAACATCCTCCACGAGGAGCTGGTGCCCGCCATGGGCTGCACCGAGCCCATCGCCATCGCCTACGCCGCCGCCGTGGCCCGCCAGACCTTGGGCCGCCCTGCCCAGCGCATGGAGGTGGAGGCCAGCGGGAACATCATCAAAAACGTGAAAAGCGTGTTTGTCCCCAACACCGGCGGGCTGCGGGGCATCCCCGCGGCGGCTGCTGCCGGCATGGCCGCCGGGGACCCGGCTTTGGAGCTGGAGGTGCTCTCCTCCATAGGGGAGGGGGAGCAGGCCGCCATCCGGCAGTACCTGGCGGACACCCCCATCGCCGTGAAGCTGGCGGATTCCCCCTTTATCTTCGACATCGCCATCCGCGCCTGGGCCGGGGAGGACAGCGCTTTGGTGCGCATTGTCAACTACCACACCAACATTGTGCGGGTGGAGAGAAACGGCCAGGTGCTGAAAGAGGTGGAGGCCCAGGCCGCCGCGGAGGAGGGGCTGACGGACAAGTCGGTGCTGACGGTGGAGGGCATCCTGGAGTTTGCCCGGGAGGCGGCCCTTGCGGACGTGGAGGAGGCCGTGGGCCGCCAGGTGCGGTACAACACCGCCATCGCCCAGGAGGGCCTGCGGGGGGACTACGGCGCCAACATCGGCAAGGTGCTGCTGGCCACCTATGGGGACGACGTGAAAATCCGGGCCAAGGCCATGGCCGCCGCCGGCTCCGACGCCAGGATGAACGGCTGCGGCCTGCCGGTGGTGATTGTCTCCGGCAGCGGCAACCAGGGCCTCACCGCCAGCCTGCCCGTGGTGGAGTACGCCAAGGAGCTGGGCGCGGACTGGGAAACCACCTTGCGGGCGGTGCTGGTTTCCGACCTCATCACCATCCACCTAAAGGCGGAGATTGGCCGGCTTTCCGCTTACTGCGGGGCGGTCAGCGCCGGGTGCGGCAGCGGGGCGGGCATCGCCTGGCTGTACGGCCGGGAGAAGGAGCCCCAGGCGCTGCTGAAAGATGTCTCCCACACCATCGTCAACGCCCTGGCGGTGGATTCCGGCATTGTGTGCGACGGGGCCAAGGCCTCCTGCGCGGCGAAAATCGCCTCCGCGGTGGACGCGGGGCTGCTGGGCTTTTACATGTACCAGAACGGCCAGCAGTTCCGGGGCGGGGACGGCATCATCTCCAAGGGCGTGGAGGAGACCATCCGCAACATTGGCCTGCTGGCCACCCAGGGCATGCGGGAGACCGACCGGGAAATCCTGGACATCATGACCACCCGCTGCTGACTTTTTTAAAAAATCCTGCCCTGTGGCCTTTTCCTCACCAAAACGTCACAAAAGGCCTTTATTCTATGTCTATAAGGTAGAAAAAAGGGGAAGGGCGGTTCTTTCCCTGTGTATGGAAAGGGGTCTTTCACCACGATGTTTCGTTTACGGCGTCCCAAAAGGCCGGTGGTCCATTCCCGCCATGGCTGGCCCAACCGGAGTTGGCACATCCCCGCGCTGATGGGGGCGGTCTGCCTGCTGCTGGCGGCCTCCCTGGCGGTGGGGGTGATGGAGCTGGGCACAGGGGGCAGCGCCGCCTCTATCCAAGAGGCCGCCTCGGTGGAAAGCGCCCAGGGGGAGGAGGAAAGCGAGACAGAGGCAGGCGTGTCCCAGGCGGCGCTGCGGGAGGAGGCGGAGCTTTCGGAGGCTTCCTCCGCTGTGGAGAGCGCCCCGGAGGAGAGCTCCCAAGGGGCTGTGGACTTCGCCGTCTCCTACTATGAGGAGCCCCAGCCCATCACCGAGGAGGAGGCTGCCGCCACCTTGGAGAGCCTGCGGGACACCTTCCCCGAGGGCGCCTATTGGAACCACGTGGGCGTGGAGGACTGGGACGAGTTCACCGTGACGGACTCCCCCTGCCAGCACGACCTCTACTGGGACGCCTACTGCAACACCTACACCGGGGGCATCCAGGAGCTGTTCCCCCAGTTTGAGCCCATGGAGCAGTGCCTGGGTTTCGCGGCGCTGCTCAGCGACTTGGTCTTTGGGGAGGACGCCCCCGTTTCCACCTTTACCGATTACACCCAGCTGCGGGTGGGGGACAACATCCGCCTGGAGCTGACGGAGCACTCCATGGTGGTGCTCACCGTGGACGGGGAGGGCATCACCGTGGTGGAGTGCAACAGCGATTACGAGCACTGCCGCATCAGCTGGGACAGGTTCCTCAGCTGGGATGACCTGGCCGCCACCAGCTACGAGATGGAGTGCATCACCCGCTACGAGGAGTAAACCAGGGAAAGCCTGGAAAAACTTTTCCCAGGGCGTCTCACCCCGCGGCCCCGGGGCCGTCTAATCGGTGGGAACTTTTTTGTAAGAAACCGGCGGGTTTGCCCGTCTCATAGGCAGAACACGCGAAAAAGGAGGTCTTTCCCATGGAGCCACACCACGCCCCCAGGCACGCCCGAAAGCGGGGCGGCCGCTGGCTGCTGCCC
>ENA-UONZ01003384-UONZ01003384.1-human-gut-metagenome-genome-assembly--contig:-C93old-NODE-3384-length-10290-cov-4.844358_pt1 | contig 10290 bp, 8 predicted proteins | sample MGYA00242468_ERZ724015 | MGnify/ENA metagenome assembly ERZ724015
AACTTCGGCATTTTGATCATGCGGTTGCTTTTCTTTGTTTTCGGTGTGGTAATCACATCTTCTCCGTGTAGCCGCTGATAAGATTTATTGATTCTGACGGTTTCTTTCTCAAAATCGAAATCCGCTGCGGTCAGTGCAAGCAGTTCCCCTTCACGGATACCGCACCAGTAAAGCATTTCAAAAGCGTAAAAGGAAACTGGCTTGTCCATCATCTCAAAAGAGAACTTCTTGTATTCTTCTTTTGTCCAGAACAGCATTTCCTTGTGTTCCTCACTTCCCATATTTCCCACCTTTGCGGCAGGATTGGAACGCAACTCATAATAACGTACCGCATGATTAAATATGGCTGACAGTTGATTATGCAACGTTTTTAGATAGGTCTGTGAGTAGGGCTTTTTCTTCTCATCCCGATAGGCAAGCAGTTCATTCTGCCATGTGATAATCTCCTTTGTGGAAATCTCGCTAATTCTTAACTTGCCAAAATACGGAAGTATCTTAGTACGGATGATATGCTCCTTTGTCAGCCATGTGTTCTCCTTCAGACGTGTTTTCACATCCCGGATATACAGTTCGGTAAAGGCTTCAAAGCTCATATCAAGGTCAGACGCATTCTGTAACTGAAACATTCTCTCCCATTCCTGAGCTTCTTTCTTGGTGGCAAAACCACGTTTGCATTTCTGCTTACGCTCGCCTTTCCAGTTCACATACCTTGCCATCACATACCATGTTCCATTGTCCTCATTCTTAAATACCGGCATTACTTTTCCTTCTTTCCTGCTCCGTAGAGCCTTTCATAAAAATACTGGCGGTTCACACGCCCTGTAATCGTAATAAAACCTTTGGCTTTCAGTTCCTCATTCAACTGTCGGATTAGCTTATAGGCATAAGGCTTTGATACGCTTAGTTCCTGCGCCACTTCTTCGGCACGAATAAATTTGTTCTCCATAGATTGCCCTCCTTTTATTCTAAACTTATTTGTTTAATTTTGAATTATTATACTAAGCATATTTGTTTGTGTCAAGTGGTTTCAGGAAAAATATTAAACTTTTTTGTTTTGTATTATCTTGACTTCGCCTAAACATATCTGCTATACTAATTACACTACATATACAAGGAGCGATGATTATGGCGATTGGAGAGAGAATACATTTTTTCCGCATTCTGCGTGGAATGACACAAAAATATCTTGGTACGATTGTCGGCTTTCCTGAACGAAGTGCTGATGTGCGTTTAGCACAATATGAAACAGGAACAAGAAAACCGAAAGCGGAACTTACTGCTGCATTGGCACAGGCACTTGATGTTTCCCCTCATGCCCTCGATGTACCCGACATTGACAGCTATATCGGACTGATGCACACTTTGTTTACCCTTGAAGATTTATACGGTCTGACTGTCAGCGAAGCAGACGGAGAAGTCTGTCTGAAAGTCAACAAGAACAATGGAAAAGACGCCCACGAACTACTGAAAATGCTCTATGCTTGGAAAGAACAGGCGGACAAGTTATCTTCCGAAGAAATCAGCAAAGAAGAATACGATAACTGGCGTTACCACTATCCAAAGTTCGATACCACACAGCGATGGGCGAAAGTACCATCACAGGAACTTAGTGACGCTTTAGTGGAAATGTTCAAAGAGCAACTCAAAAATGACGATTGAAAGTAGGTGTGTTATGGCTTCAAGTAAAAATTATTTGACTTTTGTATTAGAACAATTATCAGATTTAGACGGTATTTCCTATCATGCAATGATGGGAGAATATATACTCTATTTCCGTGATAAAATCGTTGGCGGTATCTACGATGACCGCTTACTTGTAAAACCAGTACCTTCTGCAATCTCACTTATGCCAACAGCAACTTACGAATTACCCTATGAGGGAGCAAAAGAAATGCTCCTAATTGATGATGTTGACAACAGAGAGTTTCTCTGCAATCTGTTTCTTTCTATGTACGACGCACTTCCTACGCCAAAGAAAAAGAAAAGCACCTCCAAAAAATAACGACAAAAAGCCCTTAGCCATGAGTTTCATACCCACAGCTAAGGGCTTAGTTTATAATATGGATTTATTTGTTGCACAACCACCTGTCAATCATTCTTTAACCGCAAAACCATTGGATTACAAGAATAATGGCTCTTATGCAACTGTTATCAATTTGTTATCAAAAGACTTTTGAAAGTGCCGCAACCCCGCATAAACACTGGGTTTTTACGATACTCCAACTTATTCGAATTCAATCGTTGCCGGCGGCTTTCCGGTACAATCATAAAGTACACGGTTTACGCCTTTGACTTCGTTGACGATACGGTTGGTGACTTTTTCAAGAACTTCCCACGGAATATGAGCGGATTCAGCGGTCATAAAGTCACTTGTGGTAACAGCCCGGAGGGCAATCGCATAGTCATAGGTACGCCCATCGCCCATAACACCTACGGAACGCATGTTGGTGAGAGCTGCGAAGTACTGGCCAAGATTTTTATCAACACCAGCTTTAGCGATTTCTTCCCGATAGATGTAGTCAGCATCCTGAACGATGTGGACTTTTTCCTCGGTAACTTCGCCGATGATACGAATTCCAAGGCCTGGGCCTGGGAATGGTTGACGGCTTACAAGGTATTCCGGAATGCCAAGTTCGCGGCCGGCGTTGCGGACTTCATCTTTAAAGAGAAGACGCAATGGCTCAACGATTTCTTTGAAATCAACATAGTCTGGCAAACCGCCCACGTTATGGTGGGATTTAATGACTGCGGATTTTCCAAGACCGGATTCGATGACATCCGGATAAATAGTGCCCTGCACAAGGAAATCTACAGTACCGATTTTCTTAGCTTCTTCTTCAAAAACACGGATAAATTCTTCACCAATGATTTTACGTTTTGCTTCCGGTTCGGTAACTCCAGCCAATTTGCTATAGAAACGTTCCTGAGCATTGACACGGACAAAGTTTAAGTCATATGGGCCGTCCGGTCCGAAAACAGCTTCTACTTCATCGCCCTCGTTTTTACGGAGCAGACCATGGTCTACAAAAACGCAGGTAAGCTGTTTGCCAACAGCTTTAGCAAGCATAACAGCCGCAACAGAGGAATCAACACCGCCGGACAGGGCGCAAAGCACTTTGCCGTCGCCGATTTTTTCACGCAGCTGTTCAATCGTAGTTTCAACAAAGGAATCCATTTTCCAGTCACCGCTGCATCCGCAAACTTTATAAACAAAGTTGGAAAGCATGGTCATACCTTCCTGGGTGTGCATAACTTCCGGATGGAACTGGGTCGCATAAAATTTCTTTTCCGGGCATTCCATGGCTGCCACCGGGCAGACCGGAGTGCTGGCAACAACCTTGAAACCGGCTGGTGCCTCTGCAATATAGTCGGTATGGCTCATCCAACAGATTGTTTTTTCAGAAACACCTTCAAAAATCACGGAGGAGGTGTTTATATCCACTTCGGTTTTACCATATTCACTGACTGGGGCTGTTTCAACTTTACCGCCCAATATATGAGCCATTAACTGGGAGCCATAGCAAATACCTAAAATCGGCACGCCCAATTCAAAGATTTCTTTCTGATATGTCGGCGAATCCTCTCCGTAAACACTGTTTGGTCCTCCGGTAAAAATAATTCCCTTTGGATTTAATGCTTTAATCTGTTCCAATGTCATGGTATGGGGATGAACTTCGCAATATACGTGACATTCTCTGACACGTCTCGCAATCAACTGATTGTATTGTCCGCCGAAGTCCAACACGATAATCATTTCTCGATTCATGTACCGTCTCCTCCTATGTTATTTATCACAATCTTATTTAAAAAGGTATATCTGATCCTGCCGCACTTGCTGCGGCATAATATCAGAGATGTCTATGGTGTACCCATTCGAAAAACCGTATATCAGATGCTCCGCATGGGTGCGCTTTGTCTAGCCTCGCACAATAGGGTAACTTTTATAATACAACATTTTCATTCCAAATGCCATACTATTTTTAGATTTTATTTATTGATTGAATCGGCGATAATTCACCGGTTACGTCTTTCAATATCCAATCCCTCTAATATCCCATTGTCATTCCATACTACTTTTTATCCCGTTCCAAATATTTCCGGATATACTTTCCAGTATAGGAAACCGGAGACTGGGCAACTTCCTCCGGAGTGCCCTGGGCAATAACGGTACCACCCCGGTCTCCGCCGTCCGGGCCAATATCAATAATATAATCGGCCGTCTTGATAACATCCAAATTGTGTTCGATGACAACAACCGTATTTCCGCCGTCGGTCAGACGCTGTAGGATCTCAATGAGTTTGTGAACATCGGCAAAATGAAGTCCCGTCGTCGGCTCGTCAAGGATGTAAATTGTCTTGCCGGTGCTTCGACGGCTGAGCTCTGTCGCCAGCTTGACTCGCTGTGCTTCGCCGCCGGATAAAGTTGTCGATGGCTGTCCAAGACGAACGTAGGAAAGTCCCACATCATTGAGAGTTTCTATTTTGCGCCGAATAGACGGCACATTCTCGAAAAACTCCAAGGCCTCTTCCACTGTCATGTTAAGAACATCGTAAATATTTTTCCCTTTATATTTGACTTCCAAAGTTTCACGGTTATAACGTTTTCCCTGGCAGACTTCACAAGGTACGTAAACATCGGCAAGGAAATGCATTTCAATCTTAATAATTCCGTCACCGGCGCAGGCTTCACATCGACCACCTTTAACGTTAAAGCTGAAACGGCCTTTTTTGTAGCCTCGTTCTTTGGCATCCACAGTGGAAGCAAATAAATCACGGATCATGTCAAAAACGCCGGTGTAAGTAGCCGGGTTAGAACGCGGCGTCCGTCCGATTGGTGACTGGTCAATATTGATGACCTTATCCAACTGGTCCACGCCAAGAATATCTTTATGCTTACCTGGGCGGGAAGTTCTGGAATGATTTAAATCTCTGGCCAGTCGTTTATATAAAATTTCATTGACAATAGAGCTTTTTCCCGAACCGGACACACCCGTTACACAGGTAAATACACCTAAAGGAATATCCACATCAATATTTTTCAAATTATTTTCCTGAGCACCGAGAATGGTAAGATGGCCCGTTGGCTGACGGCGTTTTTCCGGAACCGGAATCCGTTTTTTACCGGAAAGGTAGGCTGCAGTGATCGATTTACGGCTTCGGATAAATTCCTTCGGTGTTCCTTTTGCCACCACCTCGCCGCCATGTTCGCCCGCTCCAGGTCCTATGTCCACCACATAATCTGCTTCAAGCATAGTATCTTCATCATGTTCTACCACTATGAGACTATTTCCCAAATCCCGGAGATCTTTGAGGGCGCTCAGAAGTTTATCGTTATCCTTCTGGTGGAGACCAATACTCGGCTCATCCAAAATATAGGCCACACCGACCAGACCAGAACCGATCTGTGTTGCCAGACGGATTCGCTGAGCTTCACCGCCGGACAATGTTCCTGTAGAACGGGCCAGCATCAGATAGTCCAATCCCACATTGACGAGGAAACCCAGACGTGAACGGATTTCTTTTAAAATCTGCTGCCCAATCATCTGCTGATGCTCACTTAATGTTAAATGGTTCATGAACTCCAAAAGTTCAACGATAGACATTTCCGTAATTTCCGCAATGTTTTTATCAGAAACTGTGACCGCCAGCGATTCCCGTTTCAAACGTTTGCCGCCGCATTCGCCGCACAGTGTGATCATCATAAAGTTTTCATATTCCTGACGTGTAATTTCCGATCCTGTTTCCCGGTACTTACGCTCCATGTTCCGAATCAGACCTTCAAAAGCCACATCGTAAACACCTTCACCACGCATTCCCTTATAATGTACTTTGACAGATTCTCCGTTGGTACCGTGAATCAAAATGTCCTGTATCTTTTTCGGATAATCTTTAAATGGCGTATCCAATGAAAAATCATAATGGTCCGCCAAAGCAACGAGAATAGCATTGGTAAAGCTGCCTTTAGAGTTGGCTGACTGCCAACCCATAGCTGCAATAGCTCCTTCATTGATGCTCAATGATGTGTCCGGAATAATCAATTCCGGCGAAAATTCCATCTTAAAGCCCAGACCCTTACATACCGGACAGGCCCCGAAAGGATTATTGAACGAAAAACTTCTCGGCTCAATTTCTTCCAGACTGACACCACAGTCCGGGCAAGAAAAGCTCTGGCTGAAATTCATCGGTTCTCCGCCAATGACATCGACAACAACAAGACCGTCCGACAGTTTCATCGTTGTTTCAAGAGAATCTGTCAAACGTTTTTCAATGCCTTCTTTGACCGCCAGACGGTCCACTACAATCTCAATATTATGTTTCTTATTCTTTTCCAGCTTGATTTCCTCTGACAATTCGTAGAGACTACCATCCACCATGACCCGGACGTAACCGCTGCGTTTTGCCTGCTGGAAGATTTTCACATGTTCACCCTTACGACCGCGGACTACCGGGGCCAGGAGCTGAATCCGGGTCCGTTCCGGCAGTGCCAGAATAGCGTCGACCATCTGATCCACTGTCTGCTTCTGAATGATCTTACCACATTTCGGACAATGCGGAATACCGATTCGTGCATAAAGTAAACGTAAATAGTCATAGATTTCCGTTACTGTTCCTACTGTGGAACGGGGATTGCGGTTCGTTGATTTCTGATCAATGGAAATCGCCGGCGGCAGACCTGAAATACTTTCCACCTCCGGTTTTTCCATCTGTCCAAGGAACTGACGGGCATAGGAAGATAAAGACTCCATATAGCGCCGCTGCCCCTCCGCGTAAATTGTATCAAAGGCCAGAGAAGATTTTCCTGATCCGCTCAAACCGGTAAGAACGACCAACTCATTTCTGGGAATATCAATATCAATTCCCTTCAAATTATGTTCCCTGGCACCTCTAATCTTTATATACTCTTTTCTTGCTGCCATAATTACCTCTTTTTGTCTGTCTCATCTGTCAGGGCGTCCCTCCACTTTCCAATCGACGCCGTGCTTCATCTCCGCTCATGACCTCCGCCTCTTCCGAACTCAGAAGAACCACTTTAATACCGGCATTTTCCGCCCGCTCTACAATGTCGGAAATTTCATCCAGATCCACCGGGACAATAAACAACACATCCATCGGCGCATCCACAAGCTCTTCCAACTGTTCCTTCTGACGCCCGATATCACCATGAGCATCTACTATATTTAAATGATATCCGTCACTTTCCATGAAAGTGGTATAAAAAGATTCTGTCTGAGTAACTTGCCAATCATAAAGATTGGAACTCTGGGCGAAACCTACATTGATTTTATCCGATCGAACGGTGATTTCTTCGGTATCTACAATTTCCACCGACTGGTTTTCGTCAACATATCCAAGATGAATCTCTTCTGTTTCTGATAGAACGTGACGGGACGAAACGGCCTTGCCGCATGCGGCAAGGCTCCATATCATTGTTAAAACATTAAACATATACAAACAACGTTTCATTATTTGCGTATTTCTAATAACTTCTTCTTCAAATCATCTTCCATCTGACGAAGTTCGCCTTCCGCCGCCAGACGTTTTTCTCTGCCTTCTGTCTGAATCTTCATGATCTCATCTAAGGTGGAAATCAAAGACTCATTCGTCTGTTTCAAAGTCTCGATATCAACAACGCCTCTCTCAGAAGCCTTTGCTGTTTCGATGGATGCCATCTTAAGCTTTTCCGCATTCTTCTTAAGAAGTTCATTGGTCATATCCGTAACCTGCTGCTGAGCTTTCGCAGCCTGATTGGAGTGTTCCACACCAAGGGCCAGCACCATCTGACTCTTCCAGAGAGGAATCGTATTCACTACCGTTGACTGGATTTTCTCTACCATCATTGTATCGCTGTTCTGCACAAGCCGAATCTGCGGTGCGGTCTGGATAGAAATCATCCGGGTCAGATCCAGGTCATGAAGTTTCTTTTCAAAGCGCTGGCATAAGCCTTCCAGGTCCTTGGCCGCCTGAGCATCCTCAGCCAGTCCGCTGGCCTCTGCTTTCTGAATCAATGCCGGAAGTTCCTCACTACGCACCTGTTCCAGTTTCTTCTTGCCCGCCAGAATATACATCGTCAGCTCTTTAAAGTAAGTCAGATTTAATTCATACATTTTATCCAGGGTAGCAATATCCTTTAATAAAACAACCTGATGAGCTTCCAGTGATTTACAGATCTGCATCACATTATCTTCGGCCTTGGCATATTTTGCCTTCATTGACGTCATTTTATTCGAAGTTTTCTTAAAGAGGCCGCCTAAAAAGCCTTTGCTTTCTTCCTCAGCATCAAAGCTTTTCAATTCCGTGACCACATTGCTGAGCATATCACCGACCTCTCCCAGGTCCTTGGATCTTACATTTTCCAGCGCTGCTTCCGAAAAATCTGCCATTTTCTTCTGAACCCCTGCACCATATTTTAAAATCGCATTGGTATTATTCAGATCGATCTGCTGGCTGAAGCTGTCTACCATCGCCCGCTCTTCATCACTCAAAACGGAATCATCCATCGGTTCCGGTTCTTTTGCAGCTGTTTCCGCTAATTCAGCTTTTTCCTTCATCTCCGGCACTTCATCAAATACCAGTGTCGGCGCCGTCTGAAACTCTTTAAATGCTTCGCTCATCGTTCTCTCCCCTTACTTTTCAGATTTCTTATGTACCTTCGCTATGCACGTGCATTTCGGGATAATTCATCTCCCGTCAGCCCTTCATTTGCAAGCATGGTATTTAAAACAGAAATATCCGTAGAAACATCCCATGCCGTATCTTTATAACAACTATCCAATAAATTTTCAAATGCCTGATTGATCGTATCCAAAGTTGCCTCTATTTCTTTTTTCGTATCTGAAATATTCTGCCCCTGTACCGGCTGAGTATCCAGTTCCCGGTAGACGTCCAAAAGCTTCTGGGTCGTCGGCAGATAATAATTCATAAATTGATGAAGTTCCGGCGCCAGTGTCGGATCCTTCTCCACCTGAGCAAAAATTCTGGAAACAATCAGTTCAAGACGGGATATCTTCGCTGAAATCTCCGCTCCCGGAATCGCATCATTACATTCACGAATATGCTTCACATACCGTTTTCCCTCGGTGAGCATCTGCCGGACTTCCTCCGAATATTTCGGGTCCGCCATTTTTGCCGCATCGGCCTTAGCCTGGGCTTCCCGCTCTTCCAGACTCTTCTGAGCCAGACAATACTGATCATAAGCATGATCTGTTATCATAAAGCATTTATTCTGTTTATCCAAATGGCCCTGTAAAAACATTCTGCGAGCCATCATATCTTTCAAATCCTTAACAATATACTCTGGAGTCTTTTCAAGTTTCTGAGCCAATTCTTCCACATCACAGAACTCCCGGTCATCCAGAATCCGACAATATTCTCTAAACCGCTTGATCCGAGATGTTATATGACGCCCCCGCATTCCCAATATCATAAAAAGAACAAAAAAGAGCAATAAGATCAAAATCGGAATAAACAGCGCCGTCAATCCATCCAGAACAAACTGTATGATTACCAATACGGCCAGGCCGATGCCTACCATGGTACTCAAAATAAAGCCGACGACCACCAGCAAAGTTCCTGTGATTTCCCCTTTCGGATGATTCACAAAATATTTTGACTGCTCTTTCTCCCGCGCCTTATAAGAAGCCTGACTTTTCATTTCAGAACGATGGACCTTCGGTCCGGCAGCTGTTTCCGTATTTCTCTTTATATTTCCATTCTGTGTTTTTGCAATATTCTCCGATGCCTGAGAAACACTGGAACGAACCACATCTACCGCATCATTCACGGTCTCCCGCACCGTCTTATTCAATTCTCTAAAGTCGTTGGAATCAATGGCTGACTGGACAACTTTTTGTATCTGTTCACCAAAATCATAAAAATCACTGTTTTTCATTTTCATGCCTTTCACTTCAACTTAATAACTAAGAAACCACTTTAAATTATAGCGGATTTTCATATAAAACACAAGAGCCTGCGAACAAATGTTTTTGTCCGCAGGCTGTACTTTGATTATCTCAATTTATCTTATAAAGATGCTTTAACCTTCTTGTAAATGCCTTCTGCATCCAGGCCATATTTGTGAATTAATTCTACGGCCGGTCCGGATTCACCGTAAGTGTCTTCCACACCGATTTTTGTCACTTTTGTCGGCTGCTGAGCTGATAATGTATCACATACTGCACTGCCAAGACCGCCGATAATGGAATGTTCCTCTACTGTGAAAATACGGCCGGTTTCTTTTGCTGCCTTTACAACCAGTTCCTCATCCAGAGGTTTAATTGTATGAATATTGAT
>ENA-UONZ01003388-UONZ01003388.1-human-gut-metagenome-genome-assembly--contig:-C93old-NODE-3388-length-10287-cov-4.280199_pt1 | contig 10287 bp, 10 predicted proteins | sample MGYA00242468_ERZ724015 | MGnify/ENA metagenome assembly ERZ724015
GCCTGCGGGCGGGTATCCGGGGGAGAAGTCCCTGGGTCCTGGGCCGGATGGCGCGATGGCGGCGGGAAGCTGCGCGGGGAAAATAAAGACGGCCGGGCCGGAGACTACTCGTCCTCACGATATTCAATAATATCGGCGACACCGCATTTTAAAATCCGGCAGAGCTGGTTGACGGTGTTGGTGGAAATACTGTTCCCCTGCTTGATGCTGTAGTAGGTAGCGCGGCTGAAGCCGGCCTTTTGCAGCTTATAGGAAGTGATCTTCTTTTCTATCATCCCGTACCTCCGGCTGATGTGATGATTTAAGTATAGGGGGCTTGAAAACGATTGAATATGTACGAATATACGAGTATAATTGGAACGGGACGGAGGGCTGGTCCGGCCGTCGCAGAGTCAGGAGGTGGAGCGTATGGACCAACGGTGGAAGTATAATTTTATAATACACATTCTTTTGAGTATTATGACAGTTCTTGCGGCAGCCGCGCTGTTTTTATTTTATGAGAACCGGCTGGCGGAGGACATGATCCGGGAGCTGAACCGGGATTATGAGGAGTTGCTGCGGGAGCGGGGAGCCGGTTCCGGCGGCGAATGAAAAAAATTTAAATTATTTTCAAATATTTAAAACCGGCGGGGGATCGCAGGCGTCTTTAAGGCATAGGCAATCAAATTGGATCGACAGACCAACTATCAGGAGGGTAAAAAAGATGAACAAAACGAAACATATTGCACTGATCCGGCTGGGGGCAGCCGCCGTAATGACCGCGATGACCGCGTCCACCGCATTGGCGGGCACATGGCAGTCCGGGGCCGCAGGCTGGCGCTATCACAACGACGGCGGGCAGCCTGTGGGCGGCTGGATTCAGGATGGGGCGGAGTATTACCACACGGATGAAAATGGTTACATGCAGACCGGGTGGTACCAGGATATGGCCGACAACGGCCGCTGGTATTATCTGAATCCGCAGCAGGGCGGGCCCCAGGGCGCTTTAAAGACCGGCTGGCTGCTGGACAACGGCAGGTGGTATTTCCTGGACACCCGGATCGGGGGGCCAAGGGGCAGCCTGATGAGCGGCTGGCAGTGGATCGACGGGAAATGTTATTATCTGGACCCGGCGCAGGGCGGCGCCATGGCGGCGGACTGCATCACGCCGGACGGTAGCCGGGTGGATGCTTCGGGAGCCTGGGTGGACGGAAACGGCGTTCCTCATTACGAGGAGGGGAAGGGGATTTCCTCCACTGTGACCGTGGACATCACCGCCCAGGGTCCAGGAGGCGCGGCGACCGGCTCCGGTGGACGTACAGCGGGAGGTTCCGGTGGAGGAAGCGGTTCCGGCAGTGGAAGCGGGAGCAGCTACAGCGGCATTTATGGGGAGGATTTTGAGTGGAGCGATTATTCCGACGATTCGGTCAGCCGTTCGGCCAACGATTTTGAGAACGGCAACTACGGGATGATGGACTCCGACGAGCGGGAGGAGATGAAGGAGGCCATTGAGGATTTCAAGGACACCTATATCACCTCCGGCATGAGCGATTTTGAGAAGGAGATCATGATCATCAAATGGCTGGTGGAGAATTGCAGCTATGAGAAGGCCAAGGACTGGTCCCGGGCAACCGGTTACAGCTGTATCGTGGAGGGTAAGGCACAGTGCTCCGGTTACGCGGATGCGTTTTTGCAGACGGCAAAGGCCTGCGGGTTGGAGGTCCGGTATGTATACAGCAGCACCCACGCCTGGAACCTGATCAAGCTGGACGGCGAGTGGTACCACGTGGACGTGACCTGGGAGGACCCGGTGGGAAGAAACGACTACGGTTTTTCCGGGTTGCGCAACCTGTACATCAACCTGGAGGACGATGAGATCAAGGGCGTGTCCCACCACCACAGCTGGCAGCCGGACCGGATTAAGGCCAGGGGAAGCGCCTATGGCCGCAAGGTGGTGGCCCAGTATCTGAAGGACGGCACCATCGACACCTCCAAAGGCGAGAGCTTTAAAGAGCAGATGGACCGGTATTTCGACAAGGTGACCAATGAGGACGGCAGCAACAGCTTTATCTATACCAGCACCGGGGCTACGGCGGACCGGATCTGCGCCTACCTGGAGACCATGATTGAGGCCAAGAGCGAGAACTTCGGCTTTTTGGTCCGTTATCCCTCCGCGTATACGGCTCAGGTGACGGGAAACTACAGCAAACTGGTGAAGATTAACAACGAGATTGAGGAGAAGGTGAACAGCCGGATCAATGAGAAGTATCAGAACGTGCTGAAAAATCCGGTGAGAATCTCCCTCTTTCTGAAACGGGATGCGGACGTCAACTATTACGCGTATGAGAACGGAAGCCTCTACTATCAGGAGGGACAGGGAAGGAAGATTAATTATCTGGTGCGTTTTGTGGACACGGACGGAAATGAGGTCGGAACCCAGAGCGGCACGGGAGAGAAGAAACGGAGCGTCCAGCTGACGTTCCCGGAGGGGTATAGCTGGATCAGCAACGGCTCTGAGAACTGCAAGGTAAGCCAGGGGAAGGTTTCTTACGGTGGAAGGAGCTTCCAGATTCTGGACGGCGACGAGATCGAAGTGCAGATCCGCCTGAGAAAGCTGAAAACGGAGAACAGCAAACCGGTGGAGCAGGAGAACGAGGTGCCGGAGACCGGGAAAGAGGCGGAGAGCGCGGGGAATATAGCGGAGAGTAAAGAGGAGAGCAAAACGGAGAATCAGCAGCCGGAGAAGGCTTCGCCGTCCTCCGCGGACAGGAGATAGGAATCCGCCGCCGTCCACTGTAGACAGAGAATAAGAATCCGCCGCCGGAGCGCGGCGGTCACACGATAAAGAGAGAAGAGGAGAGCAAAAATGGGATTGTTTTCGAAAAAAGCGTGCGGGATTTGTGGGAGAGAAGAGCGGATGCCGACTACATTTTACAATGAGGACGGCGGGAAGACTGCGATTTGCAGCGAGTGCTGCAAGGAGCTGCAGCTGGACGGGATCGCCAGGTACTGCCGCTGGGATGGGAGGGTCCCATACTATGATACGGAGCTGGTGCCATTTCTGCAGCGGCGGGCAGCACTGTTGGAGGGACTGGATCAGGTGACGGCTGTGGATGTGGGAAATGTGAGGATTTTCGAGCGGGGTCTGGCTTTCCTGGGACTAGAAGGAGTTGTGGTTTCCCTGGACGAGATTTATCTGATCACATATTTCCAGGTGGATGTGGGGATGATGTCGGAAACGCTGGAGGTTGTATTTTTTACCAGAAATCCCCAGTTCCCGGTGCTTTTCGAGTTCATTTCCCTGAAAGCGCATCCGTTGAGTTTTAACAAAAAGGCGAAGGAAGGACGCGGCATGATGGAATCCCTGTATGGAGACATGTTAGGGGACGGCCTAATGTACCCGATGATGGAATACGGACAGCTGAAAAAACAGATGAAGGACGATTACAAGGAGGGAAAATCGCCGGAGCTCAAGGCGCTGTTGTCACAGTTGGACGATATCCGGGCCGGATGGGGAAAATATAAGTTGGATAAGATCGCAGAACTGATGGAAAGAAAGACGCGGTAAATCGCAGGGGCGGAACGGAACCGACGGCTGAGGTATAACCGGAGGCTGTGGCGGATCAGGCGGCTGCGGTATAGACAGCGGCTGCGGCGGAATCGGCGGCTGTGACGGAACAGGCGGCTGCGGAGGAATCGGCGGCTGTGGCGGAACAGGCGGCTGCGGCGGAATCGGCGGCTGTAGCGGAACAGGCGGCTGCGGTATAGACAGCGGCTGCGGCGGAACCGGAGGCTGAGGTGTAACCGGAGGCTGTGGTATAACCGGTGGCCGGAGGAGCATTTGTTTGCTTCTCTGGCCGCCTTTTTTGTGCTACGGGACACTGCCGCAGGGCGGGCACTGGCGGAATCAGGAATTTTAAAAATAGTTTCAAAAAATAAAACCAAAGGCGATTGAAATGGGACCTATATAGTAGAAATAAATCAAACAGTAGATGAGAGAGGATGGAGAATCAGATGAGAGAACTGGGTCTGGGAATTGACAGGGTGTGCGGCCTTCTGTCGCCAAATAAAATCGCGGAGCGGCTGGGCCGTTCGGTTTCGCAGAATTCCGCAAGGCGGATGGATCCCCTGCTTAAAAACCTGCTGCGGCTGCTGTTGGTACTGTGCGAGGTTTCCCTGGTACTGAACATGGCCTCCTGTGGTGGTTCCACTTACAGTGGATTCGAGTTGATCCGGCGGACCGTGGTGTTTGAGATTAAACGGGAATACGAGTGGGGAGCGGTGGCGCTGACCTTTATCTCCGCGATGTCCCTGGCAGGGATGGCGGTTCTGGCGGCCGGAAAAGCGCCGTTTCGCACGCTTTGCGCCATAACCGCCCTGGACATGCTGTTGGCGGTGGGCGCGGTGGGATTCTATAAAATAAACGCCCTGTTTTACCCGCCTTCGGCAATGGGAATCGTGCACCCAAGATATGGCGCTTATGTAGCTGCGGCGCTGTACATAGCCGCTTTTGCCACCGCCGTGTACGGCAGGGCCTGTGAGATGTCGCGGGGGATCGGAACGGCGCTTTGGGACTACAGCCACCGGCAGGGGCCGTCTGCGGCGGAAGCGCCGTATGTTCTGGGGCAGGCCGTTCTCATGCTGCTCATGCTGTACCGCGTGCGGTCTGGGTGGATGGAGACGCGGATCATGCTGCAGGTGCTGCTGACCATGGAGGCGGTACTGCTGCTTTTGACCTTGTGCCGTTCCCGGTACGCCGGTCCGGCTGCGGCAGCGGAAGTAATGGGCCTTGTCTATATGGGTTATGCGACAGTGGCAAACGGCCGGAGATTGGGCGTTTTGTTTTTGATCGCATTTCTGGCGGTTTTTGGAATGGCGGTCCGGCTGCTGTTTTTCTTGAACCGAAGGGTGGAAAAGGAAATGGTGGAAATGGGGAGAGGGAGAACGGAGGCGGCTGCCGGATCGCGGCAGGCGCCGCCCACGTCCCGCCTTCACGCCCCTGCGGGGAGTCGTTTCTGTACCGGGTGCGGCGCCAGGCTGGACAGCGATTCCCTGTTCTGCCCGAGGTGTGGGAAGAAGCGCAGTCTCCGGCCCCGCGCAGCCCACTCTGAGGGAAAGCAGGAACCGGCTGGACAAACCCGGTAATATTTGCTATAGTTTAAAAAGACAAAAAAGAGCCGGTTTTCCGGCCTCAAGCAGAAGGAGAATCGCATATGAGCAACCCGATTGTTACAATTACAATGGAAAATGGAGACGTGATGAAGGCAGAGCTCTACCCGGAGATCGCGCCCAACACGGTAAACAACTTTATCAGCCTGGTCAATAAGGGATTCTATAACGGCCTGATCTTCCACCGCGTGATCCGCGGCTTTATGATCCAGGGCGGCTGCCCCGACGGCAACGGCATGGGCGGCCCCGGCTACGGAATCAAGGGTGAGTTCAGCCAGAACGGCATTAAGAACGATCTGAAGCATACCCCGGGCGTGCTGTCCATGGCCCGTTCCATGATGCCCAACTCCGCAGGTTCCCAGTTCTTCATCATGCACAAGAACTCCCCCCATCTGGACGGCGCTTACGCTGCTTTCGGCAAGGTGACCGAGGGCCTGGACGTGGTGGACAAGATCGCCTGCGTGCAGACGGACTACAACGACCGCCCCATGACACCCCAGAAGATCAGCTCCATCACCGTGGAGACCTTCGGCGTGGACTATCCAGAGCCGGAGAAGTGCTGATTGATCTATGGTAAAGGAGATGGAGATCTGTGTGGACGGTTTGCGCCGCACAATCGTCATATCGGATGAACCGGAGGCCCTGCTGGCGGCGAAAGCCGCCGGCAGGGCCATTATTGGCGTGGAGCAGAAATCGGGCGGGGCGTCCCTGCCCGCGGCCCGGTATATCGTTCCCGGCTGGGAGTTCGTCACCGAGGAGCTGGCCGATTTGGTGCTGCGGCGGCATCTGGGCCTTCCCTGGACCATCGGCGTGACGGAGCGCCTGCTGATCCGGGAGCTGACCATGGGGGACAGAGAGGCCATTCCCGTTTCGGAGCTTAAGGCCGGGGAAGCCATGTTCGGGGACCCGGAAATGCTGCGGGCCTACATCGGGGGACAGTACGGATTCTACGAGTACGGCACCTGGGCCATCCTGGAACGGGACAGCGGCCATCTGGCAGGCCTGGCCGGGGTGAGCCAGCCGCGCCTGCCGGAGGCGCTGGAACAGCGCCTGAACGCACACATCGCCGGGAGCTGCCCGGGCCAGGCGTTTCTGGAGCTGGGCTATCATATTTTCCGGCCGTACCGGCGGAAAGGCTACGCTTTGGAAGCCTGCCGGGAGATTCTGGACTACACCCGCCAGGTGCTGTCCTGCCGCGCCTGCGCCATGATCGCAAATGAAAACAAGGCATCCCGCTGTCTGGCAGAACGCCTTGGTATGAAGCCGCTGACCCCGGGCGGCGAATTTATGGAAACAGATAGCGGATCATCTGAACCGCTGCTTCTTTACGCGGAGAGCCGTCAATCACCGCCAGATAAGGCGGATCCATGACGATTCCGGTGATCTCATAGAAGCGGGTTCCCTCCAGGGAGACGGCGGCGGGGATCATCTGACCTTCGGAACCGGCGGCGCTATACATTTCGCCTGCCAGCGCGGCGTACAAGTCGGCCGGGAGCAGTTCGCTTAAGTCCGCGAAGGCGTCGACCCCGGCATAGTGGTCGATGGAATCCCGGTCCGCTATGACCACGTCCAGGCCCCTGCTGGCGACCAGGGCGCTGATTTTCGCCATGGTGGCGTAGCCGAACTCTGTGACATTGTCGCCGTAGGTGGCCATCAGGCCGGTGTTGATCTCGATGATATCCTTTTTGCCGCAGCCCAGGACCTGGCGCAGGTCCGCCTCCAGCGGGTCCATGCTGCTGGTGTCGCCGGAGCGGTCGTTGATCACGGCGATGGACAGGCGGGTGGTAAAGCTCTGGCGGTAAAGGGCGTTGCCGATCACGCTGATCAGGCAGATCACCACCGCCAGAGCGGCCAGATGAAACTTATAATATTCCCAGATGTACCAGATTTTGTCCCTGGCGCTCATCTGTTTTAATTTCTCTTTTTCTATAGAAGCTTTCTCTTTCCAAGACATGGACATTCTCCTCTTTTGATGATATTTCCCGGGCATGTCCTATCATATCACAATTTCACCACAGCGTTCCATAAATTTTTATAAAATGTGGCGGCACTCCGCCCGCAATCCGCCGCAGTCCGCCCAGTCTGCCCGCAGTCTACCGGCAGTCCGCCGCAACGCGAAATGGAACTGGTACTTTGCAATTTGCCGGTAGTTTGATATAATTGAGGAAACGCCTCTCTTGTCATCAACTTTCCGGTTGGTGACATGGCATAATTGAGGAAACGTATCTCCAGCCATCAACCTGCCGGTTTACGCCATGGCAGAAGCAGGGAAGCGTATTGCGGATCATCAGCCCGGGGCTGGTGGCAGGGTATAAACGATTATTTTAACGCTGACTGAGAAAGTAGAGGACATACTATGCTGCAGGGACTATTTAACTACGACAATCCGGTGTGGAGATTTATCGGCAAGCTGGGCGATCTGATCATTTTAAACGTACTCTGGATCGTCTGCTCCATCCCCATTTTTACCATCGGGGCCTCCACCACGGCTGTATATTATGTGACGCTGAAAATGGTCCGGGACGAGGAGGATTCCACGATCAAGTCCTTTTTCCGCTCCTTTAAGAGCAATTTTAAGCAGGCCACGGCCATTTGGCTGATTCTGCTGGCGGCTGGCGCGGTGCTGGCCTTTGACTTTTGGTTCTTCACCACCGGACAAATGAATTTGAGCGGCAATGTAAAGACGGTGATGATGGCGATTTTCGGCGGTTTTCTGCTGATTCTCTCATTTATTTTCACCTACGTGTTCCCGCTCCAGGCGCGGTTCTACAACCCGGTGAAACGTACGCTGTTCAATGCGTTTTTCATGTCCATCCGCCACCTGATCCAGACCATCGGCATTCTGGCCACGGATGTGCTGATCGCTTTCGGCTCTTATATGGCTCTGTTCTACATGCCCCAGGCCGCACTGCTTATGATGCTGTTCGGCATGCCGCTTGTGGCCTTTGTCAACTCCTATTTCCTCGCGTCGATTTTCAAGCGCTACATGCCCAAGGAGGACACGGAGCGGGGCAACGGTATGAGACCGCTGTTTGAGGATGAGGACGAGGAAACCCTGGCCGCGATCCGGAGCCTGAAGGGCGAGGACGCAGAGAAATAACGCGGAATGAGAAATCAGATATCCCCTGCGGTGATTTGCCGCAGGGGAGTTTTTGAATGAAAGGGGCGGCGGGGTAGTCTACGGCCCGGAATTTGGGCAAACAGGCAGCGCAGATCAGAACCCGGCGGGGCAGTTCACACTCCGGCGACGCAGATCACACCCCGGCGTCCCCGTCCACACCCCGGAATTTAGGCCCCCCGGCGCCCCCGTCCGTTAGTTTCCTGCTAAAATCTCCGGTAACTTGAATTTTCCACTTGCTATTTCTGCGAAAGTAATGTATACAATATAATGTATAATAAAAACAGGAATACATACAAAATACAATTTCCAGATTGTTCCGGTTCCGCCCAGGGCGGACGGTGCAGTTTCAACATTTTGTCCGCGGCGGCAGATAGACAGACCGCAGCGGTATTACAAACAGAGAAGGGAATGTGAACGGAATGATTACACATTTGCGGCTGAAGGCCTACGGGAAGATCAATCTGGGGCTGGATGTGCTGGGGCGGCGCGAGGACGGCTATCACGAGGTGCGCATGATCATGCAGACGGTGCGCCTCCACGACAGCATCGACCTGTACCGCACAAGGGAGCCGGGCATCCGCCTGGAGACCAATCTGTACTACCTGCCGACCAATGAGCAGAATCTGGCGTACCGGGCCGCCAAGCTTCTGATGGACGAGTTCGGCATCCGGGAGGGAGTTTCCATGCACCTGCGCAAGTTTATCCCCGTGTCCGCGGGTATGGCTGGGGGCAGCACGGATGCCGCCTCCGTGCTGTTCGGCGTGAACAAGATGTTCGGCTTAGGGCTGGGCGTCAGGGCGCTGATGGAGCGGGGCGTGACGCTGGGGGCGGATATTCCCTACTGCCTGATGCGGGGGACGGCCCTCTCCGAGGGAATCGGCGAGAAGCTGACGGCGCTCCCGCCCGTTCCGCAGTGCCAGGTGCTGATCGCCAAGCCGGGGATCAGCGTGTCCACCAAGGTGGTCTACGAGGCATTGGACGCCATGGAGTTAAAGCCGGAGCAGCACCCGGATATCGACGGCATGATCCGCGCGATCCGGGAAAAGGATCTCCACCGGGTGGCAGGGAAATTCGGCAACGTGCTGGAGCTGGTCACGGCCGGGAGATACCCGGTGATCGGCCAGATCGAGCAGGCCATGCTGGAGTGTGGGGCGGAAAACGCCATGATGAGCGGCAGCGGCCCCACCGTGTTCGGGCTGTTTACCAACCCGCGGGCGGCTGAGGCGGCCTATGAGGCGCTGCGTTTCGGAAAATACGCCAAACTGGCAAAACAGGTTTATCTGACCGGATTTTACAACGTGAAACGAGATTGAATACAGGAGGCCAAGGTGATGGAGAACAATTTTAAAGTGAATATGAACGAATATCTTCCGCTGCGCGACGTGGTGTTCAACACCCTGCGCCAGGCGATCTTAAAGGGCGAGCTGGCCCCCGGGGAGCGGCTGATGGAGATTCAGCTGGCTGAGAAGCTGGGAGTGAGCCGCACGCCCATCCGGGAGGCCATCCGCAAGCTGGAGCTGGAGGGACTGGTGCTGATGATTCCCCGCAAGGGAGCGGAGGTCGCCAAGATTTCGGAGAAGAGCCTGCGGGACGTGCTGGAGGTGCGGCGCTCCCTGGAGGAGCTGGCCATCGAGCTGGCATGCCAGCGCATGACCGAGGAGGAGCTGGCCCAGCTGGAACAGGCCCAGGCGGCCTTCAGCAGCGCCATTTCCCGGGGCGTGGCCATGCCCATCGCAGAGACGGACGAGCACTACCACGACATTATCTATCAGGGAACCTACAACGACAAGCTGGTGCAGATGCTCAACAATCTGCGGGAGCAGATGTACCGCTACCGTTTGGAATATATCAAGGACGAGGACAAACGCCAGGTGCTTTTAGTGGAGCACGAGCACATTCTGGCGGCCCTTAAGGGGCGCAACATCGCGGAGGCCAAGACCGCCATGCGGGAGCATATCGACAACCAGGAAATCACGGTGTCGCGGAACATTAAGGAGAAGGAACAGGAGAAGCCGGTG
>ENA-UONZ01003398-UONZ01003398.1-human-gut-metagenome-genome-assembly--contig:-C93old-NODE-3398-length-10253-cov-4.201020_pt1 | contig 10253 bp, 8 predicted proteins | sample MGYA00242468_ERZ724015 | MGnify/ENA metagenome assembly ERZ724015
CGGCAATGTACCATAGCGAAGACTCATCAGCTGACTGAGTCCGCAGGGTTCAAACAGTGACGGCATCAGAAATGCATCGCATGCACCATAGATTCTGTGGGAACGGGTATTGTCATAACAGATACTTGCCGAAACTCTGTCTTTATACTTCCATTCATAGTATCTGAACATATTCTCATAGCGTGGATCACCTGTACCGAGAATAACAAACTGTACATCTTCCGCACAAATCTGTTCCATCACACAATCGATCAGATCTATTCCCTTCTGATCTGTCAATCTTGAAACAAGACCGATCATAAACTTGCCACCGTCTACCTGCATGCCAAGCTCCTGCTGCAGCGCCGTCTTATTATGCACCTTCTCTGTTCTGAAATTATACGGAGAATAATTGTGTACAAGCATCGGATCCGTCTCCGGGTTATACTCATCATAATCAATACCATTGACAATACCCGAAAGATTATTGGATCTCGCACGCATCAATCCATCCAGTCCCTCTCCATAGAACGGATACTTGATCTCATTCGCATAAACACCGCTGACAGTGGTGATCCAGTCTGCGTAAACAAGGCCGCCCTTCAGATAATTGCCGGCGCCGTATGCTTCCAGTTTGTCTGATGTAAACAGATAGCCCGGAAGTCCTGTTACACGCATCATATCATCAATGTTCCATGTTCCCTGGAACTTCAGATTGTGGATTGTCATCACGGCTTTCATGTTCTGGTAAAAATCGCTGTAAGAAGAACTATCCCAGAATTCATTCTTCAGATAAACCGGCATAAGACCCGTCTGCCAGTCATGACAATGGATGATGTCCGGTCTGAAATCGATAACACAAAGCATCGTCAGTGCGGCCTTACTGAAGTAAGCAAACTTCTCAAGATCCCACAATCCATCTTCATAAATCCTGTCTCCGGAAAAATAGTATTCATTGTCGATAAAATAAAATGTCACGCCATCCAGCATCATCTGAAATACACCGACATAAATCATCCGTCCTGCCATATTGATATAAAAATTCGTCATATATTCCATCTGCTGTTGAAAATGTTCCGGAATCACTCTGTATTTCGGCAATACAACCCTGACATCAAATTCATCTCTATTGTATGCCTTCGGCAAAGATCCGACAACGTCTGCCAATCCGCCTGTCTTAATAAATGGTACCGCTTCAGATGCCGCAAATAGGACTTTCTTCATAAGGCTTTGTTCCTCCTGTTATTGCATTATATTGTATCTTCTATTATTATACAACATAATTCGTTGCAATAAAAGCATAAATTTTGTGAATTTTCAGTCAATTATCAACTCCTGTTCTTGTATTCCAGTCGGATTTTATCCGCGATCAACGCAATAAATTCACTGTTAGTTGGTTTGCCTTTTCCGGTATGTATGGTATAGCCAAAAAGCTCATCAATGGTATCCATCTTGCCTCTACTCCAGGCCACTTCGATAGCATGGCGGATTGCGCGTTCCACACGGCTCGGCGTCGTCTTATTCATCTTGGCAATGGTCGGATACAGGACCTTCGTAATCGAATTAATGACCTCCCGGTTATCCACTGACATAATAATGGCATCCCGCAGATACTGATAACCTTTGATATGCGCCGGCACACCAATCTCATGAATAATGTTGGTCACATCTGTTTCCAGATTCTTTTCCCGGTATTCTGTCATATAATCTGTTTGTCTGCTCTTCTGTGTATGGACCGGCTGTAAAATCTGTCGTTCAGTCACCTGATGAATACGACGCAGAATCATATCATTTTCAAATGGCTTCATAATATAATACATGGCGCCGAGATTAAAAGCATTCTCCGTGATGTTTTCCTTTCCAATGGCAGAAATCACAATAAATGCGGGTCGTTTCTTCAGCGACATATCCTTATTGACCTGCTGCATGACCTCCAGACCGTCAAGCTTCGGCATAATCAAATCCAAAAGGACAACATCCGGCTCCTGATTCTTAATAATATCCAATGCCTGAACGCCATCGTCCCCTCTTCCGATGACTTCAATATTCTTATCCGTCTGTAATATGGCATCCAACAAACTGACCATCTTCTCATTGTCATCAACAATCGCAACATTGATTTTTGTCATAACGCAGCCTCCCATTCTTCATCTTTTTCCAACAAGCGTCAAATGTATTATATTATCAAAAAAAGATTGTCTCAATTAATAAAACTCGCAATAACCACCAAAATAGGACAATATTTTCTAATTTTTTTATTATTTTTACTTATGAAGACGAAAAACATATTATTTTGTCTGTTTTTATTCAATTTTTTATTTTTTTCTAAAAATCAAAAGCGCTTATTGCTGTTTATTTTCAAACATGATACACTTTTATTAATGTTAATTATTTCAAATCCATTGAATTAAAGAGGTTTTTTTATGCAAAAAGAAAATAAAGGCAGCATCGACCTGACAAGAGGATCGATTCCCGGCGGTATTCTGGCCTTTGCCATTCCGCTGTTTCTCGGTCAGCTGCTTCAGCAGTTGTATAACATGGTTGATGCATGGGTCATCGGCAACTTTGCGGATAACGATGCTTTTGCCGCCGTCAGTTCCACCGGCACTGTCGTCTTTCTGATCATCGGTTTTTTCTCCGGCATTGCCACCGGCGGCGGTGTCGTTATTTCACGCTATTTTGGCGCCCGCGATGAAGACAATGTTTCAAAGGCTGTCCACACGAATTTCCTGATGGGGCTGATTGCTTCCGCAATCGGCACTGTTGCCGGTCTTATCCTGGCTCCCCATCTTCTGGTATGGCTTGGCACCCCGGACTCTGTTATGCCCCATGCCTTAAGGTATCTGCAGATTTATTTCGGCGGTGTATCCACTGTTATCCTCTACAACATCTGCATGTCCATCATGCGTGCCCTGGGTGACAGTATTCATCCCCTTTACTATCTGTTATTCTCTTCCATTGTGAATATCGGTCTGGATCTGCTTTTTGTGGCCCATCCTGCCTTTCACTGGGGTGTTACAGGTGCTGCAGCCGCCACTGTGATCTCTCAGGGTCTCAGCGTCATTCTCTGTTTGTTTCGTATGTGTCGGATTAAAGATTATACCCGGCTTGATTTCAAAAAGCTGCATTACCATTCCCACATGATGAAGAAGGTGTTGTATCAGGGTCTGCCCGCCGGCATTCAGAATGCCGTGATCACCGTCGGTAACCTGGTGATTCAGAAGAATATCAATTCCTTCGGCGCTTACGCTATGTCCGGAATGGGGGCCTACTCCAAGATTGAGGGATTCGTTTTCCTTCCGATTATGAGTATGGCCATGGCACTTCCGACCTTCGTCAGTCAGAACCTGGGAGCCAGGCAATACTATCGTGCCAAAAAGGGCGCCGTTTTCGGCATCTTATTTGGCATGATCACCGCTGAGGTTACCGGACTTCTGATCTACTTTTTTATTCCATATGCACTGAAGATTTTCGGCAGTACACAGGAAGCCGTTGCCTACGGCACTATTCACGCCCACATTGTCAGCCTGTTTTTCTTCCTGCTGGCCTTTTCCCATTGCTCCGCCGGTGTGATGAGAGGCTGCGGCTATGCTGTTGTGCCAATGGCGGGAATGCTGCTTTTCTGGTGCGGCCTGCGTATCGTCTACGTCACCACAGCACTCCGGTTCTTCCCAGTCTTTCAGATGATTTCCTGGGCCTATCCACTGACATGGGGATGCAGTACCATCCTGTTTCTGATCTTCCTGTTCAAAGCCGACTGGCAGCATCATTTGGACTAAATGTGTATGCTATCATTGATTTGATTGATAGTTTGCACTGAACATTTTTCAAAGGCTGTTCGCACAATTGCGAATGGCCTTTTTTATTTTTTGGAAATATCTGTAAATTATTCTAGTTGTATAGGTAATTTTTCACTATATCACCACTTTAATTTCCTAAAATTTTTATACTTTTTTACGTTGACAAAATAAATTATCAAGGGCTATAATACTGCTAACGAAAAGTTAAAGGCGATGACGAAGAGAAGTAGCGCTGTTTATCGCTTCCAGTGAGTGGAGAGAGTGAGAACCCACAGAATGAATCAGCGTGAATAACACTTTAACAGCCGCAATCTGAACAGCATTTTGCCCAGTAGGTGCGCCGTCAGCTGGACGTCAGACAGCAGGAGGTTTTTGCCTCTGTTGAGAGACTGCATTGCAGTAATTCAGGTGGTACCGCGGATTTTATATTCGTCCTGAACGATCATCGTTCAGGGCGATTTTTTTATTTGCAGGGAATAGGCTGCAGGCGCAGGAATGTGCCAAGGCACTTGTTATACGTTTCGTCCTGGACATCTCAGCAGATATGATTGAATATCACAAAATGAAAGGGGACCAATTATGACAACACCAAACATTTACCGCAGCAGAATTTTAAACGAGATCAGCGAAAGCGACGTTGGCAAGACCATCCGTGTCGCAGGCTGGGTTGAAAATATCCGTGACCACGGCGGTGTATCTTTTATTGATTTGAGAGATATGTACGGTGTCCTCCAGGTTGTTTTAAGAGACACTTCTCTCCTGGACGGTATTACCAAAGAAAACTGCATCTCCATCGAAGGTGTCATTGACCACCGCGATGAGGAGACTTACAATCCGAAGATTCCTACAGGCACTATCGAACTTGAAGCTCACAGCATCGATATGCTGGGCAAGGTTTATCACCAGCTGCCTTTTGAGATTATGACTTCCAAGGAAATCCGTGAAGATGTCCGTCTGAAGTACCGTTATCTTGACTTAAGAAACCAGAAAGTCAAAGACAACATCATTTTCCGTTCACAGGTCATCAGCTTCCTTCGTCAGAAGATGACAGAGATGGGATTTCTTGAAATCCAGACACCGATTCTCTGCGCTTCTTCTCCTGAAGGTGCCAGAGATTATATCGTACCATCCAGAAAGTTCAAAGGTCGTTTTTATGCATTGCCTCAGGCTCCGCAGCAGTACAAACAGCTGCTGATGGTTTCCGGTTTTGATAAATACTTCCAGATTGCACCATGTTTCCGTGATGAGGATGCCCGTGCAGACCGTTCACCGGGCGAATTCTATCAGTTGGACTTTGAGATGAGCTTCGCTACTCAGGAAGAGGTCTTCCGTGTAGGTGAAGAAGTTCTGACAGCCACTTTTGAAAAATTTGCACCGGAAGGTGCTTCTGTCACAGCTGCCCCTTATCCTGTGATCAGCTACAAGGATGCCATGCTGCAGTTCGGCTCTGACAAGCCGGATCTAAGAAACCCGCTTCGTATCATGGATGTCACAGAATTCTTTCAGAGATGTACATTCAAACCTTTCCTGAAACGTACCGTCCGTGCCATCAGGGTTCATGCCGATATGTCCAAGGGTTTTCATGAGAAACTGCTGAAATTCGCCACTTCCATCGGTATGGGCGGCCTTGGTTACCTGGAAGTCATGGAAGATAATAGTTATAAAGGCCCCATTGACAAATTTATCCCTGATGACATGAAGCAGGAATTTGCTGAACTCACAGGTCTTGAAGTGGGCGATACGATTTTCTTTATTGCGGATAAAGAAGAACGTGCTAACCTTTTTGCCGGACAGCTCCGCAACGAACTGGGTGAACGTCTTGACCTGATCGAGAAGAATGCCTTCCGCTTCTGTTTTGTCAACGACTTCCCGATGTATGAATACAACAAGGACTAGTAGAAGATGGATTTCAGTCTCTACCCATTCTCTATGCCTCAGGGCGGCCTTGAAGCACTGAACACCATGAACCCTGAAGATATCCTGGCTTATCAGTATGATATCGTCTGCAACGGCGTGGAGCTTTCCTCCGGTGCTGTCCGCAACCACGATCTGGATATCATGGTCAAAGCCTTTGAAATCGCAGGCTACAGCGAAGAAGACCTGAAGACGAAATTCGGTGCGCTCTACAACGCTTTCCAGTTTGGTGCCCCACCACACGCCGGTATGGCCCCTGGTATCGACCGAATGATCATGCTGCTGAGAAATGAAGACAACATTCGAGAAGTAATTGCCTTCCCAATGAACGGCAACGCACAGGATCTCATGTGCGGCGCACCGGGTATTGTCACTGAGACTCAGCTGAGAGAGGCACACATTAAAGTGCGCGATTAATCCATCACATTGTATTTTCAGTAAATATATAAAGGCTTCACAGGCAGGATTATATTTTACATATCCTATCTGTGAAGCCTTATAAAGTGAAAGCATTTTCCAAATCTTTTCAGTCTCTTTGATGTTTTATTAAATATTTGTAACTCCTCAATAGTTATCATCTGCTGATACTATTAGGAAATCATCTTACTTTTCTCCTGAAATTCCTCCGGAGTCATATTCATAAGTGCGGCAGCTCTTTGCAGACTGATATCTCCGCTTTGAATAAGCGTTACCAAAAGTTGGACTCTTCCCTCATCTCTGCCGTCTTGTATCATTTCCTGTATTGCCTTACACATATTCACATTTCCCATATCATCAACCTCCTCTCGCTTAATATGTGTATGTGTGATAACTTCAAACAAAACGGTGCTCACCAAATATGAAAAAGGCGCCCAAAAATATCAGGCGCCGCTATTTAATATTATTAAATTCGATTTCTGAGGTTTTCACCTTTAAGATAAGCTTCCAAATTTGCGGCTGCAATATCCACAATGCGTTCAAATGTCTCCGGCAGATGGAACTGCCCGGATATATGCGGTGTCATCATCAGGTTCGGCAGCTGCCACAATGGGCTGTCTGCCGGCAGCGGTTCCGGTTCCGTGACATCAATTCCCGCTGAGGCAATCCAGCCCTCAGAAAGTGCTTCATACAGTACTTCTGAAGCCACTGCGTCTCCCCTTCCGCTGTTTAAGAAGATGGCAGTGTCCTTCATGGCCATCAATCGTTCTTTTGTGTACATATGATATGTAGTCGCTGTTGACGGTACAAAGGAAGCTACAACATCCACTTTCGGCAATAAGTTATCCAGCTCGTCCATGGTATGTAATTCATGAACACCTTCCGGACATGGTCCCATGGAGCGTTTCAGACCAATGACACGAGCGCCAAGAGCACTGGCCAATCTGGCAAAATGCAGGCCGATATCGCCCAGTCCCACAACAAGCACTGTGACATCTGTAATGGATGTGACTGTACCAAAATCGCTCCATTCGTTCTTTGTCTGGGCGTCTCTGTATAAATTCAGCTTCTTCTGCAGCATCAAAAGCATGGCAAAACTGTGCTCTGCCACTGCCTTGCCGTAAGCACCTGTGGCACTTGTCAACATTGTAGTACTTCTTAAAATCCCCGGCTTCACATAAGCATCTGCGCCGGCAGAATTCAACTGCAGCCACTGCAGGCGTTCCGGCTCATGCAGTCTGTCCGGCTTCACATTGCCGATAATCACATCTGCTGCTTCAATCATTTCTTCTGTTGCCGTCTGGGGTGACGCATACACAAACCGGCAGCCTTTACCGGCACGCTCCAACTTCTCTTTATGTCTCTCCTCTGCAGGGATCACAACCAAAACCGTTTTCTCCATCATAATCTCCATAAAACCTCTGCGTATCTATCACATCATTCATTTTATAATCACTAAAAATTATTTTACCGTCCAGGTTTAAATATTTCAACTGCAAAACGCTTAAAAACGCCTGCGTTTTGCTCCACTTTTTAGGCCTGACGGCAAATATTGAAAAGACGAAATGCCTGCTCTGCTGTGTCTGTCAGGTTCTGTTTGGCATTTTCCGGTTTCATGGCTTCTTCCAGTGTTGAAATGCCTCGAAGGATTGGGAAGAAGGCATCGATACCGTTTTTGTTGCACTCTGTGGCATCTTTTGTCACACTGCCGGCAAAGGCCAGTACAGGAATGTCAAATTTTTTGGCCAACCCGGCAACCCCCACAGGTGCTTTGCCCATGGCTGTCTGGAAATCCAGTCTGCCTTCCCCTGTTACAACAACATCTGCTCCTTTGACATAGGATTCCAGTTTTGTTTCTTCCAGAACGATTTTGATCCCAGACTCAAGAACTGCGTTGGTAAATGTCAGAAATGCAAAACCAAGGCCGCCTGCTGCGCCGGTCCCCGGTTCATTCAGATTGGCTTTCGGAAATTTTTCCCTTGCAAGAGCTGCATAATAACGAAGCCATTTATCCATCTCCATAATCATGGATGGATTGGCACCTTTCTGCGGGCCGTAAACAGCACTGCAGCCATTCTCACCGCAAAGGGGATTCGTCACATCACAGGCTATTTTGAATTCACATTCCGCCAGCTCCGGCAGGACGTAAGTATCTGTAATTGTCTCTAATTCCTTGAGACCGATGGCACCTTTTCTTTGATGATCTTAGCCTTGAGCTTATTTTCTCCGGGCTGAATCCAAGAGCATTCAAGGATGCGGTAATGCTATATCTGGGATTGAACCTGGCCAAATAGTCCGATTCACTTTTTTATTATAACTTATCGTAACTGTTCAATATAAAATCTCCTCCAAAATAGTATTGACAAAAACTTTTTATGCTTTATAATGTTAAACAGATATTTTAAAGGCAATGACTGAAATAAGTAAGCCATAGTGGAACATCCAGAGAGCTGCCGGTTGGTGGAAGGCAGAGGGGAAGCTATCGCTGAATACCTTCACAAGCTGCGCACCGAACGATTCCAAGTAGGCTGCGACGGAATGCAACCGTTAGTATGCACAAGTATTGACAGATACTTGATGAGTACAGTTATGCGAATAGCTGTTCAATTAAGGTGGTACCGCGAGTTATTCCTCGTCCTTATACAGGACGGGGTTTTTTTATTTCATACAATTTTGAAAGGAGAACTTCTCATGACTTTATATGATGAACTGGTAGCCAGAGGCCTGATCGCCCAGGTTACAGATGAAGAAGAAATCAAGGAACTGATCAACAACGGAAAGGCAACTTTCTACATCGGTTTTGACCCGACCGCTGACAGTCTTCATGTCGGCCATTTCATGGCACTTTGCCTGATGAAACGTCTGCAGATGGCAGGCAACCGTCCAATCGCCTTAATCGGCGGCGGTACAGCTATGATCGGTGACCCATCCGGCCGTACAGATATGCGTCAGATGATGACACCTGAAACCATCCAGCACAATGTTGACTGTTTCAAGAAACAGATGTCCCGTTTCATTGACTTTTCAGACGGCAAAGCACTGATGGTCAACAATGCTGACTGGCTGATGAACTTAAACTACATCGAGCTGCTTCGTGACGTAGGCGCCCACTTCTCCGTTAACCGTATGCTGACAGCTGAATGCTACAAACAGCGTATGGAACGCGGATTAAGCTTCCTGGAATTTAACTACATGATCATGCAGAGCTACGATTTCTATGAGTTATTCCAAAGATACGGCTGTAATCTGCAGTTCGGCGGTGACGATCAGTGGTCCAACATGCTGGGAGGTACAGAACTGATTCGCCGTAAGCTCGGCAAGAATGCATCTGCTATGACAATTACGCTGCTTCTGAATTCAGAAGGCAAAAAGATGGGCAAGACTCAGTCCGGTGCTGTATGGCTTGACCCTAATAAGACATCTCCATTCGACTTCTATCAGTACTGGAGAAATGTCGGCGATGCAGATGTTCTGAAATGTCTGCGTATGCTGACTTTCCTGCCGCTTGAACAGATTGACGAGATGGATAAATGGGAAGGCAGTCAGTTAAATCAGGCTAAAGAAATCCTCGCTTTTGAACTGACTAAGCTTGTTCACGGTGAAGAAGAAGCCACAAAGGCTCAGGAAAGTGCCCGTGCACTGTTCTCAGCGGGAAGCGCTGCTGATATGCCAACCACAACACTGACAGAAGCTGATTTAAGAGACGGCAGCATCGATATCCTCGGTATCCTTGTAGCTGCAGGCCTCTGCCCGACACGTTCCGAAGCAAGACGTAATGTTCAGCAGGGCGGTGTTACCGTCAATGGTGAAAAAGTTACTGATTTTAAAGCAGCTTACACACCGGAAGACATCATGAAAGAAGACTTTATCGTACGACGCGGCAAGAAAAAATACAGCAAGATTGTGTTTGAATAAAACAAAGGGGACGGCGCTCTAAATATTAAGATGAGTGCAATCCCGGTCTTTTAATTACAGAATCCCGCAGGATTAATTCATCCCAGGCACGTTTGCACTGCCAACGCCAGTAGCGGTACATAAGACAGTATAAAACACTGTCTAAGTACCGACAGGCGTTGAAGCACCTGGGACCGAATTAATCCTGCGGGATTCTATTTTTATTGCCTGATTGCACTCAATCCAAAA
>ENA-UONZ01003400-UONZ01003400.1-human-gut-metagenome-genome-assembly--contig:-C93old-NODE-3400-length-10247-cov-18.927590_pt1 | contig 10247 bp, 4 predicted proteins | sample MGYA00242468_ERZ724015 | MGnify/ENA metagenome assembly ERZ724015
TGTGCGAAAAGCTGAACGTGACACCAGAAAGCTTGCTTTTGGTCAACAGCGATTTGTCCGTGGAAGAGTGCGAAGGTGTTTCTTATTTCTGGAATTACCGTGTTGCAAACTGTGCAACGATCACGCAGGAACTGGAAAGCATGATTGCTAAACAACTTGAAAGCACCGGAAATGCTGCTCTGAGTACAGACTAAGCAATAAGCAAAAAAGGCCCTGAGAACCCTGCCGGATAAGCGGCAAAGTTCTCAGGGTCGTATTGTTTATCTGGAATATTCGGTCTGCTCTGGATTCCTTTCCTCATCGAAGAAAAGCTCAATATTTTTCTGCGCTCGAAGAAGCTCCTGCATTTCTTCTTTCGCTTTGCGGTAGTCCGGGTAGCGTGCTTTCTTTTCTGTCAGCAGCTTGGAATATTCCGCATCCAACTCTTTGACCTTGGGGAGCGTTTTCAAATTAGCTTCATCAAACGCCGCTTTCGCCGCCTTGTGCAGCGTGATTTCTGTGCGGTGCGTTTCCAGAAAGCGCTTGCTGTATCCGGTCTTGCGGTAGGCGTCATAGACCGGACGCGTCTTGGCGTAGTTGATGATGTGCGCTTTCAGCACCGCAATTTCTGCCAGCCGCTTCTCTGACGCTTTAATGGAATCGCCCAGTTCATGATAGCGAGCAGTTGCTGCATCCACACGCTCCTGCATTTCCTCAATGCTTCCGATTTTGTTCTCCTGTAAGAAAATCAGCGTCTTGGACATTTCTTTCAGATTATATCGCTTTGCCCAGCGAGCATACCCCATGCTCTTTCCCTCGGCCAGCTTTGCCTGAATGTCCACCAGCATCTGAAACTTTTGTTCCGGTACGATGCGCTTCTGCTTCTGCCGGGGATGGTGTTCGGCTTCCCCAGAGATAACAGCTTTCAGTTCTTCTTCACTATATCCTGCCCCCAGAGTGCGGAACCGAATAAATCGTTTCTGCCGTGCGCCCTTGACGGAGGTGTACTTTCCGCGCTTGACTTCATAGCCCTGCTGCTCCAGCTTTTGCAGAAAATCCTCGTAGTCCTTGGGCTTTTCAGCCAGAATACTATCGATCACACTGCATAGCCGGTCACGATTGCTCTCCCTTGGCGGGTAAAGTGTACGCTTCTGCCGCTCCCGGTAAGGCTTTATCTCAATGACAGAGAGCTGATGCTCTAAGCAGATCAGGTCACTCAACCGCTGCACCGCCAACGCTGAAAAGAAAAAGTCCCGGAATTTTCGTGTGCCATCCAGCGCAGTGGAGTTGTAAATAATGTGGTTGTGGATGTGTTCCCTGTCCGTGTGGGTGGCAACGATAAATGCATATTTGCCTTTGGTAAAGCGCATCGCCAGTTCGTAGCCCACCTTGTTGGCTTCCTCGCCGGTGATCTCACCGGGCTTGAAAGATTGCCGAATCTGATAGGCGATCACATCATTTTTCTGTCTGCGCCCTGTGGCAAGTTCGTATTGCCGCTTGGACAGCATAAATTCTTCGTCTGCGGTCAAAGGGCTACACTCATAGCTACTGACCAACTCTCCCCTGTTCGTTTTGTCAGGATTCTTCGCATAGTCCGTGCGGCTTTTCAGGCAGGCCGCAACCGACTTGTCCTTGTTCTTGTGCAGTGCAATCAAACGTGTTGCAGCCATTCTGAATCACCTCCCGTGTGACAGCCAATACTTGAGCCACTTGTAGCGTTCGCAGCCCCAAACAAAAAAGCCGCCCGAAGGCGGCAAAGATAAAAATACTTACAGTTCTGCAAGCCATTCGCTGAACCGTCCGATGCCCTCTGTGATGGCAGTTGCACCGAAAAAGAGAACGAAGCAGATAAACTCTGCCACCAGCAGAATGAAAAACTGATCCCAAGTCTGGCGGTAGGCAGTGTAGATGCCGCAGCCGAAGATGTAGAGTATCAGCGGCGCGACCACATAGCTGGACAGAGTGAGCAGCCACTTTGCCATCAGAGCCAGAAAAGCAACGAAAAGCGAAATGGGAAAAAGAGCAATTTTCTTCAGCGTAAACATCATATCGAGCACCAACCTTTCTTTTCGGCTCTATTATAAAGGTATCAGCTATTGCGTTGCAAGGATGTCAACTGTTATGTACCCCGCAGTCCTCCAACTGCGGGAAAAGTTTTAAAGTTCTGCCAACCGGGAAAGAATTTGCTTGCCGATGCTGATTAGTTCATCCAGCCGGGCGCGCAAGTCCTCCATGTCGGCAGCATAGACCCGGCCATTTTCATTGGCTACTTTGGCGTACTGGTTCAGATTATTGCTGCACATCTGCAAAAGATACGCCATGCGGCGCAGCTGTGGCAGATCCAGATACAGACAATATCCGTCCAGCGCCATCTTGCGCAGATAGGAACCAATGCTCAGAATGCCGCTGGATTCCATCTTGTTCCGAATCCGTTCCAACTCCGGCTTGCTGACTCGGAAATGGAGCTGCTGGTCGCGGCGGTCGCTCACCGGGCATCACCATCCTTGTCGTAATAACTGCGGAAGGGCTTCGCCGGCTCAGGCTTGTCGGATTTTTCTTCCAGAGCCGCCAGTACCGAGGGGCGGCGAGGGGCATCCTCGTCTGGCTGTTCCTCCTGCTCCGGGTCATGGCTCTTTTCGTCTACGTCCAACTGAGCATTCAGTTCCGCAAGCCGTGCGGACTTTTCGGCCAGTTCTTCTTCCTGCGGGAAGGGCTTTTCCACCTCAATTTGCGCCGCCGCCTGCTGCTGATGCAGAGTGGCTAGTTCATTCTCAGCAGAGTTAATGCGCTCCGGGAAGTTGTTCAGCGAATTATCCAGACGGATAATGTTGCCCAGCGGGTCGGTGCCCAGTGCTACCGGGTACCTCCGCTGACCCTTCAGAATCGCCTGATATTCGCTGCGGAAGGTATCGAACCGCAGGGACAGTTCAAAGCCCCGGTAGCTGCCGATGACTTTTTCTTCGGCGTTTGGCAGTTCAGAACAAGCAAGCACCAGACGCTCACCGGCGGTCTTTTTCTCATCGTAGGTCACGTCCTTGATGATCATACCGCAGAAACCCTCTTGCACCTGCGGATGGGCGGCGGCAAGCTGTGCGTCCGCTTTCACCCCAGCAATATAGGCGTTCGTTTCCCGAATGTCAGCCGGGAATTTGGTCAGCAGCTTGTCTTGCAGGCGGAATTTCTGACTCTGGTGGTCGGCTTTCAGCACCTTCAGCTTGGCGACTTGAACGTCCAAGTCCATCTTCTCCTTGATGAGTGGGTTTCCGGCGCACAATGCCTTGATTTCTGCATAGGAAAGTGCCTGTTCGTCCACATCTTCGCAGGAGCGCACGGGAGATTTTGAAGTCATGATTTGGCTGATGAATCGCTGTTTATTCTCAAGGGTCTGAAACAAGTACGAGTCAAATGTCCCTTCCGTAACGTAATTGAACACCTTGACTTCCTTATTCATATTGCCCTGCCGGATGATGCGACCATTGCGCTGAGTCATGTCGCTGGGCTTCCAGCCAACGTCCAAGTGATGCACCGCCACAAGCCGGGACTGCACGTTGGTGCCCGCTCCCATTTTTGCCGTACTTCCAAGCAAAACTCGCACATCGCCGGAGCGTACTTTGGAGAATAATGCTGCCTTTTTCGCTTCGGTGTCGGCGTTGTGGATGAACTCGATCTCGTTTTCCGGCACTCCGGCAGCGATCAGCTTTTTGCGAATGTCATCGTAGACGTTGAAATTGCCATCGTTCTTTGGTGTCGAGAGGTCACAGAACAAAAGTTGGGTCAGCTTCTGGTCTTTGCCCTCCTCCCAGATCTTCAGCACGTTCTGCACACAGACGTTCAGCTTGCTGTTGGGGTCGTCCGGCAGCATGGGGTTCATCAGGCGAACATCCAAGCCAATCTTGCGCCCATCGTTGGTGACACAGAGCATATTGTCCTCGGAGGCATCCACCGTGCCGGAATGGATTTTTGCGGCACGTTTGCTCAGTTCCTGCACCATTTCCTTTTGAATCTCGGACGGCTTTGCCACCACGGTTTCAAACTTTGCTTCGGGCACAGGCAGATGGAGCTGGTCGCTGGTTTTAATGTCAGCCACCTCTTTGAACATGGACATCAGTTCCGGGAGGTTGAAGAACTTGGCGAACCGGGTGCGAGCACGGTAGCCCGTACCCTCCGGGGCAAGTTCGATGGCCGTGGTCGTCTCACCAAAGGTGGATGCCCAGCAGTCGAAATGGGTGAGATTCTTTTTCTGCAGCGTGCCATACTGCAAATAGCGCATAACCGTGTACAGTTCCGTCATAGAGTTGCTCACCGGGGTGCCGGTGGCGAACACCACGCCACGCCCGCCGGTGATCTCGTCCAGATAGCGGCACTTGCCAAACATATCGCTGGACTTCTGGGCTTCGCTGGTGGATAAACCTGCGACATTTCGCATTTTTGTCGTGACGAACAAATTTTTGAACGCGTGTGACTCGTCCACAAACAGGCGGTCAACACCCAACTGCTCGAAGGTTACTACATCGTCTTTACGCTCATCGGAGCGCAGTTTTTCCAGCTTGGTTTCCAGCGTTTTCCGGGTCTTTTCCATCTGCTTGATGGAGAAATTCTCGCCTGCGTGGACTTTCAGCTCATTGATGGCGGCAAGCGTTTCATAAATTTGCTCCTGAATGATACGTTCCTGCCGCTCAAAGGACAGCGGGATGCGCTCAAACTGGCTATGCCCGATGATGACGGCATCGTAGTCCCCGGTGGCGATGCGGGCACAGAATTTTTTGCGGTTGGCAGTCTCAAAGTCCTTGCGCCGTGCTACCAGCAGCTTGGCATTGGGGTAGAGGTTCAGAAACTCGCTTGCCCACTGCTCCGTCAAATGGTTGGGCACTACGAAAAGGCTTTTCTGGCACAGCCCCAGCCGTTTTGCTTCCATGGCGGATGCCGCCATTTCGTAGGTTTTGCCTGCGCCAACTTCGTGCGCAAGCAGCGTATTACCGCCATAAAGCACATGAGCGATGGCGTTGCGCTGGTGCTCTCGGAGGGTGATCTCCGGGTTCATACCGACAAAATGGATGTGGGAGCCATCGTATTCACGGGGTCTGGTGCTGTTGAACAACTCATTGTACTGTTTTACCAGTGCAATGCGCCGCTGAGGGTCTTGCCAGACCCAGTTGGCGAAAGCATCCTTGATAACCTGTTGTTTTTGCTGCGCCAGCATGGTCTCCCGCTTGTTTAGCACACGCTTGAGCTTGCCCTCGGCATCCTCGGTGGTGTCGTAGATGCGAACATCTTTCAGGTTCAGCGTTTCTTCCAGAATCTTATAGGCATTGGCACGGCTGGTGCCGTAGGTTTCGGAGGAGATAATATCGCCCCGCCCCGTAGCAGTTTTGCCCTCCACGCGCCATTCTGCGGTATAAGGAGAATATCGCACCTTGACTGCATGGCGCAGGTAGTAGGGAATCTGGAAGGTCTCGGTCATAAACTTTTGAATGATCTCAGGTGCAAGCCATGTGGCACCCAAGCGCACATCAATTTCAGATGCTTCCAGTTCTCTGGGCTGTGCCTTAATCAGCGCATCCACATTGACCGCAAATTCCGGGTTGGTCTCAGCGGCGAACTGCGCCATCCGCAGCTTTGCCCGGACATCGCCGGACAGGTACTCGTCTGCCATCTGCCAGCCTGCTTCCGGGTCGGTGGGGTCGGCGGCAGGGTCTTTGAAGATCACACCGGAAAGTTCGGTGGTAATGCGCCCGTAGTCGCCGGGAGTGCCCAACAGCTCTGCCATATAGGGCAGGTCCACCTTGCCATGCTCCCCGATGGACACCGCCAGTGCTTCGCTGGGGGTATCTACGCTGGTGACAGTGCGCTCCGGGCGAATGGTGTGCTTGGTGAACATCGCCGCCTTGCTCTTGAGCTGCCCCTGCTCGTCCAGATTTTCCAGCGAACACAGCAGATAATACGAGGAATCCTGCTCAAACAGCCGCCCATTTTTGCGGTCGTTCAGCAGACCGTATTTTGCGGTAAAGGCATCGTAGGCAACGTTCAGCTTTGCCTGTGTCGCCTTAATATCCTCGTCCGGGTAGTCGTTCAACTGCTGGTCAATCAGTTCGTTGACAATCTGGCGCAGTTCCACCATGCCGGTGACGCGCCCCTTGGCGGTGTCGGACAGTTCTACCTGCGTCATCACGGAATTTTCCCGGTAGAACACTTCACCGTCCACCACCGTGTAGGAGAAGTTTTTCACATCCGGGTCAGCCGGGAGAATATGCTTCTCGTTTTCGGCATCCGCAATATCTGGTGTTTCCACCTCAACTTCGGTGTATTGCCCCTCAATATGCTGCACCGCCTCGGCAAGCTGCTCTGCAAGACTGGTGCCCTCGATGGGCGCAACGGTCAGGTCGTGACCGTACTGGGTGCTTTCCAGTGTCAGCTGTCCCAGCACCATCTCCGGGTGGTCTACGAAATACTGGTTGATGGCAAAACCATCTTCGGTCTTGCCCAGCTGCACCCAATCCGGCTCATGGTCGATGGGGCGGTCACGCTTTTGCAGGAAGATGATGTCCGAAACGACATCGGTGCCTGCGTTCGCCTTAAACGCATTATTCGGCAGACGGATGGCACCCAGCAAATCGGCACGCTCTGCCATGTGTTTGCGGGCGGTGCTGTCCTTGCTGTCCATGGTGTAGCGGCTGGTGACGAACGCCACCACGCCGCCCGGACGCACTTGGTCGATGGCCTTGGCGAAAAAGTAGTTGTGGATAGAAAATCCCAGCTTGTTATACGCCTTATCGTTGACCTTGTACTGACCGAAAGGCACGTTGCCGACAGCGAGGTCATAAAAATCACGGCGATCAGTGGTCTCAAAGCCCGCCACGGTAATGTCAGCCTGCGGGTACAGCTTTTTGGCGATGCGTCCGGTGATGCTGTCCAGTTCCACACCGTACAGGCGGCTGTCCTGCATAGAGTCCGGCAGCATTCCAAAGAAGTTGCCCACACCCATAGACGGCTCCAGAATGTTGCCGCTGCGGAATCCCATGCGTTCCACTGCATCGTAGATACCACGAATCACGGTGGGGCTGGTGTAGTGAGCGTTCAGGGTGCTGGAACGGGCGGCGGCGTATTCATCCTCGGAGAGCAGCCCTTTCAACTCTGCATATTCCTTTGCCCAACTATCTTTGCCGGGGTCAAAGGCATCTGCCAAACCGCCCCAGCCCACATACTGCGCCAGCACCTGCTGTTCCTCAGCGGTGGCACCACGGTGCTCCTGTTCCAACTGGAACAAGGTGCGGATAGCTTCAATGTTCCGGGCGTACTTCTGTTTAGGACCTCCGACGCCCAAATCATCATCCGTGATGTGGAAGTTCCCAGCAGGCTCCGGTGCAGAATGTTCCGCCTCGACTGTGGGCGATTCTGTGCTTATCGTCTGAATTACAATGTCAAACGGCAGATTGTTTTCCTTGGCGGGGTATACGGCAACCGTTTTTTCAGTACGAACTGGCCGGGTAGCATTTGGTTCGTTCTGCCGCAAGCCCTCCTCGAATTGTTGCTTATTGATAACTTCGTTATCCCACGACTGCCCCTGCGCACTGGTGTCGATGCGCACATCCGTTTCGCCTACATAGCCGATTTTGCCTTCGATGGTTCGGGTAGGAAGGTCAACGATAACATTGTCACCGACCTTATAATCGGGCAGGGGGTGTTCCATCACATTCTGTTCCTGCTCGTACAACTCCCGGACAAGAGCCAGCGGTTCCTCCCGGAAAACTGGCATCCGCATTTCTGCCAGTGCCACATCCTGCAGGGTCACGCTACCCCTATCATAGTTTACCGTATCCACTCGGAAGGCTCGTCCCTCCATGTGGATGGTAGTGCCCAGCGGCAGATAGTCCTCCCGGCGCAGGTACTTGGTCTGGTGGTGGGTGCCATCCTCGTTCAGCCCGGCAAGGTAGACGTTCTCGCCGCACTGCCACAGTTGCTTTGCACGGTGCGCCCACTGGTCGCTGGGAAAGCCTGTGACCAGGACGGTGCCCAATTCCGTTTCCTTTTCCAGAAGTTTGCCGCCCAGAAGTTCGCAGACCTTCCGGGCATCCTCACCGTAAAACTCAAACTGTCCGTTCTGCTCAAAGCCCACCAGCGCATCCGGGTGCTGCTCCTTCAGGGAGTTGTACTCGGTGGCGGCATCCAGCGGCAGCAGTGCCGGACGTCCCTCTACCTTGCTGTGATAATGCTCCAGTTCTTCGTCCGTGACACTGACCAGTTCGGAAAAATCCAGAGCCTCCAACTCGGTTTCGGTCAGATCTTCCAGACTTTCGTACTGCCGCTCGTCGATCAGCACCTCGCCCAGATACCGCTCCACACGGTATCCCACCAGATCTACGTTGACCTGAATAGGAATATCTTCGTCGGTGGCGTGGGTGTAGGCAATGCCGATCTTGGACAGATTGGAGAAGTCTGGCTCGGAATCGTATTCTTTCTGACAAAATTCCCGAATCAGGTTTTTGGCATGGGTCAGGTCGGCATCCGGTTTTGCGCTGACGGGCGAAGGGGGCGTGTAATGCTCCTTTTCTCTATCCGTCAGGTAGCGGTCGGACTGGACCATCAGGTCGATATACTTTTCCACCTGCGCCCATTTTAAGGTGATTTTCTGGTGGTCGGGGTAGCGCTCAAATTCCAGTCCCTTCCAGTCGTGGTTCACAAAGCCTCTGCTGCCATCCAGATAATCGTGGGAGTGCCCACCGATTCCGTACTCCTTTGCCAGAGCCTTGGCACGGAGGCTGCGGTCTGGCTGGGCCTGATACAGCGTCATAATGCGCTGCTTACCGCCCTCAAATCCTGAACCGTGCTTACGCAGTTCATTCTCGATTTCCGCTTGCGACAAAACAAAAGCGGAGGGCGTTTTTTCGCTCTCCGCTTGGTCGATTTTTTCAATTTGCTGGGCTTCGGTGGGGATGTGGGCATCGAAGAAACTTAGCTGTAGATCAGCTCCATCAGCACCAGTTCCTCTGCCTGTGCCCGCAGGCTGTTCATGTGCTGCACCCACACCATCTGGTTCTGCTCCTTGTCCGGGGCCGGGTCCTGTTTCAGAAGCTGCGCCATGGTCTGCTGCATCCGGCTCTCTGCCGTCTGCTCCACCTCCATCAGGTGCGGGTACAGGCTCCCGTTCAGGAGCATCGTGTTGTACAGCACCGGGCGATGCTCCTTCAGGTACGTCCGGCGCAGCCTGCCGTACTTGCCCAGTGGCTTCCGGGGCTGGTTCAGAGTCAGGTTCGGGAGCTGGTAGTCCCCGACGGTCGAGTAGGTCACGTTCCTGCTGTTCGTATTCATATTGGCTCCTTTCTGCATTGCGGCGGCGAATGGTGGTTTTTACAGTGCGCTCGATGTTTCGCAGCACCTCCCGGCTCATGTCGCTGACAGCTGCGCCGAGGGTGTAGACACTATCCGGGGTGGAAAAATTGTAGATTGCCTGAAAATCATCTTTATCAAACCACCCGGCAGGCTCAAAGCCGCAGCGTTCCAGCAACGTGTAGGTGACGCTGATGGCGGCGGCAGACTTGAACTGCATCTCCACCCCGGCTTCATCATAATCCATCAACAGCGAACCGTCAACGATGGCACGGATGTCCCCGCCGTTGTTGTCCCAGTAATCTGCCACCAGTTTCCCGGCAACATCTGCAAGCTGCTGGCTGACACGCTCTCCGCTGATGCCGTAGGTCTTTCTCAACATTTCCGAAACCGGCTGTTTCAGGTCATCGTTGTACTGCCACACCTCCGGGTCACGGGAATTGCGGCGCACCCCGGTGTCCGACACATCGAAAACGTAGTGCAGTCGGGGGAATCCGCTGGATTCGTCCAGCAGGGCGATGCCCTTGGCACCCCGGCGCACATAGCGGTTCATCCGGTTGTTCCAGATGTCAAAGTCGGCGCAGGCAGTGGCATCCGGGCGTTGGGCGTAGATCATCAGTTGGTCCGCAAAGGGATACTTGTACAGCCGGGATGCGGTGGTCAGGTAGTCCGTCCAGCTTTCCCAGTATCGGGTCAAGCCGTTCGCCGTGCGCTGGGCAAGGGCGAGATATTCTTCGGTTTTGCTTGGCATAGCGTTCCTCCCTTCAATCTCGTTGTAAACAAAAAAGCGAGCGGCCTTTTCAGGTCACTCGCTTATGGAATCTATGGTATTTTATTCGTGTTTTACGGCAAACTTTTCTGCCATCTCCAGCAGACGGTCAATTTCTGTTTAGCGATTTCTTTTTCCGGTATTCTCTGTCCCTCGGATTTCCTCATGATAGAAA
>ENA-UONZ01003402-UONZ01003402.1-human-gut-metagenome-genome-assembly--contig:-C93old-NODE-3402-length-10228-cov-4.290180_pt1 | contig 10228 bp, 6 predicted proteins | sample MGYA00242468_ERZ724015 | MGnify/ENA metagenome assembly ERZ724015
GTCTCCCTTCCCCGGCCTTGGTTTTGGAAGACCCCTCTGGGCAGTTCTCCCGCGCCGGAGTTATTTTTGATAGTTCCACAACAAAAATCAACGAAAGAACAACAGCCTAGTATCTCATCCATGGGATATAGGGTGTCACAGACATTATATCGTCCCAGGGGCTGTCCGTCAAAGGGAGAGCCTGCCTCTGGAAGACCAGCATAGCCCCTTCGGGTAAACTAGACGTAAACTTCCTGTCGCTCTTTGTGGGTTTTTCTAAAAAATGTGGGGCAGAGAGGGGGATTTCCGGCGTTTTCTTCCTGCCGCCTGGGCGGCCCAGTTTACAATGAGTTTACCTGAGCGTGCTATGCTACCGCCGTTAGAAAATCTGCACGAACGCGCAGCGACGATGGAGGCACAACCATGAGACAAAGAATTTCTCTGCTGCTGGCTGGATTGATTCTAGCCGGTACGCTGAGCCTTCCCACCCTGGCCGCAGAGCCGGGGGAGGACAACGCACGGGAGACCGGGGCCCAGAATGGGGGAGTCCAGCAGGTCCCTGCTGACCCGGAGGAGACCCAGGATCCCCGGCCCGACCCGGAGGGGACAGTGACCTGGGCCAACCTGGACAGCCGCATCCGGGAGGGGAGCCTGAGCGCCCTGATCCTGGCGGAGAACATCGGCGGCATCGAGGGCATCGACTATGACCTGATGTATGATGATTTGCGCCGACAGATCAACGACATCGCCGATCTGCAGTGGATGATGGTCCTGATGGGCAACAGCATGGGTGCTGACGCCCTGGACCAGACCTATGACGCTCTGCGGGAGACCTTTGACGCGATCAAGGACGGAGAGCTGCAGGCGGACAACGCCGATGTGGTGTGGCAGCTGGAGGACACGGTGAACCAGGTGGTCTCCGGGGGCGAGACGCTGTACATCACCCTTCTGGGCCTGGAGCAGCAGGCCGCCGACGGACAGCGGGGCCTGGCCGCCCTGGACCGGAGCTTGGAGGAGCTGCGCCTGCGGCAGACGCTGGGCCAGGTGTCCCAGCAGACGGTGGCTCAGCTGGAGCAGACCCGGGTGGAGACCGTCAGCCAGCTGAACAGCCTGGACGCCACCATCCGGGAGCTGAAGGTCCAGCTCCAGAATCTCATCGGTGAGGCCCCCACCGGAGAGCTGGAACTGGGCGCTCTGCCTACCCGGTCGGAGACAGTGTGGGAGGTCCCCGACTATGAGGCCGGCCTGGAGGCCGCCAAGGCGGCCAGCTGGACCCTGCGCAGTGCCCAGAAGGCGCTGGAGGATGCGGAAGAGGATTGGAAGGACGCCCGCTCCGACTACCGCTCCTCCCGCAAGCAGTACCTGCTCCAGCAGGCGGAGCATACCTGGAACGCCGCTCAGCTCACCTACCAGTCCACAGTCCAGAACTTCGAGACCAGCTTCAAAAGCCTGTATGACTCCCTGGCCAACTATGAGCAGCTGTATGCCAGTGCCCAGTCCGCTCTGGTTTGGCAGCAGTCCCAGCTGGACACCGTCCAGACCCGCTATGACCTGGGGCTGACCACCTGCTCCGCGGTGCTGGATGCCCAGGACGAAGTGGCATCTGCCCAATCTGCCCTGGACAGCGCCTGGAGGGACCTGTTCTCCGCCTGCAACAGCTATCGCTGGGCGGTGGAGTACGGCCTGCTCCCGGCCCAGGGAGCATAAACAGAGACACTCAGGGTGGCCCCTGCCGGCTGCCCGCAGTTTGAAGGGAAGAAAGGATGGAACACGACTCCATGGATCGCAAACTTTCCGTTTTATTGTGCGGTGCCCTGACCCTCGCCTTGGCTGGCTGCCAGGCGCCGGTGGAGGAGCCCCTGCTGGACCCCACCGTAACGGTGGAGACCACCGCCGTCCAGGCCGGGGACCTGAGCACCCAGAGCACATACATCGGCACCATCTCCGCAGAGGGTACTGCCAGCGTGGTATCCATGATCTCCGGCAATGTGGAGCAAGTGGCCGTTGCCGTAGGGGACACCGTCTCTGCCGGGGACCTGCTGTGCCGCTTTGACGACGAGAGCGCCCGCCTGAGCCTGCAAAATGCCCAGGCCGCGGCCAACAGTGCCCAGGAGAGCTATAACAGCGCGGTGTCCAACTACGGCGGCACGGACCTGCCCCTGCTGCAGGAGCAGCTGCGCCTGGCCCAGGATAACTATGACGACACTCTGGCCCTGCTGGAGATCGGCGCTGCCTCCCAGGTGGAAGTGGACCAGGCCCACCAGACCCTCCTGTCTGCCCAGGCTGGCCTGGAGGCGGCCCAGGCATCCCTGAACTCTGCCCGGGCGGGCATCCAGTCCGCCCAGGTGGGGGTGGAGTCGGCCCAGTACCAGCTCTCCCTCTACAACCTCACCGCCCCCATCAACGGCGTGGTGGAGGCGGTGAACGTCACCCAGAACAACTTCGCCGCCTCCGGTCAGGTGGCCTTCGTCATCTCCAATGGAAACAACAAAACGGTCACCTTCTATGTCACCGACTCTGTGCGCCAGACCCTTACTCCTGGCCAGGCGGTCACCGTCACCTATAACGGCCAGTCCTATGAGGGGGCGGTCACCGAGATCGGCGGCGTGGTGGACGCCCAAGTGGGCCAGTTCAGGGTAAAGGCTATTATCGACGGAGCCCAGGACCTGCCCGACGGGCTGGCGGTGGAGCTGACCACCACCGCCCACCAGGTCACCGGGGCAGTGCTCATCCCCAGCGACGCTATGTTTTTTGAAAGCGGCGTCTCCTATGTGTATGTGGTCCAGGACGGCAAAGCGGTGCGCTCCGACGTGACCATCGGCCTGTACACCGCTGACACCATCGCCGTAACCAGCGGCTTGACCCTGGGGGACGAGGTCATCACCACTTGGTCCTCCAGCCTGCGGGACGGGGTCTCCGTGCAGACCGCCGCCCAGACGGAGGACAGCGAGAGCGCCCAGGCCGATCCGGCGGCATCCGGCCCAGAGGCGGAGGGATAACGTGGCATGAAGTTCATTCAATTAGTCCTGCGGCGCCCCATGTCTATCATCACCCTCATCCTGGGCGTGGTGGTGTTCGGCTCCGCTTCCCTCACCGGGATGCCCCTGGAGTATATGCCGGACATGGAGATGCCCATGGAGCTGGTGATGATCACCTGGCCGGGGGCAGATGCGGACAGCGTAGACCGGCTGCTGACCCAGCCAATGGAGGACGAGTGTGAGTCCCTGTCCGATCTGGACTCCATCAACTCCTACTCCTCGGAAAACTACACCATGCTCCAGCTGACCTATCAATACGGCACGGACATGGACGACGCCTACTCTGATCTGAAGAGCGCCATCGATAACCTGATGCCCTCCCTCCCTGACGAGTGCGGCGACCCCATCATCATGGAGATCAGCGCCGACGCCCTGGGAACCATGATGATCTCCGCCACCGCCCCCGCGGGCATCGACGTGGCGGACTATCTGGACAACGAGGTGGTCCCCGCCCTGGAGAATATCGGCGGCGTGGCCCGGGTAGAGCTGTCCGGCGCCCGGGATGAGTACCTGCGCATCGTGCTGGACGAGGCGGCCATGCGGCAGTATGGACTGTCCATTTCCACCGTGGGCTCTGCCATCGCGGCGGCCGACTTCGACATGCCGGTGGGCAGCGTGTCCCTGGGCTCCCAGGACATCGCCCTGGGCGTGTACGGCAACGTGGAGGTCAACCCCAACTTCCGGGATCTGCCCATCCAGACCCCTTCCGGCCACACGGTGATGCTGGAGGATATCTGTACCTTCTTCAACCTGTATGAGGAGGATGCGGACACCGTCAGCCGCTACAACGGCCAGGAGAGCGTCATGCTCACTGTCACCAAGCAGGATTCCGCCGCCACTATGGAGGTGTGCAATGCGGTCCAGGACGTGCTGGACCAGTACAGCGTGGACGGTGTGGGCTTTGAGACCATTTACAGCGAGGGCGACAGTATCCTGGAGACCCTGGGCGAGGTGCTCAATACCCTCATCACCGGCGTCATCCTAACCATGATCGTGCTGTTCGTCTTCTTCGGCGACCTGCGGGCCAGCCTGATCGTGGGCATCAGCATGCCTCTGTCCATCCTGCTGGCAGTGATCCTGCTGAACTTTGCCGGCTTCAACATCGACCTGATGACCGGCTCGGCCCTCATCATCGCCATCGGCATGATCGTGGATAACTCCATTGTGGTGCTGGAGAGCTGCATGCGCTGCAAGGAAGAGGGAATGGATTTCCGGGAGGCTGCCGCCACCGGCACGGCCACCATGCTCATGTCCATCCTGGCGGGCACCCTCACCACCGTGGTGGTGTACATCCCCATGGCCATGGCCGACGGCCTGGTGGGCATGATGACCGGCCCCCTGAGCTGGACCATCCTGCTGACCCTGCTGTGCTCCTTCCTGTGCGCTGTGGTGGTGGTCCCACTGGCCTTCCTCTGGCTCAAGCCCCGGACCAAGGATCAGCTTATTACCAACCGCATCCTGGGCCGGTTCAAGGGCTTCTACCGCCGGACCCTGCCCCGGCTGCTGCGCCACCCCGGGCGGGTGGTGGTGGGGGGCGGCGCCTGCTTCCTGGCCGCCATCCTGCTGATGACCCAGATGGAATTTGTGATGATGGCCAGCAACTATGACGGCAGCATCACTGTGGACGTAGCTTTCCGCTCGGGCACCAAGGTGGAGGTGATGAACCAGCGCATTCAGACCCTGGAGGACGCCCTCCTCTCCGACGAGAACTTCGAGAGCGTGACCCTGGACCTGTCCGGGAATACCGCCTCCTTCACCGCCTACTCCGTAGATAACTGTGACCGCTCCAGCGAGGCGGCGGTGGAGGAGTACACCGCCCGCTTCGGCAGCGTGCCGGATATGGATGTGTCTGTCTCCCCCAGCGGCGCCATGGACATGAGCGCCCTGATGAGCAGCAACAGCAAGGACGTGGTCCTGCTGGGCAGCGACCTGGATACCCTTCAGACCGCAGCGGAGCAGGTGGAGGAGGCCATGACACAGGTCCCCGGCGTTATCCGCATCGAGAACCCCTTCCGCTCCAGCCAGTCCAAGGGCCGCATCGTCATCAATTCCCAGAAGGCCATGGCCCTGGGCACCTCTGAGTCAGCGGTGGCCATGCAGATCTATTATTTGCTGGAGGGCATGAATGCCACATCGGTGGACTACGGCGACACGGAGTATGATGTGGTCCTGGAGTACCCCGAGGGCAAGTACGACGATATCTCCGCCCTGCTGGACTACCCCATCACCACCCAGACTGGCCAGCAGGTGGCCCTGCGGGACATCTCCACCGTAGAGTACATCACTACTCTGCCCACCATCACCCGGCAGGAGGGGCAGTACAGCGTCACCCTTACGGCCACCACCACCGATTCCGCCAAGTACAGCGCCCCAAAAGAGATCGACGCCCGGACGGCCCAGCTCGACCTGCCCCAGGGGGTGTCCTTCGGCGTGGGCATGATGGATGAGAGCACTGCAGAGGGCCTGGAGAGCATGGCGACCGCCATCGCCGCGGGCATCTTCCTGGTGTTCCTGGTCATGGCCATCCAGTTCGACTCCCCCCGGCTGTCCATCATGGTGATGATGTGTATTCCGCTGAGCCTTATTGGCTCCATCGGCCTGGTGTTCCTCAACGGGCGGCCCATGAGCATCGTGGGCCTGATGGGCTTCCTGATGCTGGTGGGCATCGCGGTGAACAACGGCATCTATCTGGTGGACGGCACCAACCAGCTGCGGCAGACCATGCCTCTAGGGGATGCACTGGTGGAGGCGGGCACCACCCGCCTGCGCCCGATCCTGATGACCACCCTGACCACCATCATCTCCATGGTGCCTATGATTTTTTCCAATGACAGCGGCATGAGCATGATGAAGGACATGGCCTACGTCATGGTGGGCGGCCTTATCGCCTCCACCCTCCTGGCCATGTTCCTGATGCCCGCCTTCTATCTGCTGATCCGGCGGGAGAACCTGGACGGCACCAAAAAGGGCCGCAGCAAAAAGCAGCAGCCCGAACCTGTGGAGGCCGGAAGCGCCCAGTCCTGACCGCCCCCAATAGAGACAAGACAGGAGCGCCCTGGCGGGGCGCTCCTGTCTTGTCTTTTCCACTGTGGACAGCTTGCCTTTTTCCGAGGGGGAGAGCTCCGGGGGAGATCCATGTGTGATGGAAGCCTGTACCATGTTTTACTATGAACGGGAAAGGTATATGCCGTCGGCAGTGGGGCTTAAATATGTAGGCGCGTCCAGATCCCAAAGGAACAGGATCTCATAGATCCGGCTGACCTCTATAAATATTCCCTTCCACCTATCAAAAGGATTATGCACAATACAGGACGCAGCTGCATCACACTCAGATGAAGACACAACTGTTTGCGGCACAGTTTGTTTGGAAACGCGGTGGAGAGGGCAGACGTGGGAAGAGAGATATGAGGGAGGAACTGTGATGCCCAGAGCACAGGAGAATCGTATTTCGGGGGAGTGACTTTCTTGGCTCCTGGCGGGGGCAGCTTTTGATCGACTGCGGGGATGTTACACTGCGCAGGAAAAGAAGACCTGAAAAAATGACCCTTTCAAAAAGAAGAGGAGATGTTGGCATTAAAAATGCTGCGGAGCATAGCTCCGCAGCTGGGGATATGAGAGGCAAACTGTTTTAAAAGATCATTGGACCGATGAAAGCATAAAGTAAAACGAAAGCCCATGCAAAAGCGGCACCAATCCAGTTTGCACGAAGAGCTTCCTTCGTGTTGTCGCAACGGGCGGTGATCATCTGACCGATAAAATTGCTGGTGGGATAGACAGAACTGGTCAGGCGGGTTGCCGCGAGGATAGAGACAGCAAAAACACCCATAGGAAGTCCTGCCTTAATTGCCATCTCACCGAACATCTCAGCCACGATCTGAATTTCCAGTACAGCGGCGGTCTCAATTCCGAATCCGCCCACCACGGCGGAAACCAAAGCGAGAGCGGTGGCTCCACCACTCTGCGCCAGCCCGCTGAGAAGATTGCCCAAAGCGGTAAAGCCCTCGCCGGCGTTGACCAAGTCCATCATAACGGTGAAATTCAAAAGCAGGACCAACGTGGAGGCCTGACTACCGATGCCTTTGCTCAGCATTTTGACACCTTCATCTACCGGAAAACCGGCAATCAGAATAATAATTCCGGCCAAAAGTAGCATGACAGTCAGCGCATAGGAAGTACTCTGCTTCATCAGGATGCCGTAGGTGATCAGGACGACAAAGGAGATCAAGAAAATAATTGTATTTCTTTTTTCCTTTGGGGTTGGAGTGATAGAGTCAATGCTGGAGATATCGGAAGAAAGCTCATAATGCTCAGTGCCTTCGGTAAGCCGCTGGGCGCGGTTGCATCCGATCCAGGCCCCGGTCAGCCAGAAGAGAGAAAAGGGGATCACGGCATACAGCATCAGCTGCCCATAGGAGAGGCCGGTTACCTGCATGGTGATCAGGGTGACACCAGTCAGCGGGCCAACAATCAGGCCGATTTCGCCAGATACCTTGAATAGGACAGCCACCACAGTGGGGGTGATGCCCAGAGCAGCCAAAATCGGGATCAGGATGGGAGAGATGATGGCGTTTCCGCCGGCCAGAGTCCCCAGCAGCCCGCAGACCAAGATGGAGGAGAGGATCAGGACGATTTTTCCTTTGGCACGAGTGTTGATGCCGATCCGTTTGACGATCCAATAGACTAGAGTGTGGGTGATACGTGCCTCCGTCATGAGAACGCCGAGCCCTGTTCCGAACATGATGAGCAGACCGATCACTGTGGTGGAGGAGGAGATCGCGGCGGTATAGGCATTGGTCAGGGAAACCAGGTCCTGACCAGTCAGGAAGAAGCCGACGATGATGCCCAGGAACATGCCCAGATAATTGCCCTTTCCAAGAAGAGCAAACACAATGAAGATGATCAGCGGGAGCAGCGCCAGGAGAGAAGGGGAAGAGATCAAAGCCCAATTACCAAGTTCCACAAGAAATTCTCCTTTCTGTTCTCGTTTGCTTATGTGCAGGTGATCACAATTTACCGCAGCAACACTTGACCGGGGCGGGCTCCGGTTATGGAACCAGACTTCAGGGAAAACACGCCGCTTACCAGGACATGCTCAATGCCGGACGGGGCGACCAGGGAATCGGTGAAAGTACATTGGTCACAGACGGACTCATAATCGAACACAGTGATGTCAGCAGCCTTGCCTGGCTCCAGGGTTCCCCTGTCACGAAGCCCCAAAATGGCTGCAGGAAGGGCGGTCATCTTGTAGACAGCATCCTGAAGAGACATCAGTCTGTGCTCCCGCACGGTCTGCAGAAAACGGGGAAAGGTTGCAATGTTGCGAGGGTGAGGGCTGGGCAGGCCCTGTGTATCCTGAAGAGAGAAGGCGGAGCCATCACTGCCAATGGCGACATGCATGTCGCACATGATGGTATGGACGTCCTCTTGGGACATGGAAAAATAGATGGCAGACACAGTTCCGGAACAACGCGCCAAAATATGGGCAACAGTTTCGGCTGGGGTAAGTCCCAGGCAAACAGAGAGCTGGGAGACGGTTTTTCCGTGATATTCCGGCGCGCTTCCGTGGGTGGAGGCGACTAAAACAGCGTCCGCGCCGCCGCGCCGCTCCATCTCTTCTGCGATGTCCCGAAGAAGGGATGTGTCTGGGTCCGACACCCTGCGCAGCATGGCGGCAGAACCTCCGTCATAGGCCCGCCTGGGGAGCAGTGCGGCCAGAATAGTGGAGGTTGCGGTATAAGGGTACTGGTCACAGGTGACAACGGCTCCACGTTGCCTGGACGCTTCGATGCGCTCAAGTAAGCGGGGGGCCTGCCCCCACTGGGCTTTCCCCATTAGCTTCAAATGGGAGATATGCAGATGAACACCGGTTTCCTCCGCAATAGAGAGCATCTCTTCCACTGCCTGGAAGATATTCGGCCCCTCATTTCGCATATGGACGGCGAGGATCTTCTTATGCTTTTGGACCACACGCGCCAGCTCCCTCAGCTCTGACGTGGGGGAGAAACTGCCGGGGGGATAAATCAGACCGAGGGATAGTCCCAGGGCACCTTGGTTCAGCTGATCATCGAGGAGGAACTTCATTTGCTCCATTTCAGAGGGCGTTAAGGGGCGATCTTGAAAGCCCACGATACCAGCCCGCAGAGTTCCCTGCCCGATCAGCGTCCCGAGGTGGGAAGGATAGCCTGTCTGGGCCACATGAGCGGCATATTTCTGGACAGAGGCATCACGGACAGCCTCCTCCGGCACCGGGATCTCGCTGATCTTTCGAAGATAAGCCGTCTGTTCCGCCTGACAGGATGGGAGAATGGGAACGGCAGAAACGCCGCAGTTCCCCACGATCTCCAAAGTGATTCCCTGCGCTACTTTACTTTCCGGAAAGACAGCAGAAAATGGACAGGTATCAGAATGGGTGTGAATGTCAATAAAACCGGGAGAGACGATTTTTCCGGTGACATCCACCCTCGTGCGGCAATTACCCTCCCACTGAGGGCTGATCGCGACAATTTTTCCGTCCTGAATACACAAATCAGCCTGATAGGGGGGCGTGCGTGTGCCGTCTATGATCCAGCCCCCGGATAAGACAGTATCTACCATAAACATCCTCCTTGTATTTTTGTGAGAGTTGGCGTCAGTTTTCTGTGCTTGTATCTCTCATGCCCTCTGCGGCCGGCTTCGCAGGGACAGGACGAGTGTTATGAAAGGGGAGAACGATGCCCGGAACTCCAGTTTATCCATTTGGTGTGAGCCTGCTTGATGGCGACTAAGATCGATTTGCGGGAGTGGCCCCAATAGCGGGCCTCGACCTGATGGAGCATCTCTTCGACCTGTGTGGAAAAGCTGTAGCCCACCAGAAGCTGAGACAGGAAGGAGCTGGTTATCTGGCAGAGCGCATTGACCTCCACTTCCAGAATGGTGCCGGTTTTCGCATCCACCAGGAAGGCAAGAAACAGAACCCTATGGCGCTGGGAAATGGGATTTTCTGTGGCAGGCCTGGAGATTCCGGTAATGTACAGCGTTTGAGGAACGGACATATCAAACAGCTCCTGATATGGTTATGGAAACAAAAAAGACGCACTGACATTGAAAAATGTCAGTGCGTCCTACTTACAACGGCATCCGGGGTCACCGGGCCAATAAATAGTTCTGAACAATATATAGATAACTCAGTTCAGCATCAGTATAAAATATTGACAATAATATGTCAAGAGAAA
>ENA-UONZ01003403-UONZ01003403.1-human-gut-metagenome-genome-assembly--contig:-C93old-NODE-3403-length-10225-cov-4.215929_pt1 | contig 10225 bp, 8 predicted proteins | sample MGYA00242468_ERZ724015 | MGnify/ENA metagenome assembly ERZ724015
CTCATTTTTAAATACCGTACACACATAGCTGGGGGACAGATGGACGTGCTCGCTCACGTCCGGCACGGACAGGGTGGGAAGGGAATAATTCTGGTGGAGAAATTCCTTGATCTGAAAGACCACGGGATTCTCCCCGATGCCCTGGCTCAGCTGTTCAAAGTACAGATGGATTTTCCCTTCCAGAAGCCGGCCAAGCTGGGGCAGGGTGATGCATTCCATGACGCTGTCCCAGATGGATCCGGAGTTCACTTCGTCCCGGAACCACAGGGAAATGTGATTGGACAGGGCGTACTCGTCCAGCTTTCCCAGGTATTTATAGTAGAGATCCCGCACCTGGCTGGGCATGAGGGAGACGCCGGACCCGGCGCAGCGGTAGAGCTGTCCGGCCACCTCCAGCACCTTGGACTTCTGCTGTTCGGACAGCGCCACGCTGAATTCCGTCAGCATGTCCTTGAGCGGCAGAGGAGATTGGAGCTCCGTGTGGGGAGACAGGACCGTGTCCACCTCGTAGAAAAAGCTGCGCTCCAGAAGCTCCCAGGCCTTCCGGCCTGACAGGCAGGCCCGGTCGGCTCCGCAGACCACCGGCCCTCTGGCGATGAAGAAATGGCAGATTCCGGAAAAACCGCCAGCCAGAAGCCGGGTGCAGCTCTCCAACACCGGTTCCTCGGGGCGGCTGTCCCCGTAGAGCTGGATGATGATATAGCGGTCCGCCCGGAAGGTGTAGAGCTGGGACAGGCCGTGGGCGGTCAGATGCGCCACAAAGCGGGCCTGAAGTTCGTCCATAGCCGTTTCCGGCAGCACGGAGAGGGGCGTCAGACAGTCCACCAGCAGGGTGGTAAAGCAGGTGCCGGGGCCGAAGGGCAGGTTCAGGCTGCGGATCAGCCGGTCCATGGCCTCCGGGCCGCCGCGCTCGGGATCTAACAGCAGATGCGCCAGCTGTCCCAGCTGCTCCTTGGTGTGAAGCAGGGCCGCGCTGCGGCTGCTGGAGCGGGCCAGACGGCTGCCGGCCGCTTCCTTAAGCGCCGCCGCCAGCTCCCGGATATCCAGGGGTTTTTCCACATAGCTGACGGCCTTCAGCTTGATGGCCGCTTTCAGATATTCTTTGTCGGAGTAGGCGCTCATAAAGACCAGGGAGGTGTCCGGAAGCTGCTCCAAAAGTTTTTCCGCCATCTCCACGCCGTTCATCCGCGGCATGCGCACGTCGGTGAGCACGATGTCCGGTTCCTCCCTGAGCGCCGCCTCCAGACCGTTGACGCCGTCGTCCGCCAGGACCACGCTGTCGATGGAGAGCGCCTCCAGGTCCAGGCTCCGGCGTATCCCCTCCCTGGTCAGCTTTTCGTCGTCCACAATCAAAAGTTTCATGGCAACCTGTCCTTTCCGTTAAAATCATATTAACCATTTTACCAAGAAATCAGAATAATGCAACGTGATTCTCGGGTCCGGGGGAGCAAAACGATAATATATTACAGCATTTAAAAAAATATTACCATGGATTCCCTGCTCGTTAAATGTTAAGATGGTATCAGCGAAGAGAAGAACAGAGAAGAACAGGAAAACGAGCCCCCGGCAGCCGGGTGGTGAAACTTAGATTTATAATACCGACAGGAGGAAATTGAACATGAAACGTATCCTTGTAAAGTTCGATGAAGCAGACCAGATTATTAATTTTGTGAGAATTATCAACCAGTACGAATACGACGCGGATGTGAAGTGCGGCAGCCGGATTGTGGACGCCAAGTCCATTGTGGGCGTGCTCTCCCTGGCCCGTTCCAAGGACCTGGAGCTGATTCTGCACACCGACGAGTGCGGCGCTCTGCTGGATGAGATCGCGCCCTTCGCTGCGTGATGAAAACGGAGAACGACTGAAAGAGAAGACGGAAAATGCCGTCTGCAAGGCTGATAGGAGGCCCGGCAGACGGTATTTTGGCGTTGACGGGGAGCGGATGGGTATGAAACGGGTTAAAGAATTTGTAAAGCGGGAGACGGTGCTGACGGCGGCGTTTTTGCTGGCGGCGCTGTCCATGGTGTTTGTAAGGCCGGACCGGGCGTACGGCGGGTATGTGGATTACCAGACCATCGCCCTTTTGTTCTGCCTGATGGCCGTGATGGCCGGATTCCAAAAACTGGGAATATTTTCCTATATTGGCCGGGAGCTTCTGGGCCGGGTGCGCACCGGGCGGCAGGCCGCGGCCGTGCTGGTGGGGCTCTGCTTTTTCTCCAGCATGGCCATCACCAACGACGTGGCGCTGATCACCTTTGTGCCCTTTGCCCTGACCGTGCTGAGGATGGCGGGGCTTTCGGGGCTGATTCTGCCGGTGGTGGCGCTTCAGACCATTGCGGCCAACCTTGGCAGCATGCTGACGCCCATCGGGAATCCCCAGAATCTGTATCTGTACGGGAAATCGGGTCTGGGGGCGGGGGAGTTTATCCGATTGATGCTGCCGTACTGCGGGCTGTCTCTGGGGCTTCTGGCCGTCAGCCTTCTGTTTGTGGACAACGGAAGAATCCGCAAGGAGCGGGTGGGGCAGGAGACGGAGGGGAAAATCTGCCGCGGAAAGGCGGGCATGTATCTGGTTCTGTTTGCGGCCTGCGTGGCCGCTGTGGCCCGGCTTCTGCCCTGGCCCGCGGTTCTGGCCGCGGTGATTCTGGTGCTGCTTGTGGCGGACCGCAGCGTATTTCTGGCCGTGGACTACTCCCTGCTGCTGACTTTTGTGGGCTTTTTTGTCTTTATCGGCAATATGGGACGCCTGCCGGTCTTTAAGGAATTCCTGGACGGGATTCTCCTTGGCCGGGAGGCGCTTACCGCGGTGGCGGCCAGTCAGGTGATCAGCAACGTGCCCGCGGCGCTGCTGCTGTCCGGCTTTACGGACCGGTGGGAGAGCCTGATCGTGGGCGCCAACTTAGGCGGTCTGGGCACGCTGATCGCTTCCATGGCCAGTCTGATCTCCTACAAGAGCATCGCCAGGCATTACCCGGAGCAAAAGGGCAGATACCTGGCGCTGTTTACGGCGGCTAACCTTGTGTTTCTTGCCGTGCTTCTGGCGTTTTACCGGTGGATGCCGGGGCCGGGAGCCGGGGCGTGAAAACAGGCCGGCAGTCCAGGGGGGACTGCCGGCCTGCGGCATTTTAAGGGTGAAATTAAAAGTTCCCGGATCAGCCGAGAATCGCGTCCTTTTTAGCGAGAATGGCCTCGCAGGCGGCGCATGCCGGGCAGTCGCAGTACCTGGCGCCAGCGGCCTTGATCTCCCTGGCGTGTGCAGCCACTTCTTTGGCCTTGTCCGCGCCGAATACCTGGGCTCCCGCCTCGGAATCGGCGAAACCGATCAGACCGTCGATGGGCATGATGTCCGCTTCCAGCTCGCCGATGTATGTCTCAGTGGCAGCCGCCTGCTGCTCTGTGCCGCCTGCGGCCAGCCAGGCCTCGGCGGAAGCTCTCGTCTCGCTGTTGCAGGTCGGAGAATCGATCAATTCGTGAGTTTTCTCTACTACAAAATCCAAAACGTCTTTCTGCATGTATATGACCCTCTCTTTCTTCTGAAATCACCTATATCTTACCATAATTGTCAGGCATTTGCAATTTAAAGTTGTCCGCCGGTCCGGGCCTTGTAGCCCTCCACGCCCCATGTTAAAATAGAATGGAGCAGATGGGAAACCTGGCTGCCGCAGTTGGAAAATCGGGAAAAGTGTGGTATAGTAGACGGTACCGCCGCCGTCCAAAACGGCGGCAGGACGGAAATGCTTGAATACGATCAACCGCGGGAGGGCCTGCGGAATTGCACGGAGGATTGGATGGAACGAGAGGTAATTCTGTATATCGGAGTCAGCGTGGACGGCTACCTGGCGGACGCGGACGGCGGAGTGGACTGGATGAAGGGCCACGGCGCCGAGGAGGGGGACGGCGGCTACCAGGCGTTTTACGAGACTGTGGACACGCTGATCATGGGCCGCGCCACCTACGAGCAGGTGAAAACGCAGCTTTCGCCGGACAGCTGGCCCTATGAGGGCAAGGAGTGTTACGTGGTGACCAGCCAGTTTCTGGAGGATACCGACGAGGTGACCTTCTGGCCCGGGGACGTGTGGGAGCTGGTGTTTCTGCTCAAGCAGCGGACCGGCAAGGCGATCTGGCTGGTGGGCGGCGCGAAGCTGCTAAAGAGCTTTATGGAGCAGGAGCTGGTGGATCAGTATTGGATTTCCACGCTGCCGGTGATTCTGGGCAAAGGGATGCCGCTGTTTCTGCCCGGGGATTACAGGGAGCGCCTGATCCTGGACCGCACCCTGGTGTGGGACGGCGTCGTGACCAATGTGTATTTTAACCGGGCGGAGAACGCCGAATAGACGGAGGATTGGGATGCGCTATACAATACCACACTATTACCGGGAATTTTCCTGCGCGGCGGACCGCTGTACGGACACCTGCTGCGCGGGATGGGAGATCATGATCGATCCGGCTTCCCTGAAAAAGTACCGAAAAACCAAAGGTCCCCTGGGCAACCGCCTGCACAACAGCATCCGCTGGGATCAGGGCTCCTTCAAACAGTACGGGCGGCGCTGTGCCTTCCTGGCCGACAGCGGGCTGTGCGATTTGTACTCCGACGGCGGGCCGGGTATGCTCTGCAAAACCTGCCGGACCTACCCGCGCCACATCGAGGAGTTCGAGGGGGTCAGGGAGATTTCCCTTTGCATCTCCTGTATCGAGGCGGCGCGGATTGTGCTGGGACGGCGGGAGCCCGTGCGTTTCCTGGATTTTGAGCGGGAGGGAGAGGAGGATTACGGGGATTTCGATTTCCTTCTCTATACCAAGCTGACGGACGCCCGGGAGCTGGCCGTCCGGATTTTACAGGACCGGAGCCATCCCCTGGCGGAGCGTGCGTCCATGGCGCTGGCCCTGGCCCACGACCTGCAGAGCCGCATCCGCCAAAACCGCCTGTACGCGGCGGACCAGCTGCTGGAGCGGTACGGGAGAGCCGGGGCCTGGGAGCGGTTTGCCGGGCGGACCGCCGGGCTTGGGGCAGGGCTGAAGCAGCGCTACCGGGGCTTTCTCAGCCTGACGCAGGAGCTGGGCCGTCTGGAAGCGCTAAACAGCGGCTGGCCCGGACGGCTGGCTGAGCTGAGAAACGCCCTGTACGGGTCCGGCGAGGAGGCGTACGGCCGGATCTGCCGGGAATTTGCCGGGCATTCAATGGGCGCCGCGGACGGGGACTGGGACATCTGGGGCGAACAGCTCTGGGTGTATTTTGTGTTCACCTATTTCTGCGGGGCGGTTTACGACGGCCGGGCCTACCCGCGGATGAAGTTTGCGGCGGCCTGCGCGCTGCTCATCCGGGAGCTGGCCATGGGAACCTGGGCGCTGCAGGGCGGGCGGCTGGACTTTGACGGCTTTGTGGATATAGCCCACCGGTTCTCCAGGGAGGTGGAACACTCCGACGAAAACCGGGAGGCGCTGTTGACCCTTTTGGAGCGCGGGGAGCGCTTTGACCTGGAAACGATGTTAAGTCTGATTATTTCCGAGGATTTCCAAAAACTTAAGAATCTATCGTGAAAATCGGAGAAAATCGGCAGTGTATTCAAAAAAACTTTATAAAATTAATATAAAATTCAGATCACCCCTTCAAAATGTAGAAAATTCTCTCTTTTTATGGTATAATAAAAAAAATTTCATACGAAGGAGTGATACTTTATGAAGGATCAAAATGGTTTTAAACCATTTATACCGGCAAATAAGGTGGTACCGGAGATGACTGCGGTTTCCATTGCGCTGGGGATTGTCCTGGCGGTATTGTTCGGTGCTGCCAACGCCTATCTGGGATTGCGCGTGGGTATGACCGTGTCCGCATCCATCCCGGCTGCGGTTATATCCATGGGTGTGATCCGCGTGATACTGAAGCGCGATTCCATCCTTGAGAACAACATGGTGCAGACCATCGGCTCCGCCGGTGAGTCCGTGGCGGCAGGCGCGATCTTTACGCTGCCGGCTTTATTTATGTGGATGAGCGATTGGGGAGTGGGAGCCCCGTCGCTGGTTGAGATTTCCCTGATCGCCCTCTGCGGCGGCGTGCTGGGCGTGCTGTTCATGATTCCGCTGCGCCAGGCGCTGATCGTCAAGGAGCACGGCGTGCTGCCTTATCCCGAGGGCACGGCCTGCGCCGAGGTTCTGGTGGCCGGAGAGCAGGGCGGTTCCAAGGCCGGAGTGGTATTCGCCGGCATGGGCATCGCGGCCGCCTACAAGTTCATCGCCGACGGCTTAAAGCTGTTCCCAAGCGATGTGGATTATGAGATCAAACAGTACGGAGGCGGCGCGGGAATCTCCGTACTGCCGGCCCTGGCGGGCGTGGGATATATCTGCGGCCCCAAGATTTCCTCCTACATGTTTTCCGGCGGAATCATTTCCTGGCTGATCCTGATGCCCATCATCAAGCTGTTCGGAAGCGGGCTGACCCAGCCCTTTGCGCCGGCAGATCAGCTGATCAGCGAGATGAGCAGCTCCGCCATGTGGGGCTCCTATATCCGCTACATCGGAGCGGGTGCCGTGGCGGCGGCGGGCATCATCAGCCTGATCAAGTCCCTGCCCCTGATCGTGAGAACCTTCCGGGACGCTATGCGCGATCTGAGGGCGGGCCGTCAGGCCTCCACCCTGCGCACGGACCAGGATCTGCCCATGAACGTGGTGCTGCTTGGCGTGCTGGCTGCCTGCGTGGTGATCTGGCTGGTTCCCGCGGTTCCGGTGAATCTGCTTGGCGCGCTGCTGATCGCGGTGTTCGGATTCCTGTTCGCAACGGTTTCCTCCCGCCTGGTGGGCCTGGTGGGCTCCTCCAACAACCCGGTGTCCGGCATGGCCATCGCGACCCTGCTGGTGTCCTCCCTGGTGTTAAAGTCCGTGTCCGGAACCGGGCATGAGAGCATGATGGGCGTGATCGCCATCGGCGGCGTGATCTGCGTGATCGCAGCCATTGCGGGCGACACCTCCCAGGACCTGAAAACCGGTTACATCGTGGGTTCCACGCCTAAAAAACAGCAGATCGGCGAGTTGATCGGCGTTGTGGCTTCCGCCCTTGCCATCGGCGGCGTGCTCTACCTGCTGAACAAGGCCTGGGGTTACGGCACCGACGAGCTCCCCGCGCCTCAGGCCATGATCATGAAGACCGTGGTGGAGGGCGTGATGAACGGAAACCTGCCCTGGAACATGATTCTCTCGGGAGCTGCCATCGCGGTGGTGATCGAGATTCTGGGCATCCCGGTGATGCCTGTGGCGGTGGGGCTGTACCTGCCCCTGCGCACCACCTCCGCCATCATGGTGGGCGGACTGGTCCGCCACTGGTTTGAGAAGCGCAAATGTTCCGACGAGGAACGTGGGGAGGCGGTGAGCCGCGGCATTCTCTACACCTCGGGTATGATCGCGGGCGAGGGCCTGGTGGGAATCCTCCTGGCGGTGTTCGCCATCATCCCGTTTGCAGGACCAAGAGGCGATTTCCTGGCCGACTTCCTGAACCTGTCCGCCATGGAAAACGGCCTGGGCGCGTTTCTGTCCGGACCGTCCGCCAAGCTGGTATCCCTGGCGGCCTTCGCGGCGCTGATTCTGATCATGTGCAAATTTACCATCTGGTACCGGGAAGATAAGAACACTAAGAAATAAAAAACGCGGCGGTTGAAGGGAGAATGAAATTGTTGGGCAAGAGAAAAAGCGGCCAAAACTACCTGGAGCAGATTCCTGAGCGAAATCCTAAGCTTACCTGGAAGGAGGACGAGTCGGGGATCGTGATCCTCGACATGGTCCACCAGGGTTTATTTGACAAGATCGCCCAGGGCCTGTTCGCCACCCCGAAGGTCAGCCATATCCGCCTGGAGGCGTTTGGCAGCTTTATCTGGAAACAGATCGACGGGCAGCGGGACCTGGCGGAGATCGGAGCGCTTGTAAAGGCTGAGTTCGGGGACCGGGCCGAGCCGCTGTACGAGCGCCTGGCTCAGTATTTTGAGACGCTGGCCGGCAATCATTTTATATCATATCGTTGAGCGTTTGAGCGCGGGCGGCGGATGCAGAAGAATCCGCCGCCCGCGCTGTTTCAGCGGATCCATCAGAATTCGGCTCCCGCGCTGTTTCAGCGGCCTGTGGGGACCAGAGAGGGACGTAACATCAGCGGACGTTTTCGGTTGCCTATTGAAGTTGTCCGGTAATTTTACTATAATACAAGGGTAAAACAAAACGGTGGGATGAATCCGGAGGGAGAGATGAGATGATCTGTTACAGCAGCCATTATCGGGCAGAGCTTGTCCCGGACCCGTCCTACACCATCGGCTCGGCGGACAACCGGCCCTGCGACCGGATCATCAACCCGGACGGGCTGGGACGGGGAGATTTTGTGAAGGTATGCCGCCTGGCGGTGGAGCGGTTTGAAACCGGGGAGGAGCGGCAGGCTGTGCTGATCGGCCCCGGCACCTGGTGTGTTGAAAGCTGCGCTGTGCTTGAGGAATCCCGTTTGACCGTTCTGATGGACCGCATGGTGATCAGGCTGTCGCTCGACACCTTTGAGGTCGTTTGCAGCCGGAGACTTGACGTCTGCGGCTCCATGCTGGCTCTGTACCCCTGCGGAGGGGATTTGATCCTGCACGGGGAGCTGGAGGTGCTGCGCCTGGACCGGGAGGGGAACCGCTACGAGCTGAGCCTGGATGGCGAGCTGCTCTCGGACCGTCCAGCGCCGGAAAAACGGATCCTTACGATCCCTGTGGCCGCGGCCGCTTCACCCCTGGAGCTCCAGCAGATATTGAAAGAGTCCCTGGGGCTGCCGGACTGGTACGGGATGAACTGGGACGCGTTCTGGGACGGAATCACCGGCCTGATCCGCCTCCCGGACATCCTGATCCTGGAGGGCTGGCACGTGTACAGGGCCGGATGGCCGGAGGACGCCCGCGTGATGGAGCGCCTGTTGGATCGATATAACCGGGAGGCGAAAGACGCCTGCCAGGTGATATACCGCTATTACCGGTGAGGCACGGGCGGACCGGCCGCCCCGGAAGCGGACATACAGATGAGGAGGAAGATATGAATCAGATCAGACTTGGAAAAACAGAAATTTGCGTGAACCGGAACGGATTCGGCGCGCTGCCCATTCAGCGGATTCCGAAGGAGGAGGCGGTCCGTTTGGTCCGCAAGGCTTATGACCATGGAATCCGTTTTTTTGACACCGCCTACACCTACACGGACAGCGAGGAGAAGCTGGGGGAGGCCCTGGCCGGGATCCGGGATCAGGTGTTTATCGCAACCAAAACGCCCGCCGAAAACAGCGGAGATTTTTGGAAACATCTGGAAGAAAGCCTGAGAAGGCTGGGCACGGATTACGTGGACCTTTACCAGTTCCACAACCCGTCCTTCTGTCCAAAGCCGGGGGATGGCACCGGCCTCTATGAGGCCATGGCGGAGGCCAAAGACCGGGGAATGGTGCGGCACATCGGAATCACCAACCACCGGCTGAGCGTGGCCCGCGAGGCTGTGGACAGCGGGCTTTACGAGACGCTGCAGTTTCCATTTTCCTATCTGGCGGGGGAGCCGGACCTGGAGCTGGTGGAGCGCTGCCGTAAGCAGGATATGGGCTTTATCGCCATGAAGGGTCTGTCCGGCGGACTGATCACCAGCGCCAGGGCGGCCTACGCTTTTATGGTTCCCTTCAGCCACGTGCTTCCGATCTGGGGGATCCAGCGGGAGCGGGAACTGGATGAATTTTTGGAATGCGACCGGCTGGTCCCGGAAATGGACCAGGAGCTGAAGGCGGTGATCGAACATGACCGGGCGGAGCTGGCCGGCGAGTTCTGCCGGGGCTGCGGCTACTGTATGCCCTGTCCCGTCGGCATCGAGATCAACAACTGCGCCAGAATGTCCCTGATGATCCGGCGCTCTCCCTCGGACGCCCATCTCACCGGGGAGGCCCGGGAGAAGATGAAAAAGATCGAGGACTGCCTGCACTGCGGCCAGTGCAGCGCAAAATGTCCCTACGGTCTTACCGGGAGATTCTGGCGGGAAAGCCGCTGTGACGGAATCTTCCTCAAACGGGAGCAATATGAGAGGAGACCGGCCATGATACGATATTACGGCGATCCGCCTTACCGGGCGGCTGTGATACACGGCGGCCCCGGCGCGCCGGGATCGGCCGCGGGCCTGGCGGCCATGACGGGGGAGATATGCGGGGTCTCAGAGCCAATGCAGTCCGGGAAATCCATTCTGGAGCTGATATTTGAG
>ENA-UONZ01003413-UONZ01003413.1-human-gut-metagenome-genome-assembly--contig:-C93old-NODE-3413-length-10209-cov-4.810420_pt1 | contig 10209 bp, 5 predicted proteins | sample MGYA00242468_ERZ724015 | MGnify/ENA metagenome assembly ERZ724015
CCCTGGACCGAAAAAAATCCTGGAGGGCATATAGTAGGAGAAATTCTTCATATAAACCGTTTCCTTTCTCCGGATATTTTTTCTGCGGACGGCGCTCAGTTGCGGACCGTCAGCAGCTTCTGCTTCAGTTCACCCTCGATCCGGGCCAGCTCGGATTCCGCCTCCCGGCGCTTCTGCCGTCCCTCATCCTGAATACGCATCACTTCGTCCAGGGTAGAGATCAGCGTCTCGTTGGTCTGTTTCAGAGTCTCAATGTCCACCACACCACGTTCCGACTCCTTGGCGGTTTCGACGGTGCCGGTTTTGAGCATCTCGGCGTTTTTCTTCAGCAGTTCGTTGGTCATGTTGGTGACCTCACGCTGGGCCTGCATAGCCTGCTGGGAATGCACCAGTCCCAGAGAGAGCACCATCTGGCTCTTCCACAGCGGGATGGTATTCACCAGGGTGGATTGGATCTTTTCGGTCATCACCGTATCGTTGTTCTGAATCAACCGAATCTGAGGCGCCATTTGAATGGATACCATCCGGGTCAGCTCCAGATCGTGAAGCTTCTTTTCAAACCGGTTGCACATCGCCGCCATATCGTTGGCCGCCTGAGCATCCTCCGGCAGACCGGTTTTCTGCGCCTTCTCCATCAGCGGAGGCAGCTGCTGGGTGCGAACCTCTTCCAGCTTGCGCTTGCCTGCCAGAATATACATGGACAGTTCCTTGAAATAGGTCAGATTGAGCTTATACATCTCATCCAGCAGCGCCACATCCTTCATCAGCTGAATCTGATGATCTTCCAGCACGGTGCAGATCTTATCCACATTGACGGAGGCTTTGTCGTACTTTGTCCGCATAGTGGAAAGCTTATTGGAGGTTTTTTTGAAGAAACCGAAAATACCGCCCTTCTCCTCTGTATCGTCCATATTCCGCAGCTCGCCGATCAGATTGGTCATCATCTCGCCGATTTCACCCAGATCCTTGGTGCGCACGTTCTGCAGCGCATTCTCGGAGAATCCGGCGATCTTTTTCTGGGCGGCGGCGCCGTACTGCAGGATCACGTTGCTGTTGGAAACATCGATGGTAGCGGCAAAATCCTCCACCATCTTGCGTTCCTCCGGTGTCAACGTATTCTCGGTGAGCACCGGCTCCACTTCAGCAGGAGCGGATTCGGCTAAAGCCGTCTCTCCCAGCGGCTCCAGAGTCAACACCGGAACGCCTTCCTCCGTCATGGTGGTTACCGCTTTTTCTTCCGTCATGTATTTCCACACCTTTCCTTTATATAATCAGGGGAAACTCTTTTTTCATTGTACGTGGAATAACAGGGCCTGTCAAGGGATTCTCCATGGGCTTCATCTCAGGCGAAAATCAGAACAGGAAAACCGGCATTTCCCTATCGTCCCGTTCCTCTCTCTCGGCCTGCTCTTCCTGTTCCTTTTCCAGCTGCAGCAGTTTCTCCGCCGTTTCCAGAGCAGTGGGCACCGGCTTTGTCTTGGGCGAGGCGGCCGGCCGCTTGGAAGAACGCAGCGGCTTATCGTCGGCGGGCAGAACTGCGGCCAGCGCCTCCAGCGCCTGCCGTGCCGCCGATTTATCCGCGCCGAAGAAGTCATGGCTTTCCGCCGTTTCCATCCGGCGGCGCAGGCGGCGCAGTTCCAGCAAATACCGGTCGATGTCCATTTCACTCTTTTTCTGCTTCTGATCCCGTTCTAGCTGAGCCAGCACCTGGGCGGCGTCCTCCCGGATGCCTGCATATTCCTCTTCACGGGCGGCGGCAAAAGAGGCCAACGTCTCCTGTTCGTCCTCTTCCCGGTCAAAAACCAAGGTCAGAATACAGGCCCGGCCCTTCCAGGACAGAATGTTCTCTTTCAGCTCCTCCAGCTGATCGTGCATCCCCGCCTGCTGCGGCACCATCGCCACGCCGTCCTGAAGATACACTGCTCCCAGTTCCCGCAGCTTTTTCCAGGTGGCTACACGGTAGCGCGAGGGATTGGCCGGCAGATTGTAGCTGATCGCTTCAAATTTCACGATGGCATCCCCTTTCATATAACAAGTGTTAATACACTCATTGTAAAAGCATTCGCTCCCTTTGTCAATCATAGATTCTTCATTTTCCTCCGCTTTTTCATTTTCTTTTGTCGAAAAATGGTGTATACTGAAATCTCGAAATGTACCAAGGGGAAGGAGGCGCTCGCCATGCTGCAGCTGATACTGGGCCGGTCCGGTTCCGGAAAAACCCGGCGGATATATGACGAACTCACTTCCTCCGTCGGCCGGGAGAACGGAAAAGCCCACATTCTGCTGGTGCCAGAGCAATTTTCCTTTGAGAGCGAGCGTGCGCTGCTGGAGCGGTTGGGAGCCTCTGGTGCCGGGAGGGTCCAGGTGCTCAGCTTCACCCGCCTGGCGGAAACCGTTTTTCGGGAACTGGGTGGACTGGCAGGCCGACGGATGGATGACTGCGTCCGCGCCCTGCTTCTCAGCCAGGCGCTGGAACAGGTAGGAGATAACCTTACCCTCTACCGCCGTCATATTCAGGATCCGGCTTACATCCGCTCTCTGCTGTCGGTGCTCACCGAATGCAAACAGTGTGCTGTCACGCCGCGAATGCTGGAGGAAACCGCCCAAACTCTTCCAGAATCCACCCTGCGGGGCAAAACGCAGGAGTTGTCTCTGATCCTGGGAGCCTATGAAGCCATAGCAACAGGAGCGTACGTGGATCCGCTGGACGATCTGACCCTGCTGGCGCAGCGGCTGCCGGAATCCGCTCTGCTGCGGGGGGCGGCTGTGTATGTGGATGCCTTCAAAGGCTTTACCGCTCAGGAACTGCAGGTGCTGGCCGTAACCATGCGCCAGGCTGAACGGCTGACAGTCACCCTGTGCGCCGATACCCTGCAGGAAACCGGAAATGGCTGCAGCCGCTTTTCCCCCGCCGTCCGTACTGCCTCCCGTCTGCTGCGGCTGGCCCAGGAGAAGGGGGTCCCCGGGGCAAAGGTAATCTACCTGACGGAGAATCATCGGGCGGAAAACGAAGCGCTTCGGCTGCTGGAAGCAGGCGCTTTTGTCCCTTGTCCGGAAACGCTGGAAGAGAAAACCGACGCCGTCACCCTCACCTCTTGTGCGGATATTTACACAGAATGCGCCTGGACCGCCCGAACCATCCACCGGCTGCTGCGGGAAGGAAGCCGCTGCCGGGATATCGCCGTGGCGGCCCGGAATTTTGCCGACTATCAAGGCGTGCTGGATGTAGCCCTGGAACAGGAAGGCGTTGCGTACTATATGGATGCCCGCCGGGATATCCTCACCGATTCTCTCGTCACGCTGATTCTGTCCGCCCTGGATATAACCGCCGGCGGCTGGGACACGGAGGATGTGCTGCGGCTGCTGAAAACCGGTCTGGTGCCCTTCTCCTCCCAAACCATAGCTGCCTTGGAAAACTATGTGTTTCAATGGAGAATCAACGGCAGCCGCTGGAAGCAGGAATGGGTCTGGAACCCGGAAGGGCTGTCGGTAAAGGAAACAGAAGAAAACCGGCTGCTGCTGGAAAGCCTCAATCGACAGCGCCGGCGGCTGACCGGGCCGCTGGAGCGGCTGCAGATGGTCATGAAAGCCGACCGCTTGAAGGGCCGGGATTTCGCCATGGGCGTTTACCGATATCTCATAGAGATCCAGGCGGACGCCATGCTCCGCTTCCGGGTCCGGCAGCTGGAGGAAACAGGTGAACGTCCCTTGGCCCGGAATCTCTCCCGTATCTGGGACGTGCTGATGGGGATGCTGGACAAGTTTGCCTCCGCCCTGGGAGATTCGCAGGTCCCCCCCGCCAAACTGACCGAACTGCTCCGGCTGGCCTGCGGTATTCTGGATCTTGGGGAAACGCCCCAGTCCCTGGATGCGGTGCAGGTTGGTTCCGCCGACCGGATGCGGTTTTCCTCTCCAAAAATCGTCTTTATTTTGGGCGCCAATGAAGGGGTTTTTCCGGCGAATCCCAGTCAACAGGGCATTCTCACCGAAAAGGAGCGGGAGCAGCTCATCGCCTGCGGACTGCCCATCACCGATACCGGCGATTTCCAAGCTGTGGAAGAACGATTTTTCGCCTATATGGCCCTTTCCGCTCCCTCAGAACAGCTGTTTGTCAGCTATATTCGCGGCAATGCCGCCGGGGAAGCCTTGGCGCCATCCGCACTGGTGGGCACAGTGGAACAGATTCTGCCCGGCTGCCGCCGCGGTGAGGAAGAAGCCGCAGACGGCAGAGATATCGAATCGGCAGCGGATGCCTTTTCCCGCATGGCGGCGCTATGGAGGGATCCCACCCCTATCTCCGCCTCCCTGCAGCGCTTCTTTCGGGAACAACCCGCCTATCACGGACGAATCGCCGCCATGGAACGTGCGGCGGACGGACGGCCCGCTCATTTTGAAGATCCTGATCAGGCGGCCCGCTTTTTCGGCAAGGACCTACGCCTCTCTCCCTCCCGGGTGGAAAAATACCATCTTTGTCGCTTTGCTTATTTCTGCCAGTACGGCCTGCGGGCCAAATCCCGCAAGCCGGCGGATCTGGATGCCGCCGAGTTCGGCACCCTGGCCCATTATGTGATGGAAAAACTGCTGCCGGTCTACGCCCAACAGGGCTTCGATACCGTGCGCAAACAGCAAGCCATGACGGATACCGCGGATGCTGTGCGGGAATATGTGGATATCTATATGGGAGGAGCGGAGAATAAATCCAGCCGATTCTCCTATCTTCTTACCCGGCTGACGGCTACCTGCGGCAGCCTGTTGTGGCAGGTGGTGTTGGAGATGCGTCAAAGCCGGTTCGTACCGGTGGATTATGAGCTGCCCATCGGTCTGCCGGATGAGGAACATCTCGAAGCCGTGGAGCCGCTGCGCCTCACCCTTCCTGACGGAACACAGGTTTATGTCCAGGGACAGGTGGACCGGGTGGATATCCTGGAAAAAGACGGCGTGTCTTATGTCCGGGTGGTGGACTATAAAACCGGTTACAAGGAATTTCGTCTGGCAGAAGTCATGGACGGCATCAATGTACAGATGCTGATCTATCTGATGTCTATCTGGATCAACGGCGGCAGGCGCTACGGGCAGGTGACGCCCGCCGGCGTGCTGTATCTGCCCGCCAAGCTGCCGGTGGTGAAGATTGACCGGGGAGCGGATGAAACGGCCGCAGAGCGAGCGCAGGTAAAGGTAATGCGGATGAACGGCCTCCTGCTGGACAACCCAGAGATCATCCGGGCTATGGAGCTGGACGCCGCTGGTCTGTTTATTCCCGCCCGACTCACTTCGTCAGAGAGCGGAGAGGCAGTGGCCGCTGGCTCCAGCGTGGCGTCCCTGCGGCAGTTCGCTCTTATCAAAGGGCGAATTGAGAAGCTGCTCACAGAAATGGCCGAAACCCTGCGCAGCGGCGATATTGCCGCCCTGCCCGCTCAGAATAACCGTATCGACGCTTGCGCCTGGTGCGATTATAAGGCTGTATGCGGCCATGAAGCCGACGATCCCGTCCGGCGGATCCGGGAGGATGACACCGCCGCCGTGCTGAAGGACCTGCAGGAAGCTGAGGAAACAGCCGCCGCCAACCGGTAGAAAAAGCAAACAGGAAGGAGCCGTATTCCATGGGCGCCAGACAATGGACAACGGAACAAAAGCAATGTATCGACGCCCGGGGCGGAACCGTGCTGGTGTCCGCCGCCGCGGGCAGCGGCAAAACCTCCGTGCTGGTACAGCGGGTTATTGGCCTGATCACCGATCCGGAGCATCCCGTGGATGTGGACCGGCTGCTGGTGGTAACCTTTACCAAGGCCGCCGCCGCTGAAATGAAGCAGCGGCTTTCCGCCGAACTCACTGCGCTTATCGCCAGGAATCCGGAGGATGGGCGGTTGCAGCGGCAGCAGCTTCTGCTGCCCCGGGCCAACTTCAGCACCGTTCACGGCTTCTGCTCCAACCTGCTGAGGGAATACTTTCACCTGCTGGATCTCTCTCCGCAATTTAAAGTGGCGGAAGAAGCAGAAACCACTCTGCTGCAAGAGGAAGCCCTGCAGGAAGTGCTGGAGGAATATTACCGGCAAAAGGATCCTGTGTTTTTGGAACTGGCGGCCCTGCTGGGGTCCGGCCGGGACGACCGCGGCCTGATGCAGACGGTTCGCCGGATTTACGGATTTGTCCAATCCCATCCTTTTCCTGAACAATGGCTGGCGGATAAGGAAGCCGCCTTTGACACCAATCAACCGCTGGAAGAAACCTTCTGGGGACGAATTGTAGTGGAAAATGCTGCCGACACGCTGTCCTATGCGGCCTCTCTTATCCGGAAGGCCAGACGGATTGCCGCGGAGGAAGCCAAAATGGAGGCTGCCTACGGCGGGGTGCTGGAACGGGATGCCGATGCCTTGACCGCCGCTTCGGCGGGAATCGCAGAATGCTCCTGGGACGCCTGCGGCGAGCTGCTGGACACGGCAGCCTCCTTCGGCCGGCTGGGAGTGCTGCGGAAATACGAGGACGAGCCTCGTAAGGAACGGGTGAAAACCCTGCGGGAGGAAGCCCGCAAACGGGTCAAGGAGCTTTCCGGCACCCTATGCGGCACCGAGGCGGAATGCCGGGAGGACATGGCGGTCACGCATCGTTTGGTTTCCGTCCTCTTCGCCCTTGTCCGGCAGTTTGGAGCCCGGTTCGCGGAGAAAAAGAAAAAACGCCGGATGGTGGATTTCAACGATCTGGAACACGGCGCCTTAAGACTGCTGATCCAGCGGGATGAGGACGGCGTCATCCACCGGACGCCACTGGCACTGGAACTGTCTCAGCGGTTCGACGAGGTGCTGGTAGATGAGTATCAGGATACCAACGCCGCCCAGGATGCTCTGTTCAGCGCCCTCTCCCGGGAAGAAACCAATCTGTTTATGGTTGGGGATGTCAAGCAAAGCATCTATGGTTTCCGCCAGGCCATGCCGGATATCTTCATCCGCCGTCGGAACAGCTATCCCCCCTACGATGGAGTGCATTTTCCCGCCTCCATCACCCTAGGGAATAACTTCCGCAGCCGGACGGAGGTCACCGAGGCGGTTAACTTTGTTTTCCGCCAGCTGATGACCCGGGAGGCCGGCGGCATCGACTACGATGACCGGGAAGCCCTGGTTCCCTCCGCCGTCTACCCGGAAAATCCCGGCTGCGCCGCTGAACTGCTGGTAGTGGATTCTTCTCTTAACGACAATGAGGATACCAAAGACGCAGCGGAAGCCCGGGTTATCGCCAAGCGAATCAGGGAAATGATGGCGGCGTTCACCATCACGGACAAGGGAACTGCCCGCCCCGCCCGCTACGGAGATTTCTGCATTCTTCTGCGCAGTAAGGCGGCTCATGCCGCCGCTTATGCGGATGAACTGGGACGATGCGGTATTCCCGCATGGACTGCCGCCGCCGGCGGCTTCTTTGCTGCATCGGAGGTAGCCGCGGCCTTATCCCTTCTGCGGGTGATCGACAATCCTTTGCTGGATATACCGCTGCTGGCGGTACTTTTCTCCCCTCTATACGGCTTTACGCCGGATGAACTGGCCGCCGTCCGCATCCCCGACCGGCGCTGTCCTCTTTTCGCCGCCCTGCGGAATATGAGCCGAAATCCGTCTCCACCGCTGCCCGGCCTGGCGGAAAAATGTGCCGGCTTTCTGCAGGACATGGATCGGTACCGCACCCTGGCGACCACCATGCCCGCCGACCGGCTGCTTCACCGTATTTATGAAGAAAGCGGGATGCTGGCCGTTTTCGGTGTCCGGCCCCATGGCGCACAGCGCACAGCCAACCTCCGGCTGCTGTTGGACTACGCCCGCCGGTTTGAGCAAAACGGCTTCCGGGGCCTCTCCGCTTTCATCCGCTATATCGACCGCTTGGAGCAGCAGCGAATGGATCTGGCTCCCGCTTCCACCGTATCGGAGCATGCGGACGTGGTGCGGATTATGAGCATTCACAACTCCAAAGGGTTGGAATTTCCCGTGGTCTTTTTGGCAGGAACCGGCGGATTGTTCAATCCCGATTCCACCAAAGGAGATCTGCTGCTGCATCCGGAAGCCGGGATTGGCCTGGTTCGGCGGGATCCAGAAACTCTGCGTCAGCATAATACCCTGTCCCGGCAGGCGGTTTCCCTGGCTATTCGAAAAAGCGAACGGGCCGAAGAACTGCGGGTGCTGTATGTCGCCATGACACGGGCTAAGGAAAAGCTGATCATGACCATGTCCGTCAAGGATCCTGCATCCAAACTGAACCGCTTGGCCGCCGCTCTGGGCGAGGGAGAAACCCTTTCCCCCTATCTGGTGCTTTCTTCCCGCAGCATGGGCGACTGGCTGCTGTCCACCGCCCTGCGGCATCCCTCCGGCGACCTACTGCGCAAAATGGCGGACAGCGAGGATCTTTCCCTCTGCTCCGCTGATCACCCCTGGAAAATCGAGGTGCTGCGGGCGCCTTCTCCTGCCGAAGCGAAAAAAGAAACCGAGGTTCTCCCGCCAGCGGATGAAGATCTCTACCAGCTGCTGCTTCGGCGAACGGCCTTTCACTATCCCTTCGCGCCGCTGGGGACGGTACCGGCTAAGCTGGGAGCGTCGGAGGCTGCCCCGGAATCTAACAACGGCGCTTTTACAGCTACCCAGCGTCCAGCTTTTCTGGGACATACCGGCCTGACGCCGGCAGAGCGGGGCACCGCTCTGCACACCTTCATGCAGTTCGCTTCCTTCACAGCGGCGGCGGCTGATCCCCAGGCGGAGGTGCAGCGGCTGGTGGAACGGAAATTTCTCACCCCTCAGCAGGGGGAAAGCATTCCCCTGGATAAGGTAACCCGCTTCTTCCGCAGCCGGCTGTACCAACGTATGCAGGCCGCCGACCGCTGTATGCGGGAGTATCCCATCACCATCGATATCCCCGCAGCCCTGTTTCTGCCGGAAGATCCGCTGCCTGCAGATTCCCCTGAGGAATCCGTGGTGATCCAGGGCATCGCCGACTGCGTCTTCCAAGAAAAAAACGGCCTTGTAGTGGTGGACTACAAGACCGATCATGTAAAAACGCCGCTGGAATTGGCGGAACGCTACCGGCAGCAGCTGCACATCTACGCCTACGCTCTTCAGCGGATACTGGAACTGCCGGTGCGGCAGTGTATTCTTTATTCCTTCGCTCTTTCCTGCGAGATTCCTCTACCGGTTCCTGACGAACCGCCGCGCTTCGCTTAATCAAACCTGGCCGGACAAGGGATTCACTTCCTGTTTCCGTTTCTCCACCGCCTGTTTCCGGTAAGCCGCCGGCGGCTTACCGGTCATGGAAGAAAACACCCGAGAAAAATGTTCGGTGGTGGAAAAGCCGCATTGCCGGGCCACGTCCTTAAGAGGAATATCGGTAAACTCCAGCTGCTTTTTGGCAACTTTGATCCGATAGTCCTGCAAATACTCCATCACCGTCAGCCCCATCTGTTCCTTAAAATTTCGGGTAAGGGTGGTATGGTTGGTTCGGCTGGCCTTCTGGATATCCGAGAAGGCCAGCTTTTCCATATAATGAGTTTCCATATAAGCCACCGCCCGCTCTACGTAAGGGCAGACAATCTCTTTGCCGGGATTTTCCGAGAAGGATAGCTTACCATCCAGCAGCAGCCGATAATGGCGTTCCAACATCATCACCATATCGATAAATCCCGCTCTGGTACGGCAGGGCCAGTAGGGATCCTCCATCCTCCGGATGTGGGAACGCATCTCTTCAAAGGCATCCAGGATACGAGGCAGATATTCTCGCAGAATGGGAATGATATAACGATGTTCCAGGAACGGCTCCATCAGAAACATATTGTGCCGCATGGCGATGTCTTCGTAATGCGGAGAACGCATAAAGGCAAACGTCATATTACGGTTAAGGAAGGACGGATGAAAATACACCGACCGCGCCTTCAGCTTTTTCTGCTCCAGCAGTTCCGGCGAATACTCCTCGCTGAAAGCCACAAAGCAGGGCGCAACAGCAGTAATCTCCCGCTCTCCCACCTGGAAACGCGCCATGCCTTCGGTGACAATCAGCAGCAGAAACATCCGGTCTAGGATTTCCAGTTCTCGGCAGTTATCCTTTTCCACACAGATAATCGGGACGAAAAAATTTCGCTCCTCGGTGCTCCATATCACCGGCTCCATTGTCATTCCTCCTCTTTCCCCAACTATAAGTATACGAATGCCGGAAAGAAAAAGCAATATAAAAGCAGGAAAACGACCCCAT
>ENA-UONZ01003416-UONZ01003416.1-human-gut-metagenome-genome-assembly--contig:-C93old-NODE-3416-length-10198-cov-11.584442_pt1 | contig 10198 bp, 10 predicted proteins | sample MGYA00242468_ERZ724015 | MGnify/ENA metagenome assembly ERZ724015
GTCAGCAAAGCTGACCAGAATCGCGTGCCAAGTCTCACGTGCGTTCGACTTGAATATCGTCACTGTGCTTTTTATATATTTAGTTTCACGTGAAACATAGCGATGTGAAACGCAAAATGTGGTTGTTTTATAGAAAAGAGAAGACAAAGAGAAAACAACTGTACTTTTTATTGGACATGTTGTACTGTATAATGAAGTATAGAAGACGTGGAAAGGAAGGTATGGGGAATGGAGAATGAGAAAAAAATCAAAAAAGTCTATTTTACGTTGACGGGTACGAAGTATCATTATGGAATGGATTTTCTGGAAAAGGGTATGAAATTATATCTGGAAAAGGAACCGGATAATAAATATGATAAAGAAGCAATTATGGTAAAAAAAGAAGGACTTGGATTGATTGGTTATGTGGCAAACAGTACATATACAGTAATCGGAGAAAGTATGAGTGCAGGTCGTTTATATGATAAGATTGGAAAGAAAGCAACAGCGAAAGTTGTTATGCTGACAAATGCAGGTGTTATCTGCAAAATCTGTAAAAAAAGTCTGCTGGAGTATCAGCAGCAAAATAAAGAAATCGAGAAAAGCGAAGAGCCGGTTAAACAGAATTAAAAGAGTTTCACAACGTTTTCACTCTATATGTTATACTGATTTCAACAATGAAAAAGGGAGAAAGGTATATGCCTAAAGGTACAAATCAAAAGTTTAAATTGTACAGACTTGCACAGATTATGCAGGAGAATACAGATGACAGCCATTATATGACAATGCCGGAAATTATGGTTGAGCTGAAAAAATATGGAATAACAGCAGAAAGAAAAAGTATTTACAGTGATCTGAAAGATCTGGAACAGATGGGCATAGAAGTTCAGGGGGAAAAGACAGGAAAATATTATCAGTACCATGTTGTAAATCGCCCTTTTGAACTTGCAGAACTGAAACTTCTGGTAGATGCAATTCAGTCATCGAAATTTATTACAGAGAGAAAAAGCAATGCACTGATTAAGAAAATAGAGAAAATGGTCAGCAAATATGAGGCAATGACACTGCAAAGACAGGTTTATGTTTCCGGGAGAATTAAAACGATGAATGAAAGTATCTACTATACGGTAGATGCTATTCACAATGCAATATCTGAAAACCGAAAAATTAAGTTTCAATATTTTCAATGGACGGAAAAGAAAGAAATGAAATTGCGACATGGCGGAAAGTATTATCATATCAGTCCGTGGGGGCTTTCGTGGGAAGGACAAAACTATTATCTCGTAGGTTATGATTCTGAAGCAGAAAAAATAAAGCATTATCGGGTGGATAAGATGCTACATATCCAGGTGTCAGAAGAAAAGAGGGAAGGTGAACAGCATTTTCAGCAGCTTGACATGGCTGATTATGCAAAAAAGAGTTTTGGAATGTATGGGGGAAAAGAACAGCTAGTAAAATTAAAAATTAGAGATACGTTGGTGGGAGTGATGATTGATCGTTTTGGAAAAGATGTGATGATTATTCCTGAGGATAAAGGTCATTTTATCGTTCCGGTCTGCGTATATGTCAGCAGACAGTTTTTAGGCTGGGTGTTTTCTCTCGGGGACAGCATAGAAATTCTTTCGCCGCCACAAGTGGTTGAGCAGATGAAAGAGGAGAGTGAAAGGTTGTTTCGACAATACCATTAGAAATACAGAAAGAGCGGCTGAATCATGTAAAATCATGATAGCAAAAGATAAAAAGCAAAAAACTATTTCGATGGAGGGCATTCATATGAACTATGTAGTGATTGATCTGGAAATGTGCAAAGTACCAAAAATGTATCGAAACAAAATGTATAAATATGCAACAGAGATCATTGAAATTGGGACAGTTTTATTGGATAAAGATTTCAGGCAGATTGCGACATTAAGACAGTATGTGCATCCGGAATATGGAGTATTGGATCACTATATCAGCAATTTGACAGGTATTCAGAATGTTCAGATAAAAAATGCACCATTACTTGAGGAAGCCCTGAAACATCTGACGAATTGGCTTGGAGACAGGGAGTATAAAGTTTTTGCGTGGAGTGAGTGTGACTTTGCTCAACTGAGAAGGGAAATAAAAAGTAAACAGATAGAAGATGAGCAAATCCAAAATTTCATGCAGCCAAAGCGTTGGATTGATTATCAGGATGCATTTGTAAAACGAAGCGGATTTTCCAGGGCAATCTCTTTAAGTGAAGCTCTGATGCTTTGCGATATGCAGCCTTGCGGCAGGTTACACGATGGTTTGGATGATGCAATCAATACCGCAAAATTAATTGAGATGCTGGAATCTGATCCAGATTACCAGATTCGTAACTACGAGAAAGAACTTGCAATTTCAGCGGAGCCACTGCAGTTTTGCATGGGAGATTTGTTTGCGGGGTTAAGCTTGAGTGCATAGTATGCCAGGTCGCATATGAATTCGACTTGAATTGATAAAAATGCCAGAATAATCATTTTCAAATTATTCTGGCATTTTTATCCTTTGGAATTCTTTCGGATATTTTGTGTGAGATTGAAAGCGGTATTCCCGTGTAGGTGGTTTCACGTGAAACATTAAAATATTTGATTTCTAAAGTACTCTGTGTTTCACGTGAAACGAAAAAATTATTTTTCAAAGAAAAGTTTCATGTCATTTTCTACAGTATCTATTCCGGCGATTCCGAAGTTTTCCATAAGTACTTTTGCTACATTTGGACTGAGAAATGCAGGGAGTGTCGGTCCGAGGTGAATATTTTTCACTCCAAGATACAGGAGGGAGAGCAGTACAATAACTGCTTTCTGTTCGTACCATGCGATATTGTAGATGATTGGCAGTTCATTGATATCGTCAAGCCCAAATACTTCTTTTAATTTCAATGCGATCACAGCCAGGGAGTAAGAATCATTGCACTGACCGGCATCTAAAACGCGAGGGATTCCGTTGATATCTCCAAGATTCAGTTTATTATATTTATATTTTGCACAGCCGGCAGTGAGGATGACAGTGTCTTTTGGAAGAGCTTTCGCAAAGTCGCTGTAATAGTTACGGCTCTTTGCACGTCCGTCGCAGCCTGCCATTACTACGAATTTTTTGATGGAACCGGATTTTACGGCAGCTACAATCTGATCAGCAAGAGCCAGTACCTGTGCATGTGCAAATCCGCCGATAATTTCCCCTTCTTCAATCTGAGCAGGTGGGGCACATTTTTTTGCGTGTTCGATGATCACAGTGAAATCTTTGTTCACAGCAGAAGCACTGCCGTTTTCTACTGAAATATCTCCAATATGCTGACAGCCAGGATATCCGGCTGCACCGGTTGTGTATAAACGGTCTTTATAGCTGTCTTTTGGCGGAACGATACAGTTGGTTGTCATCAGAATCGGACCGTGGAAAGCTTCAAATTCATCTTTCTGTTTCCACCATGCATTCCCATAATTTCCCACAAAGTTTGGATATTTTTTAAAAGCCGGGTAGTAGTGTGCCGGAAGCATTTCGGAGTGTGTATAGACATCTACGCCGGTTCCCTGAGTCTGTTCCAGCAGCATTTCCAGGTCTTTCAAATCATGACCGGATACGAGAATGGCAGGGTTGTTTCTGACGCCGATATTGACTTTGGTAATTTCCGGATTACCATAAGTTTCTGTGTTGGCTTTGTCGAGGAGAGCCATGCCATCCACACCATATTTGCCGACTTCCAGAGCCAGGGCAACCAGTTCCTCTGCACCTAAAGAATCATCAAGCGTTGCAGCCAGAGCCTTCTGAAGAAAAGCATCCACGTTTTCATCATCGTGCAGAAGGGCATTGGCGTGTTTGGAGTAAGCAGATAATCCTTTTAATCCATAAGTAATCAACTCACGCAGGGAACGGATATCTTCGTCTTTTGTAGACAATACACCTACTTCTGCAGCTTTTTCTTCAAAACTGTCTTCAGAGCCATCCCAGAGGGCTGCGGATGGAAGAGAAGAAGATGTGGAGAGCTGTTTGATAAGGTTTCTTTTCACTTCGAGCGAAGTGTGGATACGTGAAACAATCGCATCTTTATCAAAATTTGCATTTGTTATTGTGACAAAAAGGTTTAAGGTGATCAGGTGATTGATGTCGGTACTGATCTCAACGCCTTCTGCCCGAAGCTGTGTGGTTACTGCGGACAGACCTTTTGTTACAAATACTAGAAGATCCTGCATGGCGGCCAGATCTGGTTTCTTTCCACAGACTCCGACTCTGGTACATCCGGTGCATCCTGCGGTTTCCTGACACTGATAGCAAAACATAGTTTGATTCATAAATGAAATCCTCCTTTAAGATGACAGTGCAAACTGTCTTTTATTTATCTCAGTCGAGAAGACTGACTCCTACTTCTGCAAGTGGTGAGTAATAACAAGTCTTTCTCAGTGGGAGTACAATCTCCGATTGAGATATGCTCTGTACGGGCGATGCCTGCTTCGTATTCTTATCTCAATATCATTTGAAAAAAGTTATTCTCTTTTGTATAATGCTTGTATTGTGTTTGTCATGTGAGTAAAAGTATCTACTGAGGCAGGTCTTCCTGGTACTGCACGTGACGTTTGTAAATATAATGGAAAAATGAAAAGAAATCGGTTGTTTTAACAACGAAGGAGAAAAATATATGTTGAAAAAAATGGAAATAAAAGAGTTTGACCAGGTGTATACCTTGATGGAAGAAAGTTTTCCGAAAGACGAATACAGAGATTATCAGAAACAGAAGGAACTGTTTCAAAATCCAGAGTATCAAATTTTGATAGAAAAAAATCCAGAGTTCCGGGAAATCAAAGCATTTTTTGCAGCATGGGAGTTTGAAACTTTTATTTACGTGGAACATTTCGCAGTCAATCCGATATTGAGAAATGGAGGTGTAGGAAGCAGGATGCTAAAAGCATTGACAGAAGACGCAGAAAAAATGATCATTCTGGAAGTGGAACCTCCGACAGAAGAAATAGCAGTAAGGAGAGTTAGGTTTTACGAGAGAAATGGATTCTTCTTTAATGATTATCCATACATTCAGCCATCCATGGGTGAAGGGCGTAAAGAGACACCGCTTTTTCTGATGAGCACAGAGAGAAAAATTGACGAAGAAGAGTACAGAATGATTCGCAATACACTGTATACGAAAGTTTATGGAAAGAAAGACGTGCTGAAAAGAGAAAGATTTATTGATATGTGTTAGTTTCACGTGAAACATAATTTCGGATAAGCTAATTTGGACGGATACGCGTGAGATTTAGAACACGATTCGGGTCAGGTCAGCCAGCCGACTGAAACAAATGCTCCGCTGGTAACAAATTTGTGTCAGGGTGGTGAAATGCAATGCCCTGTCTGATACAGATTTGACAGATTGTGGAAGTGCACAGAAGAAAAATAAAAAGAGCATATAAGCTAAAAAAGAAAATGCTTTGCTTATATGCTCTCTTTGTATATCGGATGTGAGATGACTTCTGCCTCTGCGATCAGTCAGAGGTATTCTTGAATGTTAATGATCAGTGGTGACCACAGCCGTGATTTCCACAGGCGTGTCCTTCTTTGTGACTGTGGTGGCTGCATGTAGCACCGGCAGAGGTCAGCTCGCCACGCAGGTAAGCTTCGACTGCTTTGTCTGTGTCTCCGGATGCACCGGAACATAAGGTAATGCCGGCATTTGCGAGAGCTACCTGAGCACCGCCGCCGATGCCTCCGCAGATCAGTACATCGATCTGGTTACCGGAAAGAAGTCCGGCAAGAGCACCGTGTCCAATACCATTTGAGCCCATTACCTGGCTGTTTACGATTTTATTGTTTTCCACTTCATAAATTTTAAAATTTTCTGTTCTTCCAAAATGCTGGAATACTTCTCCGCTTTCATATGTTACAGCAATTCTCATGACGTTTTCTCCCTTTTTCTGCATATAATTTACTGGCTGCGTGGATTTACAGCAGTTTTCACAGCATGGACTTCCATCACATAAAATGTAATTTCCACCCTCGATGCGGATGGATTTTCCAAGGACAATGCTTTCGGCAATTTTTTTTCGTGCGGAATTATAAATCAACTGTGCAGTTGTACGTGCAACACACATCTTTTTTGCACATTCTTCCTGGCTCAGACCTTCCATATCAATTTGCCGTATGGCTTCGTATTCGTCTACTGTCAGTGTAGTTACATCGTCCAGTCCGTTTTCAGACTGAAAAATCACATAATCAGGTTCTCTGCAAATCCTTCTTTTTCTACATTTTGGCATAAGTTTTTCTCCTTTTATTGGCATATGCCAATAAAAATAATAGCATAGGTAAGTTAAAAAGTAAAGAGGACATTTGAAATCAGAGGTCAGGTATTCAAAGAATCGAACATTTCTGACCTGAAACAGGGAATTTCGGATTACAGTTTTGGCTGGTATCGCATGCTGGATACGTTGTAAACGGTAACGAATGCCTGCGGATCTTCTTTTGTAATATAGTTCATAAGTTTCTGATATTCAGATTTGTCCACGATGGTAATGATCTCGTTTCTCTTTTGCATGTTGTAGGCTCCGATGGATTCATAAATGGTAGCTCCGCTGTGCAGATCGTGAATGATAAAATTACGAAGTTCTTCTTCTTTTTTTGTAATAATGCAGACACGACGCTTGATGTTATGGTCGAAAATAAAGTGGTCAAGAACCATACCGTTGAAATAAGTTCCGAGGATACTGAGCACTACGGTCTTCTTATCGTAGACGAGTGCGGCAGAAAGTGCAACACACATTCCGGAAAGAGACATGGCTTTTCCTAAATCTATATGTGCATATTTATTCAATATTTTTGCAATAATATCCAATCCGCCGGAAGAAGCATTGCGGTTAAAAAGGATGCTTAATCCGACACTGACAACGAGAATATAGCAGAGCACATCCAGTTCCTGACTGTTTGTCATGGAGCCAAAATCTGGCAGGATCATTTCAAAGAGCCAGAGAAAGAATGGAAGCATAATGCTGGTATAAACGGTTTTAACGCCAAATTCCCTGCCACAGGTGAAAAAACCGATGATCAGGAGAGCAATGTTCAGGATCATGCTGATCGCAGACAGAGGGAGCGGAATAAAGTTTGTCAGTACAATACCAAGCCCGGAAATACTGCTGACGGAGGTATGGCTTGGAACAAGAAAAAAGTAAACTGCAGCGGCAATGATCGCGACAGCAACCGTCAGAATAAAAGTTTCTTTCAGGATGTTTAAATAGTTTGTTTTTGTTTTCATTATTTGCCTCGTTTATTAATAAAATTTAGTGTCCGCAACAAGAATGCCAGGGCATCCTTATATATTTAAATTAAAAAATCAGATAAAACCCAATAGTTATTGCTAAAAATCATACAATTTTGATGGATTCAAGATCATTCGGAATGTAAAGATTGCCGGAAAAATAAGATTCTCCTTCGGCTGAATACAGTTCTTTACGGTTCTGGATGTTTTTGTCCTCTGTGTGATAGAGAACAAGGTTCGGAACATGAAGCTTCTGGGCAAGTTCACAGGCGTCTTTTACGGTTGAATGGTGCTTCTCGTAAGGGTTGAAAAGGTCTCTTTCAGAGTAGAGGCAGAAAGCTTCGTGCAGGAGCCATTCGCAGCCTTCTACGTAAGGCTTTTCACAGTCGTTATAAGGCTCATCGCCGCAACAGACGAGCTTTTTACCACTGTTCAGTTCCATAGAAAAGCCAAATTGCTTTGCTTTGGTGGATCCGATATCGAAAAAGGTCACATTTCGGTCGTTGATAGTGCGAGTTTCAGCGTCGGAAACACAGATCAGATGTAGCCTGTCACCGATAAAACGAGTCTGTTTCTTTGGGAGGAGCTGTTCGGCCAGGTTATGGAGCAGGGAAATAACCTCTGCGTGACCATAAATAGTGGCTTCTCCTTCGTATTTGCCGCTGTTCATATTCTGACAGATCATGCGGATCATCCAGATGATACCGGTCAGATGGTCGATATGTTTGTGGGTGATAAAGATTTCACGCATATCCATCCAGTTAAAACCGGCGTGTTTTAACTGATGAAGAATGGTGCTGCCGCCACCGCCGTCCACCATAAAATATTTTTCATTTTCTTCCAGGACAAAACAGGTATTGTAACATTCGGTTACAAGTGCGTTTCCGGTTCCTAACATTGTTAATTTCATATGTAACACCTTCCTTTGAAAAAAACAGTAAAGAGGAAATCTGCTACGGTAAAAAGAAACAGATTTCTGGTTACGAGTTTCCGTTAAAATGTCCGTTTTAGAGGCTTAAATATGGATTTCCAATATATTGCACATAAGAAAATGAAATAATGTGGGAACGATTTCATATTGCAAAAAATGCCGGAAAATCAAGGTTTTTCGGGAATATGAGTATTGAGAAAAGCTTCATATCTGACCCAAAACAGACATATAATTATTACAGGAATGCTGTTTACAGCCTGTAAACCGTCGGATATACGCTGTATATAAGGAGATGCAGGCTATCCAAAGTATATTTTGCAGTAAAAAAGGAAATATTGCAAGAGAAATAAATGGGTGTTTTATAAATAAAACGTCACATATAATGGCATTTATGCATAAAAATAAACTATTTATGCATAAATGTATACGTATGCATAAAAAGAAAACAAGGGAATCGAGTTGTATAATAAGTGATGTTGCGAGACGAGAAAGGGAACAAAAAACACCAGATTGACTGAAAAAATGAGGAATTAATACTTGTTTTTTCTGATTATATATTTAATCGTTCTGGCTTTCCTTGCACTTTAAGTGTGGCAATGTTAAAATCAAAAAAAGAGTGAAAAGGAATCGTAAAACAAAGATAGAAATTTTGAAGAGATGAAACGATTGTGCCATTGATCAATATGGATTTTGATGGTTTGAGGACTGCAATTATTGAGATGTTATCCGGCGTATCGGTAGAAGTGGACGTATCTTCTTTCCAAAATGATATGACCAGTTTTGTGAATAAAGATGATGTGTTCACGTATTTGATACACTTAGGTTATCTTGCAAACAAAGAAACATCAGTGCATGATAGAAAAAGTGTGCATTTGATGAGGAAGGACAAAAAATTGAAGATAAGAACAGCAACAATGGATGATCTGGAAATGATAGCCGCTGTGGAGGCAGAATGTTTCCCGGCGGCAGAGGCAGCAACCAAAGAAGAGTTTGCAAAAAGGCTGCAACATTATAGTGATCATTTCTGGCTTATGTTTGAGGGGGAGAAACTGATTGCTTTTGTGGATGGATTTGTTACGGATGAAGCAGATCTGACGGATGAAATGTATGAAAAAGCGGAGCTGCATAATGAGCATGGAGCATGGCAGATGATTTTCGGCGTAAATACAATCCCTGCCTGTCGCAGGCATGGATATGCGGGAGAACTGATCTGCAGAGCAATCCAGGATGCGAAGAAGCAGGGACGAAAAGGTCTTGTACTTACGTGTAAGGACAGGCTGGTTCCATATTATGCAAAATTTGGTTTTGTAAATGAAGGAGTCTCTGATTCCGCACATGGAAATGTAGTGTGGAATCAGATGAGACTGACTCTCTAAAAAATGCGATTTCCATTTCGATCAAAATGTGCCCGAAGAGCCTTTTCGGTAAAGAAAATCGGAAGGATCAGCGGAATCAACTGCAGGAAGGTGATGATCAGGCCCATATTGCCGACCGGATCATTGCCTTTTCCAATTACAAAAAGCATTGGAATGACAGAAGGTATGATCAGAATCCAGCCAAGGGTACGCCAGATTTTCCCAAAATAGTGATGGGCAAACTGCCAGGTATCTGCATTTTTCATAGACATGGAAGTGCGGTAGCCAAAAGCTGAATTGATTTCCTTTGGAGCACTTCTGGAAAAAAGTCCGCCAAAGCTGATCATCAGGAATGGAATCAGCAGAACCGTTACACACATAAAAATCCAAAATCCCATAAAAATCCTCCTTTCGAAAGTCGAAAAATCCCAAGCGTATCTTAGAGGGGAGAAAGGTGTAGTTAAGGATAATATAAGACTAAGATGGGAGAAAAGCAAGATGAAGTTTGGCATTAAGAAAACTTATATGTAAAATATGACGCCATGATGGGGACTCTGAAGCGGAAGATTATTAAAAAAATATTTCTCTGATTTGGATTGACAAAGATCGCTTATTCAAGTATAATAATCACAAAATAATTTTAAATCTAATTCTATCTGACTTTCATTGCCGTTCGGCAGGAAAATCCAAAAA
>ENA-UONZ01003418-UONZ01003418.1-human-gut-metagenome-genome-assembly--contig:-C93old-NODE-3418-length-10195-cov-3.632840_pt1 | contig 10195 bp, 6 predicted proteins | sample MGYA00242468_ERZ724015 | MGnify/ENA metagenome assembly ERZ724015
AACTCATACATAAGAAAAAGCCCAGCTTTCGCTGGACTTTTTCGACAGGCTGAGCCGGGAGGCCTCCCCTTGCGGAAAGGCCTCCCGGCTTTGGTATGAACGATTCCCCCGAAATGCTTTTGTGTTTATTGGGCTTGCCGAACCACATACCGGCCTGCCGGCAAAACAGCCTTTACGGCCGCGCCGTCCTGCTGGGCGGCAACATCCGCCGCTTTCGCGGGGACGCCGTTGATAGTCAGCTGCTCCAGGTCGGCGTTGGGCAGCACCAGCGCGCCCTCGCCGTCAAAGGGGATGGCAAAGGTGTAGGTCAGGCTGCCGTCTTCCTCGTACTGCCAGCCGCTTTCGTACAGGCCGGCGGGGGAGTTGACCGTGGCCTTGGCCCGGCCCAGGCGGCTGTCCGGCTCGGGGGCCAGGCGCACCCGCTTGAAGCCAGGGGCCTCCTCGGTGGGATTGATGCCGCACATGTTCCGGTACATCCACTCCACAATGGAGCCGTAGGCGTAGTGGTTCATGGAGTTCATGCCAATGCCGCTGATGACGCCGTCGGGCAGCACCGCGTTCCACCGCTCCCAGATGGTGGTGGCGCCCATGTTCACCTCGTACAGCCAGCTGGGAAGGTCCTCCTGCAGCAGCAAGGTGTACGCCGTCTCGCTGTCGCCGCACTTGGAGAGGGCCCGGCACAGCACAGGCGTGCCCAGGAAGCCTGTCTTCAAGTGCATCTCAGCGCCCTTCAGCAGGGACTTGAGGGCCTGGCGGTTCTTTTCCTCGTAGCCTTCCGGCACAAGCCCGTACATCAGGGAGAGCACCAGCCCCGTCTGGGTGGCGGCGGCACACCGGCCTGTGGCGGTGAAGAACTCCTTCCGGATGGCTGCCTTGATCTCCCGGGCCAGCTGCCCGTACTCCTGCTGTTCCGCGGAATAGCCCAGGGCCTTCGCCGCCCCGGCGAGAATCTGGGCGCAGCGGTAGTAGTAGACAGAGCACAGGAACGTCACGTCCGTGCCGCCCCACACAGTTTCCGGGTCCATGCCGTAACGGGGGCCGTCCAGGGCCAGCCAGTCGCCGTAGTGGAACTTCACCGCCTGCCACAGGCGGGTGCTCCCCGTGGCGGCGTCCTCCCCACGGACCCACTCCAGCCAAGCCTTCATGGCGGGGTAGTGCTCCCGCAGCTTCTCTTTGCCGCCGTTGTAGATGTAGCTGTTCCAGGGGACGATGGCCGCGGCGTCCGCCCAGCCGCAGGCGCCCTGCTCCCGGATGATGTTAAAGTCGCCGCCGGGCCGGGCGATGACCGGCGCCACATGGGGGACGCTGCCCCCGCGGATTTCCTGCTCCTTCCACATATCTCGGCAGTACTTGTCGTAAAAGGCCGCGCAATCCATGACAAAGCAGGCGGTGGAGCTGAACACCTGGGCGTCGCCCGTCCAGCCCATGCGCTCGTCCCGCTGGGGGCAGTCGGTGGGCACGTCCACAAAGTTGTCCTTTTGGCTCCACTTGGCGTTGAGAATCAAGCGGTTCACCTTTTCGCTGCCAGTCTCCAAGAAGCCGATTTCCTCCAGGTCGGAGTAGAGGCTGTAGCCCAAAAAGGCGCTCTCCTCGGGCTTGCCGCCGGGCCAGCCCGTCACCTTGATGTACCGGTAGCCGTAGAAGGTGAAATAGGGGCGCACCACGGCGGGCCGGCCGTCGGAGATGTAGCGGTACTCGCACAGGGCGGAGCGCATGTTGTCCCGGTAGAAGCAGCCGTCCTGCAGCAGCTCGCCGAATTGCAGGCGCAGCTCCGTGCCCTGGGGCAGGTTGGCGCGCAGCGCAAAGCCGCCGGTGATGACCTGGCCCATGTCCAACACCCACTCGTCCTTTTTGGTGTGGAGCAGCGCGGGGTGGAATTCCTCCTTCCTCCGGACGGGCAGGCTCAGGCGGGGGGAGGGCTCCGCCAGCGGCAGGCTGGGGGTGACCTCCTCCACCGGCAGCCAGCTGGCCCCATCCCCTTCGGGGGCAGCCCAGTGGGGGATTTCCTTGGCCTGCTCGTAGCGCTCGCCGTCGTAAATGCTGCTGAAGGTCACAGGGGAGGGCGCGCAATGCCAGGTGTTGTCCGTCCCCAGCACCACTTCCCGGCCGTCCGCCAGCAAAACGCGGAGCTCCAGCCGGAGGAGGAACTGCTCGGCGAAAGCCTCCGCCGGGAAGCCCTTTTCCCCTGTCTCATAGCTGGCGGGAATGCCCCCAAAGCCAAACCGGCCCTTGGCCCAGCCGTTGCCCAGCATGGCGCCCAGGGTGTTCTGGCCCTGGTGGAGCAGCCCGGTGACGTCGTACGTTTGGTATTGCAGCCACCTGTCATAGGCGGTGCAGCCAGGGGCCAGGTACTCGTCCCCGGCCTTTTCCCCGTTGGCGTACAGCTCGTAGAGGCCCAGGCCCACGGCGTAAACCCGGGCGCGGACAGGCTCCCCCTCCAGGAAGAAGCTGCGGCGCAGCAGGGGATGGACGCTGCTTTCCAGGGAAGGGGCGATCCACTTGCCGGTCCATTCCTCCCCTATTTTGGAGGTTTCAAACCAGGCGGCGGCGCTGGTGGCCTGCTCGCCGTTGTCCCCCTGCACCGTCACCCGCCACCAATACCGGGTGCGGGGCTGCAAGTCCAGGGTGACGGGGCAGTCTACCGAGGACAGGCCGGCGTCCTCGCCGGAGTCCCACAGCAGCCTTTGGAAGCTTTCATCCGCGGCCACTTCCACCCGCGCCCACTGCTGCTTTTTCGCGTCCGTTTCCTCCACGGTCCAGGAAAAAGACAGGCTGTTCATCTCAAATCCCAGGGGGGTTGTCAGCCGGTTGACCTTTAAACGGTTGATATTCACTGTTTTCTCCTCCCATTATTTGCAGGGTCACTCTTCAATAGCGGCCTTCTGCTGGTTGATTTCCCGAATGATTTGGATGTCGAACTTCTCCTTGCGGCCGTAGGTGTACAGGCCGTTGACCTCCTGCTCCACATCGTACAGCTGGGTGTAGCAGAAGCCGCAGATGTCCGGGTTGTTCAGCAAAGCTTCGGTCAGGCCGCGGTAGCGGGCGAAGTACTCCTGGGGGGTGGTGGGCGCGTTGCCATAGCCCCAGCCTTCTACGGTCTCATCGGGCCAGCGGATGCCGCCGTACTCGCTGATGAAGACAGGCTGGCCCTCGTAGGGCTGGTTGAAGAAGGGCGGGCGGCCGTTGGGCGCCTCCGGCACAGAGTTGAAGAAGGGGTCCTCCGCCGGGATAGCGCCGCCGGTCTCCTCCATGCGCTGGGAGAGGCCGTTGTACCGGGCCAAAAAGCTTTCGGCGTTCTGGTCGTAGTCGTGGATGTCGTAGACTTCGGAAATCACCCGGAAGTTACCGCTGGAATCGATGCAGGGGCGGGTGGGGTCCAGACGTTTTGTCAGCTTGTAAATGCTGGTGAGCAGGGCGTTTTTCTCCTGCTCCTCATGGTAATCCCACGTTTCGTTAAAGGGGCACCAGCCGATGATGGCCGGGTGGTTGAAGTCCCGCTCCACGGCCTCGCTCCACTGGTTGAGGTAGGTCTCGGTGGAGAGGGGATGGGTGTGGTCCAGGCCCCAGTTGGGGTACTCGCCCCACACCAGGTAGCCCAGCCTGTCGCAGTGGTAGAGGAACCGGGCCTCGAACACCTTCTCGTGGAGCCGCGCCCCGTTAAAGCCCGCCGCGAAGGACAGCTGAATGTCTTGAATCAGGTCCTCCTCGGTGGGGGCGGTGTAGATCACGTAGGTATACAAAACATTAAAAAAAAAAATCCGCTGGAACAGGGACTTGCCGTTTACCAGGAACTTCTTCCCCTGGAAGCGGGCGTCCCGCAGGCCGAAGTAGCTGTGCACCCGGTCCTCCCCAAAGGTGAGCTCCAAGGTGTAAAGGCCGCCCTTGCCGGGCTCCCACAGATGGGTTTCCTCCAGCTCCAGCTGGGCGGTGAAGAAGCCGTCCTTTACCCGCAGGGACTTCTGCCCCACAGGGCGGCCCTCCCAGGCGGCGGAGAGGGTCAGCTCCCCTTCGCCCTGGACAGCGCCGGTGACAGTCACCCAGCCGTTTTCCAGGTTGGGGTAATACTTGGCGTACTGGATGTAGCTTTGGGGCACGAACTCCAGCCACACCGTCTGCCAAATGCCCGTGGTGCGGGTGTAATCGCAGCCGGAAGAGGCGTACAGGTGGGCCTGCTTGCCCTTGGGCTGCAAGCCGGAGCGGACGTCGTCCCGCACTGCCACAAAGAGGCTGTTCTCCCCCAGGCGCGCCTGCCGGGTGATGTCCAGGGTAAAGGAGGTGTACCCGCCCTTGTGGGTGCCCGCCAGCTCCCCGTTGACGTAGACCGTGGCCTCGTAATCCACCGCGCCGAAGTGCAGCAGCACCTTGCCGGCCAGCTCCTCCTGGCTCAAGGTGAAGGCGCGGCGGTAGGCCACGCCGCTGATAAAGTCTGTGTAGCCAATGCCGGAGAGCTTGCTTTCCGGGCAGAAGGGCACCAGGATCTCCCGGTCGAAGGTCTCCTTCTCCCACAGACGGCGCTCCACAGCGCTGCAGCCAAAGTCGAACGCAAACTCCCAGGTGCCGTTTAGGTTTTTCCAGCTGTCCCGCTCCCATTGGGGATTGGGATACTCCGGACGTGGTATGTTGCACATAAATAACTCCTCCTTGCAGGGTGATTTCATGGAATCAATGCGATTATACCCGTCCTTTTCCCATATGTAAATATCCAAATGCAACTTCTTTGCCGGAAATGTGGAAAAGCCGCGGCACTTCTGGCCCCATCGGGGCCAAGGCAGCTCCTGCTTGACAGGCAGAGACACCGCCCATCCAATGTAAATGGAAGGGCGGTGTCTTTTTTATAGGAGTCGCTTTAGGCTTGCGTCTTTGTTTTTATTGGTTCTTGCTATCGTAGTTGCGCTGGAGAATCTCCACCATTTCAGGGGAACCCATGGCGTCTAGTTCGGCCAAATAAGCATCCCAGTCTGTTTCAATATCTCGAGTGCCTGTGATGAATTCCGCAAATACTTGGAGCTTGTAAGGATCCAGCACGGCCTTGATGTCGGCCACACGGGTGTTGTCCTCGTCGCTCAGTGCCATGGGAGGCAGGAAGTACTCATCGGGAATGGCATACTCCATCAGCGGAAGAGCCGTGTTATAATTGGCGATCTCGTTAAAGGAGGGGTTGGTGTACACCTGCTCCAGCAGGTCGGGATTTCCAGTTTCCAGCCATTCCAAAGCGGTTTCATAGTCCTGTGCCTGTTCACCCAGACGGAAGTCGGAATTCCGCATCATGGGGTTGTACTGGTTCCAGCTGGAGTTTACCCTTTGGGTTCCGTAGTTCACCAACAATTTATACTTTGCTTCGTCGCCGCGCAGGGAGACGCCGTCGGAGTCAGGGTCATCCCATGCCTCTCCCTTGGGGCCGATGTAGCCATCCATAGAGACTTCCAAGTCGATCATATAGTTGTACAATGCCACCGCAAGGTTGGGGTCGGAGCACCTATCTGTCACCATCATGCCGGGGTAGAAGATGTTCCAGGGGTCTTTGTTGGGGGCCCACTTGTCACCGTTGGGACCTTCCAGGGGAGGCATCAGGAAGAAGTATTCTGCCCACCGGGCAGTGCCTTTCTGAACGGCGCCATCCGCGCCGAAAGCAGCCACCACAGCGATCATGGGGCCATCTGGGTCATCGCCAATGGCGCGAAGCTCATCCTGGGAAATGGAGAAGGAGTTCTCCAAAATCAGCCCTTCTTCATAAAGCATGTTCATGTAGCGCAGGGCGTCCCGGAATTCCTCTGTGCGGTACTGTTCGGTCACTTTGCCATCCACAACCGCCAGGCCCCAGTCCTTATCCGTCTGAATCCAGGGGAGGAAGGGCTTTGCCAATGCGGAAATAGCATTTTTGATTACGCTTTCATCATTCCAGAAAGCAAAGGGGATCTCATCCTGCTCACCATTGCCGTTGGGGTCGCTTGTCTTGACCCAGCGCAGGTACTCGGTGAACTCATCCAACGTCTCGGGAATCTCAATATCGTTATCCCGGAACCAAGGCATGTAGTAGTGCATGCGTCCGCCGCGATAGGTGTTGTGCAGACAGTCGTTTACCTCTGGCAGTGTGTAGAGTTTGCCGTCGCTGCCCCGCAGCGCCTCATCCAGTTCGGGAAATTCCTCGTAGGCAGCTGCGATGTTGGGGTATTCCATCAGGTTGTACTCATCCAGAGAGATGAAGATGTCCTGATCGGCGTAGTACTGAATGTCATTCAAACTCATGTAGTTGTCCCGAATCAGGTCGGGATAATCGCCAGAATTCAAAAGCACGCTGAGCTTATCGTTCTTTTCCGCAGGGCTGCAGGCGATGAATTCCAGCTTAATGCCTGTGTCCTCATAAATCTTGCGGGTAAAGTCATTGTCTTCCATAGCGAAGCTGCTGGTCAAATTGTCCAGCCCCGAGATGAACATGGTAAAGGTGACGTCTTCCGTGGTGAGGGGCAGGTCCAAAATAGGGCCGCCGTTTTCGCCCTCTTCTGCGGTTTCCCCGCTGGCAGCAGAACTGGTTCCGCTGCTTTCCCCTGCGGAGGAACCTCCCTGAGAGCAAGCGGAAAGGGTGAGCATAAGAGCGAGAAGCAATGCGAGTATGCGCGTATAGTGTTTCATTACATAGCCTCCTTATGTTTCATGTGTGTGAGTTATTCTTTCAAAGAGCCAATCATCATCCCTTTCACAAAGAATTTCTGCACAAAGGGATACACCAGCATCATGGGGAGCATGCCCACGATCAGTACGGCGTACCGCAGTTGTTCATACAGGTTCTGCAAGTTCTGCATACTGCTGTCGTCCATGGCAGAGACAATCTCAGAAGGCATGCTTGCCACAAACAAAATGCTGCGCAAAACCTGCTGGAGGGTAAAGGTCTGGGGGTCGGTCAAGTAAAGCAGCGCCCGGAAATACCCATTCCAGTTTGAAACCATATTGAATAGGACCATCACAGCAATAACAGGTTTTGCCAAGGGAATGGCTATCCTGAGGAAAAAGAGGAAGTCGTTGCAACCGTCAATATGGGCGGCGTCCAGCAGTCCCTGGGGAATGCTGGTTTGAAAATAGGATTTTACAATCACCATGTTGTAGCAGGAGAACATAAAGGCGATAATCAGCGACCACCGGGAGCCCACCAGGTTCAGCTGATTCATCAGCATGTAATTGGGGATGATGCCGCCGTTGAAGAACATGGTGACAACAAAGAAATAGGTAAAGCCCTTTTTGCCTGGCAAGTCTTTCCGGGATAGGGGATAGGCCGCCAGAAGCAGTAAGACCACAGAGGTGATGGTGGCGCCTACGCAGTACACAATGGAATTGAGAAATCCAGTCCCAATCATGTTGTATTGCAGCACCGCCTTGTAGGAGTCCAAAGTGAACTCCACCGGCCACAGCACAACGCGGCCCTGAATAATTGCCTCGGTAGAGCTAAAAGAACAGGCCAGGGAATAGAGCAAAGGGTAAAGGACGATGATACCTGCGATAGATAGGTACACAATATTGAAAATGTGGAACGCCCTGTCCGCCTTCGATTCCCACTTCATCTGCCGGAAAAAGCTGGTATGTCCCGTTTGTTTTTTCATGGCTGAATCCTCCTTTCAGAACATCCCTTCTCCCGTTAACCGGTCCGCAATCTTGTTGACCAGCAGTGTTAGGACTACTGTGATGACATTCTGGAACAGACCGATTGCTGTGCCAAAGGAGTAGTCCGGGCGGGAAGTGGCGACGCTTACTTTGTAGACATAGGTGGAGATAATCTCAGATACGGAGAGATTGATGGGATTTTGCATCAGGAAGGCCCGCTCAAAGTCCACGTTGATAATGCTCCCCATGCTCAAAATCAGCATGATGACAATGGTGGGACGGATGGTGGCCAGGTCGATGTGCCAGATGCGCTGCCAAATATTAGCCCCGTCGATTCTGGCGGATTCGTGATAGGTGGGATCCACGCCGGCCAGGGCAGAAATGTAGATAATAGCGGAATAGCCTGTTGTCTGCCAAATGCCTGTCCACACGTAGATGTCGTTGAATAGGCTGGGTGTCCCAGTAAAATCCACCCTTGCGAAGCCAAGCTGTTCCAGAAGAAAGTTTATTATGCCGCTACGCAAGCTCAGCACCTGGGTGACAAGGCCAACCAGAAGCACGGCAGACAGAAAGTAGGGCGCAAAGGTAATAGTCTGCACGGCTTTTTTAAAGCGGGAGAGCAAGCAGTGGTTTACCATGATGGCCAGCAAGATGGGGAACGGAAAACCGGCTATCAAAGAGTAAAGGCTGATGCTCAGCGTGTTGCGCATGATATCCCAGAACGAAGGGGACTCAAAGAAACGCTGGAAGTTGTATAGCCCCACCCATTCGCTGCCCAGAATCCCTTCCCGTGGGGAGAAGCGCTGGAATGCCATCATAATGCCACCGATGGGGGCATAGTTGAATAGCAGCACATAGGCAACGGGGATAATGAGCATCAGGTACAGGTACTTGGCGTTTAGAATCCGTTTTAAAGCCGTTCGCCTTCCCCTGCCAGATGCAGTTGGCTGCATTGTTTTCACAGGACGGTTCCCTCCTTTTCATTTCAGAGCATTGCAAGCCGCCTCTTTTATTTAGAAAACACGGCTTTCCGAAAGGCTTTCATAGTAATCTGGGCTGTTTCCCAGCTTTTGCCAAACCGGCAGGCTGACAGCATCGATTTCCTGCACCACTTCCTCAGGAAGAGTGATGTGCAGTGCCGCGATGTTGTCAAGTAGCTGTTCCTTGTTCCGGCTGCCCGCTAGGGCGCTGGCAATGAATTTCTTGTGGAACACCCAGGCGGCGGAAAGCTGTGCCACGGAAATGCCCAAGCGGCTTGAAAGGGTGCGAAGGGTGTCCACAACGTGGAACATTTCCTTCTCTACGCCCGGCCCGCCATGACGGGAAGTCCCTGCGCCGCGTTCCTGGGCGAAGTGACGGGAGTGAGCCTGGTGGGGAGGAACCTCCTCTGCGGAATGGTAGATGCCCGCCAAGATCCCCTGCTGGAACGTCATGGAGGATACGATTTGCACACCTGCCTTTTCGCACAGGGGGACAATCTCCGCTTCAATAGCTCGGGAAAGGATGTTGTAGGTCAGCTCGTTTACTTCGATATCCGGGCAGATGGTCAGTGCCTCTTTCAGCTGGATGGGGCCATAGTTGCTCACGCCTATGTGCAGGATTTTCCCCTCTTTTTTCAGCTGGGAAAGGGCGGCAAAGGCTTCTTCGCTGGTGGGGGGATTGCTCAGCACAGCGGAATCCTCTGTAAAATGACGCAGGCTTACGGGGCACAGGGGCCAGTGAAGCATATAAATGTCAATGTAATCCGTCCCTAAATTCCGCAAGGAAGTTTCGCATTCTTCCATCAGTGTGTGGTAATAGGCCTTCGCGGGGGAAACCTTGGAACAGATCACCGCTTTCTCGCGGATCCCCGAAAGAGCTTTTCCCAAGGATTGCTCGCTTTTTCCGTCATTATACATTCTGGCTGTGTCGAACAGGTTGATTCCCGCCTCCAGGGCTGTATGTACCACTTCTTCCACGTCGCGCTGGTCTTGGTTGCCCCAGTAATCGCCTCCACCAAAAGCCCAGCATCCAACGCCAAGCTTGCTGAGGGAGAGGCTGCCTGTCGGTGGAACAGGGTAGTTCTCCATAGTCTCACGCTCCTTTAACAATATAGTAATGGCGAGTAAACAGAGCAACACACAAAAGTGAACATGTATAGTTTTTTATGTTCGGGAATTCTCCCGACTTCACAAAAGAACATGATTAGGAACGTGTTCTTTGTGAAAACATCATAAACTCTTATGTTAAAAAAGTCAATAGAAAATATTGCACTAAAATAATCAAATTTCTTTGTGCATTTAATCGCTTATGTTCCTATTGATTCTGGGAAGCGCCTGTGATAGAATGTGCGTGTAAACAGGTAAGTGTGAACATGTATACAAATTGAAAGAGGAGTGTTTTGTGAGTTCACCTATCCAATATTCTGTCTTTACAAAGCCTTGGAAAAATATTACACTAGAATCATTGGGAGAATTTGTAAAAGGCATGGGCTTCGATGCCATTGAATATCCCCTGCGTGATGGGTATCAGGTGCAGCCCTCAGATGGGGCGGCAGGTATCAAGAAGCTGTGCAAGGTGATGGCTTCCTACGGCTTGGAGGTCGCCAGCATCGCTGGCGGCG
>ENA-UONZ01003421-UONZ01003421.1-human-gut-metagenome-genome-assembly--contig:-C93old-NODE-3421-length-10180-cov-3.962272_pt1 | contig 10180 bp, 10 predicted proteins | sample MGYA00242468_ERZ724015 | MGnify/ENA metagenome assembly ERZ724015
TTTGAAATGTAACAAAACAGCCATTGACACCCACCATGCTAATGTGCTACTATAGTAGCACATTAGCATGGTAAAGCGACATCTGGAAGAAAGTTGGCACTGTATGAAAAAAAATATCAAAATTACCCCGGAGGGTACCCGGGATTTATTGTTTGAGGAGTGTCTGGCACGGCGTGAGGCAGAAGGAAAGCTGTCCGATCTCTTTGTCTGTCGGGGATATTCCGAGGTAATGACACCGGGAATCGAATTCTATGATGTCTTTGACGCCATGCCCATGGCGGTGCCTTCTGACGGCATGTATAAACTCACCGATGACAAGGGAAGACTGCTGGTAATGCGGCCGGACAACACCATGCCTATCGCCCGGCTTACCGCCACCCGGCTGCAAAATGCCGCCTTGCCGGTGAGGCTTTATTACGCGCAGGATGTGTATCATCTCAACCATGGACTGACCGGACGGAATGATCAGCAGTTTCAGGCTGGGGTGGAGTTGATCGGTGTCGCCGGCAAGCGGGCGGATTTAGAGGTACTGTCTCTGGCTGCAGAAGCTGTTCGTCTCTTCGCGGATGGGGAAGAAACCTCTTTTCGCATAGAGATTGGACACATCGGTTTTTTCAACGCCTTGATTGCCGCCCTGAATGTGGAGCAGGAGATTCAGGACGATATTCGGGAATTAATTGAAAGCAAAAACTATGCGGCCCTATCTGACAAGCTGGATACCTTGCCGGCAGATGAGACGGTAGACGCTATCCGTCGTCTTCCCCGATTATTCGGCGGAGAAGAAGTTCTGGAGAAAGCCAGAAAACTCAGCCGGAATGCGGAGGCCCGCCAGGCGCTGGATTATCTCAGTGGCCTTTACAAAACGCTGTGTCATCTAGGGCTGCGGGATCAAGTGATGATTGATCTGGGAATGGTCCATCGCAATGAATATTACACTGGGGTGATCTTTCGCGGTTATGTGGAAGGTAGTGGGGATGCGGTAGTCTCCGGCGGTCGTTACGACACTCTGTTGCAGCAGTTCGGCTCACCGCTGCCGGCTACGGGGTTTGGGGTAAATGTAGATGCCTTGACAAAGGTGATGCTGGATAAGGGTGAGGTAGAGCCCCCTATGCTGCCGGAAGCATTGGTTTTCGCCCTGCCGGATCAGGAGGCTGCCGCCTTGAAACGGGTCAACGATCTCATAGGTGAGGGTATGCTGTGCGAATTCAGCATTTTTGATACCCTGGAGGAAACGCTGGAATACGCCCGTCAGCGGCAGATTCCGCAGGTGTTCGCTGTGAAAGCGGAAAGCGATACTGAAGTTTACGAAATCTAATAAAGAATCCGGAATGGAGATAGATATGAAACCGATACGCATTGCTCTCACCAAAGGGCGCTTGGAAAAGGATACCGTGGCGCTGTTCGACCGCATGGGGCTGGATACCGCTGCGGTGAAGGACAAAGGCCGCCGGCTGATTCTCCCGGTGGGTGATAACCTGGAGGTGGTGCTAGCCAAGGCGGCAGATGTCATCACCTACGTGGAGCATGGTGTTTGCGATTTGGGAGTGGTGGGGAAGGATACCATCGCGGAATACGGCGGCAGCTTTTATGAGGTGCTGGATTTGGGTTACGGCCGCTGTCGTTTTGCCTTGGCGGCGCCGAAAGATAAGGATTTCTTCGCCGGATACCATGGCAAAACCATCGCTTCCAAATATCCAAACGTGGCCCGGAGCTATTTTGAGCGCAAGGGCATGGATGTGCGGATCATTAAAATTGAAGGTTCCGTCGAACTGGCGCCCCTGCTGGGACTCTCCGACGGTATTGTGGATATTGTGGAAACCGGCTCCACCTTGAAGGAGAACGGCTTGCAGGTGGTGGAGGATATTCTTCCGGTATCCGCCCGGCTGATCGTCAATATGGCCTGCATGAAACTGCGTAAGGCGGAAATCGAGGACTTGGCCAGTCGGATGGAAGAAGCATTGGAAAGAAAATAAGGAGGGCCCGGATATGATGACTTTGGTGAAAGCCGACGGCAAAACTGAATATGAACTGTTGGAGCGTCTAGCGGCCCGCAACGGCGAAACCGATCGGAAGGTGACGGCGGCGGTAAGCGATATTCTCGCTGCTGTCCGAGAACGCGGCGATGAAGCGGTGGTGGAATATACCCGCCGCTTTGATGGTGTGGACGGCCCGCTGACCTGTGTGGAACGAGAGCGGTTAGGAGAGTTGGCAGCCGCTTGTGAACCTCGATTGATGGAGGCGCTGCGTCGTGCCGCAGCCAATATTGAAGATTTTCACCGCCGTCAGGTTCAGCAGAGTTGGCTCACCACTCGGGAGGACGGTACCATCCTGGGACAGCGTATCCGCGGATTGGATCGGGTGGGATTGTATGTGCCCGGCGGCACAGCGGCTTATCCATCTTCGGTACTGATGAATGCCATCCCTGCCCGGATCGCCGGGGTAAAAGAGCTGATTATGGTGACCCCACCACCTAAGAACGGCGGCTTCAACGCGGCGGTCATGGCGGCGGCTTACATCGCCGGGGTGGACCGGATCTATCTGTGCGGCGGCGCCCAAGCGGTGGCCGCGCTAGCTTACGGCACCGCCACCATTCCCAAGGTGGATAAGATCGTGGGGCCGGGGAATATCTATGTGGCCACGGCCAAGCGGCTGCTGTTCGGGCAGGTGGATATCGATATGATCGCCGTACCCAGCTTTTTTCTGGTGCTGGCGGATAAAACAGCGGATCCTGCCTATCTGGCGGCGGATCTGATGTCCCAAGCGGAGCACGATGTGCTGGCTTCCGCTATCCTGTTGACCGATTCGGAGGAAATCGCCCGGGAGACTCTGGTGCAGATCGAAAAGCAGATCAATGCCCTATCGCGGGAAAAGATCATCCGCCGTTCCTTGGAGGATTACGGCGTCGTCATTGTCTGCCGGGATATGGAGGAGGCGGTGGCTTTTGCCAACCGTCTGGCGCCGGAGCACCTGGAAGTGATGTGCGATCAGCCTATGGAGTATGTCGGGCGGCTGGACAATGCAGGTTCGGTATTTCTCGGGAAATATTCCCCCGAACCGCTGGGGGATTATTTCGCCGGTCCTAATCATGTGCTGCCCACCAGCGGCACCGCCCGCTTTTTCTCCCCTCTGTCGGTGGATAGTTTTGTCAAAAAATCCAGCTTTATTTCCTATAATCAGAAAGCGCTGGAAGCGGCCCGGAAGGATATTGTTGCCATCGCCATGGCGGAGGGGCTGGACGCCCACGCCAACTCCATTACAGTACGCGCCTGACGCGAGGAAAGGACGGCTCAGATATGTATACGCTCGCTCCTAAAGCCGGTTCTCTTAACCCCTATGACTGCAGCCAGGGGGTCTACCGGGTACATATGGACGCCAATGAATCTTTTCTTCTGCCCACTGAAGCGGATCGGCTGAAAATGGCCCAGGCTGCGGCGGATGTGGCCCTTAACCGTTACCCCGATCCCCTGGCCCGGGAGTTATGCACAGCGTTTGCCACGCTTTACTGTGTAAATCCGGATCTGGTGACCGCGGGTAACGGCTCGGACGAGTTGATCTCCGTAATTCTCTCCACTTTTTTACAGAAAGGGGAAAAGGTCCTCACTCTATCCCCGGATTTTTCTATGTACCGCTTTTATACCGCCATCACCGAGAACCCCTGCATTACCCTAAACAAGGGGGCTGACCTGCGGATCGATCCGGATAGAGTGATCCGGACAATTCAGGAGGAGAATGTCCGCCTGCTGATCTTCTCCAATCCCTGCAATCCCACATCCTTGGGCCTGAAGCGGGAGGACGTGCGACGGATCATTGAGGAGACCGAAGCTCTGATCGTGCTGGACGAGGCGTATATGGATTTCTGGGATCAGTCTCTGCTGAACGAGGCGGAAGAATACGATAACCTCATCATCCTGCGCACCGGCTCCAAGGCCCTGGGCCTGGCGGCTCTGCGGGTGGGATTCGCCGTCGCCAATCCGCGGCTGACCGGTATCATGCGGGCGGCAAAATCCCCTTACAATGTCAACACCGTGACCCAAGCCATGGCAACGGTGGTTCTTTCCAATCCGATTTACCATGATGCTTATCTGGGGCTGCTGCTAACTTCCCGGGATATGCTGGTGAAAGGGCTAAAACAGCTGGAGGCGGAGGGACTGGTGGAAAAGGTCTACGACAGTGTCACCAACTTCGCCTACATCCGCGTGTCGGGAACCAAGGATATTTATGACGATCTGGCGGATCGGGGCATCCTGATCCGGCGGTTTGGAGACGAGTTCCTGCGGATCACGGCGGGAACGGAAAGTGAAAATCAGGAATTGCTGGCGACACTGGAATGTATTCTGCGCCGGCGCTGAAAGGAGCGGAAAAGTAGGATGAGAACGGGTAGCTGTAAGCGTGAAACTAAAGAAACCTGCATTGAAGCCGTTATCTGTCTGGAGGGCGGCCCCATCTCGGTGGAGACGGGCATTGGTTTTTTCGATCATATGCTGGAAGCCTTCGCGGTCCACGGTGGGTTTGGGTTGACCCTGAAAGCCAAGGGTGATTTGCATGTGGATGGGCATCACACGGTGGAGGACACCGGTATCGTGTTGGGCAAATCCCTGGCTGAGGCGCTGGAAGATAAAGGCGGTATTGCCCGGTTCGGCAGTTTTTATGTGCCCATGGACGAGGCGCTGGCTTTTGCGGCGGTGGATGTTAGCGGCCGCCCGTATCTGGTGATGGACGCTTCCTTCCAAGAGGAGCGGATCGGCGATTACGACAGCTGCCTGACCCGGGAGTTTTTCCGGGCGCTGGCTTTTCACGCTGGGCTTACCATGCATCTGCGGGCGCTGTACGGGGAGAATGCCCACCATGTTTCCGAGGCGCTGTTCAAAGCGGCGGCTCATGCCCTGCGGTTAGCGGTCGCACCCAAGGATGGGGTGCTGTCCACCAAAGGCAGCCTGGATTAAACCGACACGGCTTCAGCCCGGAAAGGATACAGATACTTTTATGATCATATTTCCTGCCATTGATATTCAAAACGGCGAATGCGTCCGTTTAATAAAGGGGGATTTCTCCACCGCCCACAAGGTGGCGGCGGACCCGGTGGAAACCGCGCGCTCCTTTGCAGCCGCCGGCGCAGCCTGGATTCACATGGTGGATCTGGATGGCGCCAGAACCGGCAGACGGGTCAACGCGCCTCTCTTCGCCCGGGTAGCGGAGGAAAGCGGCCTAAAGGTGGAGGTGGGAGGCGGCATCCGGGACCGGGCCGCCCTGGAGGAATACTTTGAAAAAGGCATCGCTCGCTGCATCCTGGGCTCCGCCGCCTTAAAGGACCCGGCTTTTGTGAAGGAGGCGGTAAGGACCTACAGCGACCGCATCGCGGTGGGCATCGACGCCAAAGAGGGGAAGGTGGCCGCCGAAGGCTGGCTGGATGTATCCGACGTGTCTTATCTGGAGCTGGCCCGGCGGATGGAGGAGATGGGTGTGCGCACCCTGATTTTCACCGACATCTCCCGGGACGGAACTCTAGCCGGTCCCAATCTGGAGCAGCTGGCGGAGATGAGCGCGACAGTTTCCTGCAATATTGTGGCATCCGGCGGGATTCGGGAGGAGAAGGACATAGAGGCCCTGAAAGGGATGGGACTTTACGGCGCTATCTGCGGCAAATCCCTCTATAGCGGTACCTTAGATTTGGGCCGGGCTTTGAAGCTTGCTGCTTCTCCGGCTGATGAATTGGATTTGGACCGATTTTTCCGCAAATTGCCCCTAATCCCTGCTGTAGTGCAGGAGGCATCCACCGGCCAGGTGCTGATGCTGGCGTATATGAACCGTATGTCTTTGCAGAGAACCGTGGAAACCGGCACTACCTGGTTCTGGAGCCGCTCCCGGCGGGAATATTGGAACAAGGGCGCCACCAGCGGCCATGTCCAGCGAGTAGTATCCATCGACGGGGACTGTGACGATGATACTCTGCTGATTCGGGTGGAGCAGACGGGCGCCGCCTGCCATACGGGCGCTCATTCCTGCTTTTTCAACCGTTTGATGGATTGCACGGAAACAAACTGACGGCAAAGGAGATATATTCATGGGCGATTGTATTCAGGAGGTCTATGAAACCATATTGGAGCGCCGGGACCATCCGGCGGAGAATTCCTATACCCGCTATCTCTTTGATCAGGGTATCGATAAGATTCTGAAAAAGGTGGGGGAGGAATGCGCGGAAACCATCATTGCTGCCAAAAACGGCGATAACGCTGAGACAGCGGGAGAAATCTGTGATTTGACCTACCACATGCTGGTGCTGATGGCTCTACAGGGGATCACCCCGACGGATCTGCAGGCGATACTGGAGCAGCGCCACGGCAAGGCGGGAAATCTCAAACAGTTCAAGACGGTCGATAAAAATAGCTGATAAAATAACAGATACTTTGATTGCTCTCAGCTTGCTGAGAAAGCCGGTATGCGTGATAAGCGCATACCGGCTTTTTCGACTTAATAGGTTGGAGTAATTACACAAACTGATTTCTGATTTCATTGCATTTCTGGGGAAAATTGTGCTATAGTAAAGATGGAGTATCCGCCGGGACATGCCAGCGGTAAAAAAGGAGATGAGTCGATGGATCAGTTTGCAGCATCGGAAAAGCTGCAGCGTCTGGATTTTTCCTTTATGCTCGGCAAGCTGAAAATCACTGTGCTGAAATTTTGTGCGTACTATGAATGCGGCGGTTGGGTTATAGATCGGCATGCCCATTCAAGCTATGAGTTTCATTATGTTGCCAGCGGCTCCTGCATTCTTAGAACGGAGAATCGGGAATTTGTGGTGCGGGAAGGGGATTTTTATCTGTCGGTGCCGCATATCTACCATGAGCAGGCTAATGACAACGGCGTTCGTTATGTCGAGTATGCGCTTAATTGTGACATTGAGGGAGACCCCGACGGCAGCGAGGCCGGTCTTATGCTGTCCATTTTTAATGCTGTAGACAGCGTACCGGTACAGGATACTCATGGCTATCATGAGCTGTTTGAAGAAATCTTAGAGGAGGCAGGACGGCAGCAACTGGGTTTCTACAGCAAAATCACCGGCGGCATTATGCAGCTGCTGGTGGCAGCGGCCCGCAACCTAGGCCAAAACAGTCGCGTCGGCTATACCGTGCCTAAAAAAGTACGTGACCGCGATATCCGGTTCAATGAAATCACACAATTTATCGAGAAGAATCTGTACACCAATCTGCAGGTATCCGATCTGGCACAGCATTTTTACCTGGGGAACAAGCAGATTTCCCGTATCATCTTTAAGTATACTGGAGTGACTGCGAAAAAGTATATCAATCAGCTCAGACGGCAGAAAGCCAAGGAGCTGCTTAAGAATACCAACCTGAGCATCAGTGAGATCGCCGACCAGCTTGGATTTTCCAGCGACTATTATTTTAACCAGTTTTTCAAACGGGAAGAGGGCTATCCACCGGGAATTTATCGTAAAAATGTCCAATAATCTTAAAACTTGGCCGAGTTCTGGTATTTTCATTAATCGATAAAAGGCTTAAGATTAAAACTGTAAGATATAATGAATTCAACAAAAGACAAACCTATTTATTAGCGAAAATTGATTGATTATGCAGATGGGGATTGTCTTTTGCAGGATTTTTGCGCCCTTTTTTCGATATAAAAAGAGCTAGATCAAATCCAAAAGGGGAAATTTTCACAGGTAGCGGATGACAATTTGTCGAAAGGTAATTTTCATACAAAATTCCGCAAGAGAGAAAGGATGGCATGAGAATGATGAAGACATGGTTGAAACCGGCCGCTACGGTATTGGCGGCAGCGCTGCTCATAACTGGCGCAGCCGGATGTGGGGGACAGAAGGAGCCCGCTTCGTCCGGTGGGAATGCCAGCCAGGACGCCTCGCAAACGAGCAACCTGAATCCGACTGGTTATGATTTTGGAGGAAAGACCGTTACCATCGCCTCGACCTATATCAAGTTGGATGAAATGGTGCCAGGAGTTAATGTGGACACCGACCGACTGCTGAAACGCATCGACGAAGTGGAAAAGGCCTTCCACGTCAATGTCGAGTATAAGGAAGTGGAAGCGGCAAATTATTGGGACAATATGGCGACCACCATCATGAGCGGTGAGCCCTTCGGAGATGTGATGGAAGCTGTGGCTTGGTACATAGGCGGCTGGATTCAGGCAGGCGCGGTTCGCGATGTAAGCCAGCTCAGCAAAGAGGCCGGGCTGAATTTTGACGACGGGACATGGAGCCAGGTGACTAAAGAATCGGTAACCTACGGCGATGCGATATATGCGTTTAACCGCAAGCGCAATGTGCTGCAGGTGGGCTGTCTGTACAGCAAAAAACTATTCCAGGCGGCGGGACTCACCGATCCGAACGAGCTCATTGCACAAAACAAAAAGTGGGACTTTGCCACCTTCCAAGATTACGCCCGGCAGTTGGTGAAGTACGATTCATCCGGTGAAGTGGTACAATGGGGCGTCGGCACTACTTGTACGGACATGGTACTGGCAGGCATGATTCTCTCCAACGGCGGCAAGGTTGTCAACAAGGGTGATGACGGTGCACTAAAGCTGGGGCTGACCGACGCCAAAGCGCTAGCAGCCATCGAGGTTTACAACAATATGTTCAACACCGATAAATCCTTGTATACCTTCGACTATAAAAAGGCGGCGGAATTCTTGCCCTCCGGAAAGCTGGGTATGCTGCTGTGTGAGGAGTGGGTGGTCGAATACGTCAACCAGTATGCGGAAGAAAACAATATTAGCCGCGAAGACTACGGCCTGACCTATTTTCCTCTCGGTCCATCCGGCACCGATTATCTCGATCCGAGCATGGGCGGCAACCCGATGTTTATTCCCACTTCACTGCCGGAAGAGCAGGCCAAGATGGCCTTGATTGTCTATGCAGCGTTGTACGGCCCTGATGAAACCCTGTCCCGTGAGCAGGAAATCCGTATGCGCGCGGAAGAGCTGTTTGCGGACGAGGAGTCTGCAAAGGTGTATACCGATATTATTCTAAATGAGCGTTCGCGGAAGAATGATGTTTGCAGTTCCGGTATCTTTTAATCCTTCCAGAGCATGGCCAAAGCTTTCATCGGCGGCGGCGGAACGCCCTCCTCAATTGTCAACGGTCTCGCGCCGGAGATGCAGGCGCTAATTGACGACAGCCCGTATACCGCGATTCTCAAGGCTCAAAAGGAAAACAAAGGCTGAACCAATTTGTAGTATTACGGGAGATAGGGGCATCTTTGTGAACGGCAGGAGTGTCCTTATCATCTTTGGAAAGTCTCCCCTCGTATTGATGTTCGTCTTTGCTATTTGTAAACCGCGTTGATTACCGGCACAGTTCCTGCGCCGGGGGATGCTCATGTTGAGGAAAGGAATGGTCGATCATGCGGCTTCGGGGAATAATCAGCTTAGCCTGTGCCTTCGCCCTTTGCCTGACGATACCCTATACCAGACCAGCGAAAGCCGCTGAGGCCGCGACCGACGAATCTTCGGTGATGCCGGTGACAGGCGGAGCAGTGGTGCCGGTGGAGGTTTCCTTTGCCGACGGTAGTGTGAAGCCTTTGACGATGACAGGGGCTGTTCTGGACGGAGAGAGTGTGCGGCTCTCTGAGGAAGACAGCATAACCCTATCCTTGGAGGCCACGCCCGGTGAATATGGCCTCGAGATTGATTACGATCCACTGCCTCAGAGTTTGCAGGATGTGGAGCTGTCGTTGCAATTTGACGGGAAGGCGCCCTTCCGCGCCGCTGAAGCGATAAGACTTCGACGACGCTGGCGGGACAAGGCGGATTCTCCGCGGCAGGATAGCCGTGGCAACGATATCCGACTGCCGCAGGAGGAGATTCCCTTTGAAGAGAGAGGCTGGCTGACCGCCACAGCGACAGACAGCACCGGCTATGAAAACGGCGCCCTGCGTTTTGTCCTTCGGGAGACCCAGTCGCTGACCATCCAGGTGGTTCAGGGTGCCGTGCGCATCCGAGCCATCCGATTCAAGGCCGCAGAGCAACCCCTGACATATGCACAGTACATGGCCGCTCATGCCAGCGCGGTCGATGCGACGATATCGGCCGCGCCCTTGGAGGCGGAGCTGACCGCCTGGAAAAACGATCCCACTCTGTTCGCCGTTGCTGACCGCACCACTCCCGCCACCTCACCGTCGAAGGGGGCCAAAATCAGCCT